>CEBY01027746.1_pt1:0-297500 | contig 299002 bp, 304 predicted proteins | sample 554731 | NCBI WGS metagenome assembly CEBY01 (sample SAMEA3182050, study PRJEB8094) | gut metagenome | biome: human; feature: gut; material: Stool; isolation source: human stools | place: Canada | collected 2012-02-22
CAAAACGGCACGAACCTCTTCACCGCTGCTGCGCAGCAGCGATACGAGCTCCGACATCCCCTTCCTCGTGTGCTGAACTTCAAATGGAGTGTACACGATCTCTCCCCCTGGCTTCATTCCGCACACTGTACTTTTTCCTTTGGACACGTCGATCCCGATACTGAGCATGGGCATTCCTTCTTTCCTGATAAAATATTGCAATGCTTCCGCACCGGCTTATTACGATTCAATTTGGTTCGTGACGCGCACGCGGCATAGCCGGAGCAACCTGCTCAATCGAATCTTTATAACAAGAGGGCGGAGGACTGTTTACAGCTCGAGCGCTTGGCTCACCAAAGAGACCGTCCATCCATTGCCCTCCCATTATAACAAAAATAAGCATAGCTTCCGAGGCTTCCTATACGCTTCGGGTGCTATGCTTATTTTGTACCAACCATCAAAAAACGGCTTACAACGGTCATTTTTGGCACCCCCGGCTGGGTTCGAACCAGTGGCCTGTCGCTTAGGAGGCGACCGCTCTATCCAACTGAGCTACGGGGGCTTATACAACAAATATTCAATTTTACAGGGCCCCAGGATTCGAACGATTCGATTTTTAGGAGGCGGACGCTCTATCCAGCTGAGCTACAGGCGCGGGTACAGATTGCATTGTACCGCATCCGGGCGGCTCTGTCAACGGCAGGAGCGTGCAAAAAAAGTGAAAAATTCCGCGAAATACCTTGCAATCGGAAAAACAACAGCATATACTATTTAGGTTATTGCGGTACTTCCATTTCAGATACACCTGCCGCCGGCAGGAAGGAGAGACAGACTATGCAGAACAACAAGCTACGCAACGTCGCCATTATCGCGCACGTCGACCACGGCAAGACCACGCTCGTCGACGAGATGCTCAAGCAGGGCGGCGTCTACCGTGAAAATCAGGAGGTCGTGGACCGCGTAATGGACTCCAACGACCTTGAGCGTGAGCGCGGCATTACCATCCTTGCGAAGAACACCGCCATCCACTATGGCGATACCAAGATCAACATCGTCGACACGCCGGGCCACGCCGACTTCGGCGGCGAGGTGGAGCGTATCCTCAAGATGGTCAACGGTGTCATCCTGCTCGTGGACGCCGCCGAGGGTCCCATGCCGCAGACGCGCTTTGTGCTTTCCCGTGCGTTGGAGCTAGGCCACCGCGTGATCGTGGTCGTCAACAAGATCGACCGCCCCGACCAGCGCATCCACGAGGTCGTGGACGAGGTGCTCGAGCTGCTGCTCGACCTCGACGCCACGCCCGAGCAGCTTGACAGCCCCATGCTCTTCTGCTCCGGTCGAAACGGTACGGCGAGCTATTCGCCCGATGAGCCCGGCACCGATCTCAAGCCGCTCTTCGATACCATCCTCAACTACATTCCCGCGCCCGAGGCCGACGTCGACCAGCCCTTCCAGATGCTCGTCTCCGCTATCGACTACAACGAGTTCGTCGGCCGCATGGCCATCGGACGCATCGAGCGCGGCGCGCTCAAGCAGAACCAGGAGATCATGGTCTGCAACTACCACAACCCCGACGCCGCGCCGAAGAAGGCGAAGGCCGTCTCCCTCTATGAGTTCGACGGTCTGGGCAAGAAGCCCGTTACCGAGTCCACCGCGGGCAACATCATCTGCCTGTCCGGCATCGGCGACATCACCATCGGCGACACCATCTGCGCGCCCGAGTGCGTGGAGGCGCTGCCCTTTGTGAAGATCTCCGCGCCGACGATGGAGATGACCTTCTCCATCAACGATTCCCCCTTTGCGGGCCGCGACGGCAAGTTCGTCACCTCCCGCCAGCTGCGCGAGCGCCTGTTCCGCGAAACGCTCAAGGATGTTTCTCTGCGCGTGACCGAGATCGAGGGCGCGATGGACGCCTTCAACGTCGCGGGCCGCGGCGAAATGTCGCTGTCCATCCTCATCGAGACCATGCGCCGCGAGGGCTATGAGTTCCAGGTCTCGCCCCCGCGCGTGCTGTACCAGACCATCGACGGCAAGAAGTGCGAGCCCATCGAGCGTCTGGTCGTGGACGTGCCCGCTGAGAGCGTCGGCGCAGTCATCGAGAAGATCGGCTCCCGCAAGGGCGACATGGTCGAGATGACGCCGGTCGGCGCCCGCATGAAGGTCGAATTCCTCGTCCCCGCGCGCGGCCTGTTCGGCTACCGCAACGAGTTCCTTACCGACACCAAGGGCGAGGGCATCATGGCGAGCGTGTTCGACTCCTATGCGCCCTACAAGGGCGATCTGGCGCGCCGAAACACCGGCTCCCTCGTCGCCTTTGAGACCGGCGAGAGCATCACCTACGGCCTCTTCAACGCGCAGGAGCGCGGCCAGCTGTTCATCGGCGCGGGCGTGCCGGTGTACGAGGGCATGGTCGTGGGCGTCAGCCCCAAGCAGGAGGACATCACCGTCAACGTCTGCAAGAAGAAGCAGCTGACCAATATGCGTGCCTCCGGCTCGGACGACGCGCTGCGTCTGGTCCCGCCTAAGCAGATGAGCCTGGAGCAGTGCCTTGAATTCCTCGCTGATGACGAGCTGCTGGAGGTCACGCCGCACGCGCTGCGCATCCGCAAGACTATCCTCAATCACGAAAAGCGCATGAAGGCCACCCACGGCGGCAAGAAGTAAAAAAGAAAAAAAGGAACGGCTGCGCCGTTCCTTTTTTGCGCTTATCCGATCCCGAACAGCCGTTTGCCGTTCTCGGCGGTCAGGCGGATCAGCTCGTCTGTGTCCAGGCCCCGCAGCGCCGCGAGCTTTTCCGCGATATAGCGGACGCTGCGCGAGTCGTTGCGCGTACCGCGCACGGGGACGGGGGCCATATAGGGGCTGTCCGTTTCGAGCAGCATCCGGTCGAGCGGGCACTCGAGCGCGACCTCGACCGTTTTGCGGGCATTTTTGTAGGTCACGGGGCCGTCAAAGCCGAGATACCAGCCGCGCTTTAGGAGTTCGCGCGCCATCTCGACGCTGCCGGAGAAGCAGTGGAACACACCGCGCACAGCGGGAAATTCCTGCACGATGGCAAGACTGTCGGCGTGCGCCTCGCGGTCGTGCACGATGACGGGAAGGTCCAGCTCCTGCGCCAGTGCGAGCTGATCGCGCAGCACCCTCTGCTGAAGCTCCCGCGGCGGGTTTTGCTCCCAGTAGTAATCCAGCCCGATCTCGCCGATGGCAACGACCTTCGGCTCCCGCGCCCACGCGCGAAGCGCGTCCAGACTGTCCTCCGTGTAGGGCGCGCAGTTCTCGGGATGCCAGCCGACGGCGGCGTAGACGCGCGGATAGGTCCGCGCCAGCTCCACCGCGCGGCGGGAGGACTCCAAATCACAGCCAGGGTCGAGGATCAGCCCCACGCCGTGTTCGGGCATGGAGGCGAGCAGCGCCTCACGGTCGGTGTCAAACGCCTCGTCGTCGTAGTGCGCGTGGGTGTCAAAAATCAAGCTCATAGGGTATCCTTCCTTTTTGATAGAGGGGATGATCCCCAGCAAAAGGGCATTTCACAAACGGCGTACAGCCTTGCTGCTGAAATAAAGCTTCCTATTGGCAGTTCGTGGGGTCGAGGGGAAAGCGCCGAAGCGCCGCTGGTGGCGGAAAAAGCGAGGCGGTTTCGAGGAAGCGGCGCAATTGGCGCGCCCAAAGAGGCGCGGGAATTGCTTTGCCGCGACGGTGAAGAAGCCCCTCGTTGTCTCTGGGGTTCTAAAGGGGCTATCTCTCCAACCGAGAGATAGCCCCTTGGCTTCTATTTCAGCACAGCTTTGCACCGGCGGGGATCTTATCGTCCACCATGATGAGGTTCAGGACCTCCTGCCCCTTCTCGGTGTGGGTGGCGGAGAGCAGCATACCGCAGCTCTCGAGACCCATCATCTTGCGCGGCGGCAGATTGACGATGGCGACCAGCGTCTTGCCGACGAGCTGCTCCGGCTCGTACCACTTGTGGATGCCGGAGAGGATCTGGCGGTCGGTGCCGGTGCCGTCGTCAAGTGTGAAGCGCAGCAGCTTATCGCTCTTCTTCACGGCTTCGCAGGCTTTGACCTTGACGACGCGGAAGTCGGATCTGCAGAAGGTGTCGAAATCGACCTTCTCCTCCGTCAGAGGCTCGGTCTCCAGCGCGGGGAGCGCGGCCTTCTTCTGCGCCTCCTGAATGGCCTCCAGCTCGGCGAGCGCCTTTTCCATGTCGATGCGCGGGAAGATGGCCTCGCCCTTGTGGACGGTGACGCTCGCGCTCAGGCGGCCCCATTCGGCGGCGCTGTCCCAATCGCGGCAGTCTGCCGCCGCGCCGATCTGCGCGAAGATCTTCTCGCAGGAGGCGGGAATGAACGGCGTGAGCAGGATGGTGCAGATGCGGATGGTCTCAAGGAGGTTGTACATCACGCTGGCAAGGCGCGCACGGTTGGCCTTGTCCTTGGCGAGCACCCACGGCGCGGTCTCGTCGATATACTTGTTCGCGCGCTGAATGACCTTGAAGATGGCCTCCAGACCGTTCTGGAACTGGAATTTCTCCATCTCGGCCTCATACTTGCCGCGCAGGGCGGAGGCTGCCGCGATGAGATCGGCGTCGAACTCGCCCTCGGCGCGCTCGACGGGCAGCGTGCCGCCGAAATACTTCTCGACCATGGCGGTCGTGCGGGAGACGAGGTTTCCGAGGTCGTTGGCAAGATCGACGTTGATGGTGTTGATGAGCAGCTCATTGCTGAAATTGCCGTCGGAGCCGAACGGGAAGGTACGCAGCAGGAAGAAGCGCAGCGCGTCCACGCCGAAGCGCTCGGCAAGCACATAGGGATCGACGACATTGCCCTTGGATTTGCTCATCTTGCCGCCGTCCATGACGAGCCAGCCGTGGCCGTAGACGTGCTTGGGCAGCGGCATGCCCATGCTCATGAGCATCGCGGGCCAGATGATGGAGTGGAAGCGGACGATCTCCTTGCCGACAAAGTGGACGTCGGCGGGCCAGAACTTATCGTAATCGTCGTACTTTTCGTTCATGAAGCCGAGAGCGGTGCAGTAGTTGAACAGCGCATCGACCCAGACATAGACGACGTGGCCGGGATCGAAGTCCACCGGCACGCCCCAGGTGAAGCTCGTGCGGGAAACGCACAGATCCTCAAGGCCGGGCTTGATGAAGTTGTTCACCATCTCGTTCACGCGGCTGGCGGGCTGGAGGAAATCCGTGTCCTCAAGCAGGTGCTGCACGCGGTCGGCGTACTTGCTCAGCTTGAAGAAGTAGGCCTCCTCCTCGGCGTCCTCCACCTCACGCCCGCAGTCGGGGCACTTGCCGTCCACGAGCTGGCTCTCGGTCCAGAAGCTCTCGCAGGGCTTGCAGTATTTGCCGACGTACTTGCCCTTGTAGATGTCGCCGTTGTCGTGCATCTTCCTGAAGATCTTCTGGATGGCCTCGACGTGGTAATCGTCGGTGGTGCGGATGAAGCGGTCGTTGGAGATGTTCATCAGCTTCCACAGATCGAGGATGCCCTTCTCGCCGCAGACGATGTTGTCCACGAACTGCTGCGGGGTCACGCCCGCGGCCTTGGCCTTGTCCTCGATCTTCTGACCGTGCTCGTCCGTTCCGGTCAGGAACATCACGTCGTAGCCGGTCAGGCGCTTGTAGCGCGCCATCGCGTCGGTCGCCACCGTGCAGTAGGTGTGGCCGATGTGCAGCTTGTCCGACGGGTAGTAAATGGGCGTGGTGATATAGAATCGTTTCTGTTCCATGGGTATCTTCCTCTTTTCCTGCCCGCGCCGAATGAAAGCGGGGCATAAATTCTCTTTAGTTTAGCACATTTGAGGACATTTTTGCAAGAGGTACGGCGTTATTTGCGCGGGCTCCGCGCAAATAACGCCGTTTTTTTGAGGTATTCTTACGCGATGGCGCGCTTTTCCAGCGCGCGCAGCAGCGGTACGCCGAGCAGGAAGCACACGGCAGCCTCGCCGATGCCGACCGTCAGCGCGTTGTAGGCGAACAGCCCCGCGAACGCGGCGGAGAAGCCCGTGCTTTCCCATGCGAGCATCGCACCGACGATTACGGCGTTGCAGACGACCGGCGGCACGGCGGCGGTCCATGCGCTGCGGCAGCGGCCCGACCACACGGCGGCGAGCAGCGTGGCGAGCGTGCCGACGACCAGATCGAGCAGGCCGTAGGGACTGAGCAGGTTGGTGATCAGGCAGCCCACGGCAAGACCGGGGATCGCCGCCTTGCGGTCGCGGCAGGGCAGCACGCACAGAGCCTCGCTCAGGCGGAACTGGATTGCGGGAAAGGCGAGACCGAAGAAATTGGAGATCCACGCGAGCGCCGCGTAGGCGGCGGCAATGACGGCGGCGCGGGCGAGATCGCGGGTAGAGTATTGCAGTTCCATAGAGGGGTATCCTTTCTTGGGAATGTAAACAGATGCGGGGGAAAGACGGTCAGGCGGCCCCGCAGGACCGCCTGACGTTGCCTTAAAATTCGGGGGAGGTTCTGCCGGAGGTCAGGTACTCATAGTATTGCGCTTCGGTCGCCGCCATGTAGGTCATGACCCACAGCGTGCCGACGCCAAGGCACAGCGAGCCGACAATGCCCCAGCCGATAAAGCTCAGATCGAGCACGAACTTCTCCCACTTGTGACCGGTCATCAGGCGCTGGCTCTCGTCCAGACATTCCCTCCAGCTGTATTCGGGGTGGTCGGCCTTGACGTAGTAGACCATGGAGTAGGCGTAGGCCTTGACGATGCCGGGGATGAAAAGCAGCAGGCTCCACAGGAAGATAAAGAGCCCGGAGAGCAGACTGATGAGCAGCGTGCCGCCGAAATCGTCTCGAAAGCCGCGGAACAGATCGTTGAGGTCAATGCCTCGGCCCTCGCGCGCCTGCGCGAGGAAGGCATATTTCTGCGCGTAGAGCATCGGGCCGGTGACGACGAGCGCGCCGACGCCGGGGAGAATGCTGCCGGCGGCGCCGACGATGGCGGAGACCACCAGACAGAACACCACGCCCATGAGCCATTGATCCTTGAAGATGCCGCCGCCGAGCCGGGCGCGGGCGGCTGCCTTCCATTCGCTTCTTGTCATGCGGATCTTCTCCTTATCACACAATATTTCGCTTACAGCAGGTCGGGCAGATGGCGCACGACCTCGGCGCAGCGCGGGCACAGCCCCTCGGCGTTGGGCGTGAGGGAGTGCTTCCAGCAGCGCGGACACTTCGTGCCGGCGGCGTTTTCGACCTTGACGGCAAGCTCGCCGCCGACGGTCAGCTCGACCTTGGAGACAATGAACAGGTCGGCGAGCGCCGCGGGGTTCTCATCCGCGAGGAACACATCGCCCTCGGGCACGGTCAGATGCACGTCGGCCTCCAGGCTCTTGCCGATGACCTTCGCCGCGCGGGCCTCCTCGAGCGCGCCGTTGACGGCGGTGCGGACCTCGATGATGTGCTCCCAGCGCGCCATGGTCTCGGCGTCGAGCGCGTAGGCGGTGAAGGACTTGTTCATGTCGTTGAGCACCACGTTGCGCGCGTCGTCCTCGGCGGTGTGCGGCATGGCGAGCCAGATCTCATCGCAGGTGAAGGCGAGGATGGGCGCGAAGAGCTTGGCAAGGGTCGAGAGCGTGAGGTAGAGCGCGGTCTGGGCGCTGCGGCGCTCGGCGGAGTCCGCCGCCTCGCAGTACAGGCGGTCCTTCACAATATCGAGGTAGAAGCTCGAGAGCGTGGTGACGCAGAAATCGTTGACCGCGTGGGTGATGATGTGGAACTCGTAGTCGTTGTAGGACTGCTCGACCTTTTCGATCAGCTCGTTGAGCTTGGTGATGAGCCAGCGGTCGAGCACCGGCATATCCTCGGCCTTGGTGAGGTGCGCGGGGTCAAAGTCCACCAGGTTATCGAGCATGAACTTGCAGGTGTTGCGGAACTTGAGATAGTTCTGGCTGAGCTGCTGGAAGATGGCCTTGGAGCAGCGCACATCCGCGTGATAGTCGGCGCTCGCCGCCCACAGACGCAGAATGTCCGCACCGTTCTCGTTGAAAATGTCGGCGGGATCGACGCCGTTGCCGAGGCTCTTGTGCATCGCGCGGCCCTCGCCGTCCACGGTCCAGCCGTGGGTGACGCACTCCTTGAACGGAGCGCCCTCACCGAACGCGCCCACGGCGGTCAGCAGGGAGGACTGGAACCAGCCGCGGTACTGGTCGAGGCCCTCGAGGTACATCGTGGCGGGCCAGAAGCCCTGATCCTTCTTCATCGCGGCGAAGTGCGTGGAGCCGGAGTCGAACCAGCCGTCGAGCGTGTCCTCCTCCTTGGTGAAGCCGGCGCTCTTGCCGCAGTGCGGGCAGGCGAAGCCCTTGGGCAGAATGTCGGCGGCGTCCATCTCGAACCAGGCGTTGGAGCCTTTCTCGGCAAAGAGGGCGGAAACGGCCTCGATGGTCTCGTCGGTGCAGACAGGCTTGCCGCAGTCAGCGCAGTAGAACACGGGAATGGGCAGACCCCAGCGGCGCTGACGGCTGATGCACCAGTCGGCGCGCTCACGGATCATGCTCTTCATGCGGTCGATGCCCCAGCCCGGGACCCAGCGCACGTCGTCGCACGCGGCGCAGGCCTCGTCCTTAAAGGAATCGACGGAGCAGAACCACTGCGGGGTGGCGCGGAAGATGATGGGCTTCTTGCAGCGCCAGCAATGCGGATAGCTGTGCACGATCTCCTCGGAAGCGAAGAGGGAGCCGGCCTCCTTCATATCGTTGAGGATGACGGGGTTGGACTCCTCCACGAGCATTCCCTCATACTTGCCGGCATAGTCGGTGTGGCGGCCCTGATCGTTGACGGGCACGACCATATCCATGCCGTAGCGGCGGCAGGTCTGATAGTCGTCCGCGCCGAAGCCGGGGGCAGTGTGAACGCAGCCCGTACCGGAATCCATCGTGACATAATCGGCGAGGACCAGACGGCTGGTCTTGGGCAGGAACGGGTGCTGCGCGAGCATATTCTCATAGAAGTTGCCGGGGTGGGTCTCGACGACGGTGTAGTGCTCGACCTTGCCGACGGCCATGACCTTCTCGACGAGTGCCTCAGCGACAATGTACATTTCGCCGTTGTCGTCGTTGCGGACGATGGCGTAGCTCTCGTCGGGATGCAGCGCGATGGCGAGGTTGCCGGGCAGCGTCCAGATCGTGGTCGTCCAAATGACGAAGCTGAGCTTGCTCTTGTCGAGATGGCCGAGCTTGCCGAGGTCGTCGTGCATCGGGAACTTGACGTACACGGTCGTGCAGGGGTCGTCCTGATATTCGATCTCCGCCTCGGCCAGCGCCGTCTCGTCGTGATAGCACCAGTATACGGGCTTGAGGCCCTTGTAGATGTAGCCCTTCTTGTACATTGCACCGAAGACCTTGACCTCCTCGGCCTCAAAGCCGGGATCCATGGTCTTGTAGGGGTGCTCCCAGTCGCCGAGCACGCCGATGCGCTTGAAGCCCTCCATCTGGATGCCGATGTACTTGTCGGCATACTGGTGGCAGGCGGTGCGGAAGTCGGCGACGCTCATGGCCTTGCGGTTGAGCTTCTGCTCCTTGATGATGGCGCTCTCAATGGGCATACCGTGGTTGTCCCAGCCGGGGATATAGGGCGTGTAGTAGCCGCGCATCGCGTAGGAGCGGGTGATGAAGTCCTTGAGGGACTTGTTGAGCGCGTGGCCCATGTGCAGTCCGCCGTTGGAGAACGGAGGGCCGTCGTGCAGAGCGAAGCGGGGCTTGCCCTCGTTCTTCTTGAGCATCACGTTGTAGAGGTCCATTTCCTCCCAATGCTTGAGCATCTCGGGCTCGCGCTTGGGAAGCCCCGCGCGCATCGGGAAGCCGGACTTCGGCATATTCAGCGTCGCTTTGTAATCCATGTCGTGTCTCCTTTATGTGAATTATTCTGTTTGCTGCAAAATAAAAATGCTCTGTCTCCCGACAAAAGAGACAAAGCATAACCATACTCTGCGGTACCACTCTTCTTGCCGCCGTTCCGGCAGCCGCTCAAATGCCGCGATGTAACGGTCGCACCCGGGCTGTCCTACTGCGGCTTCAGACGCCTGCTCCGAGGTGATATTCGCTCTCCGCGCCCCGCTGCCTCGCACCGACCGGCAGCTCTCTTTGCGGGCGGACGGGAAGCTACTTGTCCTCATCTGCACAATTCCACATATTACGGTCATTCTACCCGCATTCTTTCGCTTTGTCAAGGCTGAAAATGCTTGCGGAAGTGGCAAAAATAGGCTATACTATCGGCGAAAAATACGCGAAAGCGACAAATTCCGGAGGCCGCGCCATGATCCACGATATCGAGCCGAAGCATTTATACAACGAATGGAAGCCGAACGCCGTGCCGAAAAGGTCGAGCGCCGTCGTGCAGTTCTGCGGGAGAAACCTCCTCTGCCGCATCGACGACAACGGACTCAAGCTCCCGAGCCGCGCCATGTTTCCCGACGGCGACGAGAGGTTCACCTATCTTTTTGAGATGGACGGCAGGGAATACTACCTCCTGCGCGACGAAACGCCGCGCGAGCCGGACGGCTGGACCTACCGCGACATCGGCATTTTCCGCACCGAGCAGCCGAAGGAGATCGCCTTCGCCGCGGTCAGCGCGTGGCACCTGTGCTGCTGGTACCGCGACACGAGGTTCTGCGGCCGCTGCGGCACGCCGCTCGAGCACGACGTCAACGAGCGCATGATGCACTGCCCCAGGTGCGGCAATATGATCTTCCCGCGCATCAACCCCTCGGTCATCGTGGCGGTGACGCACGGCGACTACCTGCTGCTCACGCAGTACGCGAACCGCCCCGGCGCGACGCGCACGGCGCTCATCGCGGGCTTTACCGAGTTCGGCGAGACCGCCGAGCAGACCGTTCACCGCGAGGTGATGGAGGAGGTCGGCCTCAAGGTCAAAAACCTGCGCTACTATAAGTCTCAGCCGTGGGGCATCTCCGGCGGCGGGCTGCTGCTCGGCTACTGGTGCGAGCTGGACGGCGACGAGACCATTCATCTCGACAACTTCGAGCTGTCGGACGGCGCGTGGGTCAGCCGCGAGGAGCTGCGCCGCGACTACCGTGACAACGGCGTCGCCCTCACGAGCGAGATGATCGCCCGCTTTGCCGCGGGGCGAGAGTACGAGCCGGTGTCGGAATAAGATGAAAAAGCGCAGAGCAGAAGGCTCCGCGCTTTCCTTATGCAAGGGCTGTAGCGATCCATTTCCCGAGCAGCTGCAAAAGGAGAAAGTGCGCGGGATAGAAAAAGTAAAAGAAATATTTTCCGCCGCGCCGCCCGCGCTCGCCGCTGTAGAGCAGCAGGAGCGGTGCGCACAGCAGCACCCACGGCGAGGCGATGAGCAGCGGGAGCAGTCCCGCGAGCCGCCATACACCCGCCGAGCGCAGCAGATAGAAAAGCGCGGCGGAGAGCGTGCCGAGAAAGACGTATTCGCTGCGGACGGCAAACGCCGCCGCGCCGAAGACGAGACAGGTCAGGACGTACAGCGCTATCCGCTTCCCGCGCTCTGCCGCGTCGGACTCAATGCGTGCGAGCACGAATAGCTCCAGACAGGAGAGCGAGAGCGTAAAGAGTACGTTTTGAAGCGCGGGACCGGTCCACTGCTCATAGTGCGCGAGGTTGAAGACCGGCTCGCTGACAAGGGCAAAGGCCAGCAGCGTGAGAAAATACCGCTTCCGGTCCCGTGTGTGCGTGAAGCCCTCGGCGAGCAGGAAGACATAGAGCGGAAAAGCGAGATGGCCCAGCACATCAAACACGCGGTAGACGCCCTGCACGGCGCCGAGCCATGCGGGCGCGTTCTGCGGGATGAGCGTGCTTCCGTCCTCACCGCGGAACGGCGCGAAAAAGCCGCGCCGGATCACGAGCATATTCGCATGGTCGCAGAGCATGGAGACCATGGCGATGTATTTGAGCGCGAAGCCGCTCAGCTTTTTGGGGATATGTTTCATGAAGGGTTCTCCTGTGTGCGCGCCGCGCGGAGGGCGGAGCGGAAGTCCTCCCACGCCTCGGGGTGGTCGACGTAGTATTTCGGACAAATTTTGCCGGTCACGTCGTAGTGGCGGATGACGTCGGCGGGAGCGAGATCGAATTCCTCGCACAGCCACGCCGTCAGCCGCAGGAGGCTCGCCATCGTCTCGGCGGAGAACTCGCCTGTCTCGTCCGCGTGGCAGACCTCGATGGAAACGGTGTGATCGTTCGCCTGCGAGGAGCAGTAGGCGACCTCCGAGAGCGGGACGCATTGAATGACCTCGCCCTCCAGCCCCACGACGAAGTGCGCACTGGCGTAAGTCTCATGCGTGACGGCGAGATTGGCGAAGAAGCTGCGGTTTGCCGCCGCCGAGGTGCCGGGGTTTCCGACGTAGTGGACGACCACGCCGTCGATCGTCTCGAGCGGCGTGCCGGGGCGGGAATACGGGTTGAGCGGCAGGATGTCCTGCTCCACCCATTCCGGCACGGACACGTCCGCGCCGGGAACGGCGCGGTGGCGGAACCAGTAGACCAGCTCCGCGCCGATGCAGAGGACGAGTACGGCGATGACCGCTCGCTCCAGCCGGACGCGGCTGCGCTTTTTTCGTGCAGCCATGCGTCAGAAGCCGCGCGCGGTCGCGGGCGTTTCAATGCCCATGCCGGCAAGCGCTTCGAGCGTACAGGTCATCTCCGGCGTGACGATCGCACAGACGCTGCCGCTCGAGCTCGAGGTCGTGTCGATCGGCTGCCTGGTCGGCTTCTCGTCCACCCGGACGCTGTACCACAGCTCCAGCTCGACGTAGAAGCTGCCGCTGTAGAGCGTGTCCTCAAAGAGCGAGGCGTTGGAGGCGTGACCCGCCTCGTAGTCGCGGCGCAGCGCGGAGACGAGCGTGTTGGCCTGCGCGGCGGTCAGCTCGCCGTTGTCCTCGCCGTAGGCGCCGTCGCTGACGACGTCGTAGTAGCCGCCGGTGAGATAGGCGTTGCTCTTGTCGTCCGCCAGCTCGCCGAGCACGCGGTCGAGCGCGGCCTCGGGGCAGTTGAGCAGCGCCGTCATCGTCTGCGCGACGGAGCCGGGCTCGTTCAGCTCCCGGGAGAAGGCGCGGCAGTCGACGTAGCTGCGGCGCACGACGCGCCCGTCCGTGAGCGCGTAGGTGACGGTGAAATAGAGATAGCTGTCGACCGGAGCGTCCGCGGGCGTTTCATAGGTGGTCCGCGCGTAGCTGAGCTGGCGCGCCTTGTCGGCGATCATCGCGCGGTGCGCGGCGAGGGTGCGCTCAATGCTCTCCGGCTCGTCGAGCTTGCAGGAGAGGTAGTCGCCGTTCGAGGAGAGATAAACGGAGACGAACTCCACCTCCTCCGCGTCGGGCGTATAGCCCTCGTAGCCGGTGAGGTCGAGCGACATGGCGACGCCGAAGCACACCAGCACGGCGGAGAACACCAGCGCGCCGACGCGGCCTGTGCGCCAGACGCGGAAGCTCTTGTGCAGCAGCATTTCCGCGGCGAAGTAGCCGAGCAGGCCGGTGAAGAGCATACAGGCGATGGTGCCGGGGAGCGAGTATTGGCCGTTATGGAGGTTGAGACCGAAGACGAGGAAGTAGATAAGCTGCCCGAGCGAGAACGCGGCGCAGACCGCCACGCCGTATTTGAAGATGGGGCGCGCCCATGCTACGGTGACGATGGAGCCGGTCGCCTCGCTCGCGCGGCGGCGGTAGACGAGCAGGCCGAGCACGGCGAGCACGATGCCGACGGCAGCATAGATGCCGAGCACGCCAAGGCCGCTGAGCATATACTCGCCGCCCCGAATGACCTGATACGTCCCGTCGCTGAGGATGCGGTCCACGCGGGCGACATTGCTCACGTCCAGCACGCAGACAAGCTCCCAGGCAGGCGAGAGGAAGGCGAAGGTCTCCGGAGCGGAATAACCGCTGTAGTCGTAGAGGAAGTTGCCGGCAAAGGTGCGCACGAGGTATTCCATACCCACGGCAAGGAAATTGAGGGTGCCGTAGAACACGGGCGCGGCCAGAATTTGCCCGGTGAACATCATGCACAGCACAGCGAAGGAGTAGAAGAACAGCACCGAGAGCACGGCGGCGAGCAGCGCGGTACCGAGCGCGGTAAGGTCCAGCGCGCCGAAGCAGGCGGCGGTGATGCCCGCGAGGGCAAAGGCGAGCACGAGCGCGGAGACCATGCACACAAGGCCGGTGAGGTAGTTGGTCGCGTACAGCGTCTCACGCCGCACGGGCATGGAATGGAAGCCCTGCGTGGCGCGGGGGGGTGGTAAGGTAGGCGAACATCGCCATGGCGAAGAAGATGCCGAACACGGCGCCCATCACAAGCCCGCCGTAGGCGCCGATCTGCAGCAGGTAATACGAGGCGTCGGCCACGGTCGGGACACCGTGATAGTCGGCCAGCTCGTTGAGCAGCGGCAGCGGCAGGAGCAGCAGCCAGATCAGGACGTAGCCCAGCCACAGCGGCCAGAAGCGCTGCAGGTTCTTGCGGAAAAGCGCGCGGTTAAAGAACGATGTCGCGGACTGCATAGTCTGCACCTCCCAGCTCATAGATGAAAATTTCCTCCAGCGTCAGCGGCACGGCCTCCATGTACACGGGGTCCAGCGCGGCGAGCCGCTCGGTGATCTGCTGCGTATTGCCGCGGAAGATGATGGTGAACACGCGCCCGAGATGGCTCTCGTGCAGCAGGTTCAGCCCCGCGGGGAGCTCCGGCGCGCCCTCGCCCCGGAAGACGATCTGCATTTTGACCGTGTTCTCCTGCAGCTCGGAAAGGCTGCGCTCGAGCAGGACCTTTCCCTTATTCATGATGCCGACGTGGTCGCACACGTCCTCCAGCTCGCGCAGGTTGTGGCTGGAGACGAGCACCGTCGTGCCGCGCTCGGCGACGTCCTGCATGATAAGGCTCCATACCTGACGGCGCATCACGGGGTCGAGGCCGTCCACCGGCTCATCCAGAATGAGATAGTCCGGCATACAGCACATGGCGATCCAGAACGCCGCCTGCTTCTGCATTCCCTTGGAAAGACGGCGGATGAGCTGCTTTTCGTCCAGCGAAAAGACGCCGCGCAGCTTCTCGTAGCGCTCCATGTTGAACTGCGGATAGAAGCCGCGGTAAAATTTCATCATGTCGCGTATGCTCGACTGCATAAAATAGTGCCAGTCGTCGGGGATGGAGGCGATGCGCTGCTTGACCGCCACGTTCTCCCATACGTCTGCGCCGTCCACCGAGACGGTGCCGGAGTCCTGCCGGTATACGCCGGTCAGGTGGCGCAGCAGCGTGGATTTGCCCGCGCCGTTCGGCCCCACGAGACCGTAGATCGCGCCCTGCGGCACGGTCAGGCTCGCGCCGTCGAGCGCGGCAAAGCCGTCAAAGGTCTTCACCAGCTCACGAATTTCGATCATTTCTCTTCCTCCTCCCGGTAGATGGCGTCCAGCTCGGCACAGCTCATGCCGAGCGTACGCAGCTCGCGCAGCGTTTCACGCAGGGTGTCGATCAGCGCGAGGCGGCGTCCGTCGTCCTCCGCGCGCTCGCGGCGCACGGCGAAGCTGCCCTTTCCCGGGACAGACGCGGCGTAGCCCTCCGATTCCAGCTCGCTGTAGGCGCGCTGGATGGTATTCGGGTTGATGGCGAGCTGACTGGCTAGCGCGCGCACCGAGGGGAGCTTTTCCCCATCAGCGATCGCGCCGGAGACGATCAGCCGCCGCAGCCCGTCGCGCACCTGCTCGTAGATCGGGCGCGCGTCGCGGTAATTCAAGGTGATCATAGCGGTGCCTCCTGTTTGCTTATCGGCTGAGAAGTACGACGACGGCGACGAGCAGGACCACAAGGATCGCGCCTACGCCGACCGTCAGAACGCTGAAGGAAACCATGCTGCCATCCCTCCTGACTGTATTAAGCGTATTAGTACAGTTAGGATAGCATGAGAGTGTCGCTCTGTCAAGTATTTTTCGGAAATTGGCGAAATCTCACAGAAGAACGATAAGGCCCCGTTAAGAATTTATCTATTGTACCAAATCGTCATATTGACGAAATTTAATAATTTTAAAGTACCAATTTAACAAAAATGGAGAAAGTGCCGTCGGACGGTTGCTTTTGCGCGTGGAATCTGCTATCTTAATACCGTAGAGAAAGGGCGGGAAGACCCAATATGCCCTTTTGAAAGCAATGCAATTTAATAGGAGAGGGGAAATTACATGGATAAGATCATAGAAATCAACAGTGCGGTAAACGGCTTTGTATGGGGACCCATCATGCTGGCACTGCTGGTCGGCACGGGCATTTACCTGAGCTTCCGCGTCGGCTTCATTCAGTTCTCCAAGATCGGCTACTGGTGGAAGAACACCATCGGCAAGATCTTCCAGAAGTCCGAAGCGGGCGAGGGCGAGATCACGCCGATGCAGGCGGTCTCCACGGCACTGGCGTCCACGGTCGGCACGGGCAACATCGCCGGCGTCACCGGCGCGATCATCCTCGGCGGCCCGGGCGCGGTGTTCTGGATGTGGATCTCCGCTCTCTTCGGCATGGTCACCAAGTTCGCCGAGGTCACCCTCGCGGTCAAGTACCGTGAGCGCAATGAAAAGGGCGACTGGTGCGGCGGCCCGATGTACTACATCAAGAACGGTCTCGGCCCCAAGTGGAAGTGGCTGGGCGTCATCTTCTCCGTGTTCGGCGCGCTCGCCGCGTTCGGCATCGGCAACATCTCCCAGATCAACTCCATCGCTTCCTCCGTCAACTCCGTCGCGGTCGCATTCCATGAGAACGCCAAGGAGTTTGACACGATCATCGGCCTCATCACCGGCGTTGTGATCGCCATTTTCGTGGCGCTCGTGCTCCTCGGCGGCGTCAAGCGCATCGGTCAGGTCACCGAAAAGCTCGTCCCCGGCATGGCGGCCATCTACATCGTCTGCGCACTCGTGGTCGTTATCGCCAACGCGGGCACGATCCCCGGCGTGTTTGCCAGCATCTTCCAGGGCGCGTTCAACCCCTCTGCCGTCGTCGGCGGCGCGGTGGGCGTGACCATGAAGCTCGCCATCACCAAGGGCGTCGGCCGCGGCGTCTTCTCCAATGAGGCCGGTCTCGGCTCCGCGCCCATCGCGCACGCCGCCACCTCCGAGAAGAACCCCGTCCGGCAGGGCCTCTACGGCATCTTCGAGGTCTTTATGGACACCATCGTCATCTGCACGCTGACCTCCCTCGTCGTCCTCTGCTCCGGCGCGGCCACGGGCAACTACGGCAACAACGATCTCGCGGGCGTGCCCACCGCGGTCGCGGGCTTTGCCAGCGTATTCGGCGACAAGCTCGGCTCCCTGATCCTTGCCGTCGGCCTGCTGCTCTTCGCCACCTCCACCATCCTCGGCTGGGCGCTCTACGGCACCCGCTGCGCGGAGTTCCTCTTCGGCAGCAAGATCATCCGCCCCTATCAGGTTCTCTTCTGCCTCGTCGTCATCGCCGGCTCGGTCGCCAACCTCAAGCTGGTGTGGGACATCTCCGACACTCTCAACGGCCTCATGGCGATCCCGAACCTCATCGGCATCCTGCTGCTCAGCCCCGTGGTCATCAAGCTGACGAAGGAGCACTTCAACGGCGTGAAGGCAGGCAAGCTCGAATAAGCGAACATCCAGTCTCCTGCGGCGGGACGGACCATGCGGTCCGCCCCGCTTTTCGCTTCCCCGGCGAAAAAAGAGGAGAAAACGCGGAATATTTTCCGGAAATGTCAATAGTAAATGCGAAAAAAATATAAAAATTTATTTTTAGGGCATCAGGCGAGGGCGGCAATACACTCCCGAAAACAGATTTCAGCCGTTTTCCATCCCAATATTTCACGCGGATAATTGTTCATCCATGCTTCCGCCGCTTCGATCTCCGCCACGGACACTTTTCCGAAATCGGTTCCTTTCGGAAACTTCCGGCGAATCATTTTGTTCTGGCACTCATTTGACCCGCGTTCATACGATGAATACGGGTGGCAGTAGTAAGCCGCTGTCCTCCGCTTTCCCTTTCGCACCACGGACCGTTCCAACCTCTTCACGTCGGAGAACTCCCCGCCGTTGTCGAATGTGATCGTCTTGAATGCCTTTGCGAAAAGGTCCGCACCGAATTTCCGTTCTATGCGGTCCATTGCCTTTACAACACTTGCCGCCGTCCGGTCTTTGATTCTTGTAATGATTTCCCATCGGGTCAAACGCTCTGTCAGCACAAACAGGGCTTTTGACCCGTCTTTTTTACTGTAAACTGTGTCGCCCTCCCAATGCCCGAAAGTGCTTCTCTGGTCCACTTCATCCGGGCGTTTTTCGATATTTTTTCCATACGACGCACGCTTTCCGGTCTTTTTAACTTTCTTGTATTCTCGCTTTCGCTTCGATTTCTCCGGCAAATTGCTGTTGGTCAGGGACAGGAAAACGCCCTTTGTAATGTAACTGTAAAGCGTGCTTACGCAAATCGAGGTTTTGAACGTCCGCCCCTCCAACCTGATTTCGGCAAGGGCCGCGGCGGGCGAACGATCTTCCACGATAATCTTTCGTTCTATGTATTCCGCAAGCTCAAAGTCGCGCCCGATTTTCAGCGGTGCGCCTTTTGCGGCGAGGTTTTCGCGGTATCTCTTTTCCGCCCCGTCCGGGTTATAGCGATCTTCTGTAATCCATGTATCACCGTCCAAATACTGCCAGCGAGCGCGTTTGATTTCGCGGTAAATCGTGCTGATATGCACGTGCAATTCGTCCGCAATTTCCCGTTTTGTATGCCCCTGATTCAAGAGGGCTTCAATTTTATAACGGTCTGTTTTTGATAAATGGCTAAATACGTGTCCCATGCCACAACCTCCACAAAGCAAAGAAACCCGCCCAATCCGGGCGGGTTTCTTTCGTTCTCCCTTGTTCTTGCGGGGTTTCCTCCGCCGTTGTGGTCATATTATAGCATTTGTTTCATACTCACGCAAGTATTTATTTTTCGTTCTGCTCCGTCAGCCATTCTAAAGACACGTTTAGGACCCTTGCGAGAACGACAAGTTCATAATCTGTCACAAAACGCGTTCCAATTTCAATTCGGCTTACGCTGTCCCGCTCCATTGTGATTCCCTCCACCTGCAACCGGGCCGCAAGGTCCTCTTGCGTGATTTTTAGGCGTGCGCGGGCTTCTTTTACGCGGTTTCCGCAAAGATTTTTGCGCCCTTTATAGTCATATATCTTCATCGGTTGTTCCTCCACATGTGTTAAAGTTTCGTATTTTTCTTGACTTTAACACGCGTACCGCCGATAATTGTGTTAAAGGTCAGAATCCAATAATTCCAATGGATTCAAACCCGCAAAAATACGGGTCGCCCGACACAACGGGCGGCGAAATGGAGGATTTCACATGAAAAGATTGCTTTCTCTTTTTCTTGCGGCCTGTCTTGCCCTCTCCCTCTCCGGGTGCCTTGCAGACTACGACACGCCCAAGCACGCCGAATTGTCCGAACAGTACGACTTTTACGCCGATTCGCAAAGCGCGCTTTCTTCTGGTATGGCAATCACACCGGAACAGGCCGATGAAGTATTCATCGTCCTTGTGTCCTGCGGCATGGAAGCAAAAGTAACAAATGTCACCAGAAAGGCGGGCGACGACGGACATTGCCAAGTTTCCGCCGGGCTTTACGTGTACGATGTCTATTACACCGACGGCGTGGTTGACCGCGTGGAATACAACGGGGAGGAACTTTACCCGAACCCCGCCCCGGCTCCCGTAGAACCCGCGCCCACGGATGACCCCGCCGCGCTGGAAACTCCGGCCACGCTGGAACAGGCAGTTGACGACGCGATCACCGCGGCCAATGCCGAAAAAGAAGATGTCAGTATTTACGACGCGGCCAGCGTCGGGGAAAGTTCGGACGGCTCCTTTGTGGACATTTATCTTTCCGGGAAAGATAATCTAACCTCGAATATGGTTCGGAAAGGAATGCTGATGCAGGCCGCCGACATTCTGGAATCCCTGCAATCCCGCGACGACATCGGGCGCGTAACGCTTTTCTGGTCTTTCCCGCTCGTGGACGCTTACGGAAACACGTCCACCGAAACCGTGATGAAAGCGACATTCTACAAAGACACCATCAGCAAGATCAACTTCGACAATTTCGATTACAACAACATTCCCGTGATCTGCGACGACTTTTACCAGCACGCGGCATTGAACGGGTAAGAAAAAAAACGGCGGGCATTGAATCATGCTCGCCGTTTTTCCCTTATTCGTTCATCAGTTCTCCCAATGATACAATCAATTTTCTTGCGCATTCGTCACACAAACTAATCACCGTTTGTCCAGCTTGAATCGTTATGATTCTTCCGACGTGTTTTCCTACTCCTTTTTGCTCTTCGTCGTAGTTTTTCGCATAGCAAGAATTGCAACAGCGCATATCATTAGCAATTTTAATTTCTATTCCGCTGTATCTCATGTTGCTTCCCCTTTCTTTTTTGCTTTCTCTGCCGCCGCCTGCACTTCCGCCGCGTATTGCTCCGGGGTCAGCCCCAAAACCTCCGCCGCGATTCTGTCCGTCGCCGTTTCGATCAGGTCGTTCAGGCTTTCAAAGCCGCCAGCTTCTACCGCTTTTTGATAGACCGCCTTTTTCCCGATCTTTACATAGGGGTAAAGGCGGTCGTAATTTTCGGCGTTCCACTTGTTCTTCGCCCGCGTGTTGCACGCATACTTTTTCTTTTCCATGTGTTCCGCCTCCTTTCTCCGCTGATTATATCATTTTCCGAATACTCACGCAAGTATGAAAAACTATACAATCTCACGTGAGTATTTTTGTGCAACTTCCCATCTTGCTTTTTCATACTCACGTGAGTATAATAAAAACAGAAAGAGGGAAGCGAAAGCCGCCCACCCGCCGGGGCGTAAAGAATACGGCGGGGGCCAACCTTACGGGCCGACACGAAAAGGGGGCCGACACGGTAAACGACAACACTTCAATTTCTGGTTTTTATATATGGGAGGTAATCACATGAAAAAGTTTGAAATCGGCAAGGAATACTTCACGCGTAGCATTTGCGACAGTGAGTGCATTTTCTCCATCAAGATCACCGGGCGGACCGCGAAAACCGTTTCTTATGAGTATATGGGCGAATCCCGCCGTTCCAAGATTCGCTTCGATGATTCCGGCGAATATATCCAGCCGGACCGCTATTCTATGGCTCCCACGTTCCGCGCTGAACGTGAGGTTCAGCCGGAGGAAGAGGCCCCAGCCGCGGAGGAATCCGCCGTTTCCGTTCCCGCGGAGGACGCGGCCCCCTCCAACGTGATCACCATTTCCCAGCCCGCCGACAACGGGACGGTAATTGTAATGATCGGCCAGCGCGTCGAATGCGTCTGCGGTGCCTGCTATCCCGTGGAGGGCGGAACGGTAATCGGCTTTGAGGATGTCCCCGACGGGCGGTTCTTCCGCGGCGGCGTGTTTGCCCTGATTCGCTGGGACAGCCGCCCGGACCGTCCCGAACGGGTCCGCCTCTCCGACATTCACCGCCGCGGGTGGCGGTCTGCGGGTGGCTCTCCGCTGGGCGTGTTCGTGGCCGGGTAAACCAACAAGGGGCGGCGCAAGCCGCCGCCCCCTCTTTGACGAATGGAGGATGATTCGATGAAATTATATAAGGGTTACACCCGCGCACAACTGATTGACATTTTGGCCGATTACGCCGTGTTTACCGCAACCATAAACAACGATCACGGCGGCGCACCCCAAAACACGAACAAAGGGGACTATGTGGGGCTTTATAGCACCTATCCCATGAACTCCCGGAAGTACCCTGCATTCTCTCTTTCCGTTATGTTTGATCGTATGAACGTGGATATTGCAAGGGCGGCGGAGATCGCTTCGTTCTGCGTTCCCGTCGCGGGCGAAAGTGTGGTGGTTTGATGTCCAGCAAGCCCCACCGCACAACCCGGACGGCCCGCACCCGCTCCCGCAAGTTCTCCGGGCGTTGTGAATCCTGTGGAAAGCCCCTTTGCAGTTGCCGCGCGTATCAGTACACCGACGAAAGCAACGGGGCGATCACCGCAAACGCGCCGTACCTCTGCCGCGACTGCTACGAAACCCGCTACGGTGTAAAGATACCGACGGAGGTTGACGCGTACAAGGCGCGCTTGCTGGGTGTGCTGGTCCGTTATGCTGATAGCGTGGAGGGCGCGCCCGCCCGTGATCTCGCCTTGCGTGTGATGCGCCTGATTGAAAATACCGATTGACCCCGCGCCGCCGAACCTCCCACGGCGGCGCAACTTTTTTGAAAATTTTTCGTTTTCCTCTTGACTTTTCATACTCACGTGAGTATAATAATAAACAGAAAGGGGGTGAAGCGGTGAAGAGGAAAAAGAAAAAGCCCACGAAATCGCGGGTCGATGTTCGCACCATCGTAATAACCGCAATCGTGGACTTTCTGGTAGGGCTTGCGTTACTCCTGATTGATAAGCACACGTAAGCCGAAACCCCGTATTCTATGGGCGGGTTCACCGCCCACCCATAGAATACACTTTTTCTTCTGAACTGTCAACCATGCTTGCAAAACTCGGAATCTTCCTGATCGTCGTTGCCGTTGTGAAACTGATTATCGCCGCAATAATCTATTTTAGACAGAGAAAGGAGGAATGAATCATGGGCGCATACGGGTTTTACGAACTGGAATATGTCAGGACGGACCGCAACGGAACAAAAATCTATCACGATAATAATTGCCCGCATTGTTCCGGGTACGGCTCCCTTGAAAAATGGGCGCGTACGGGCAAGACTTGTTTTGAATGCGGCGGGTCCGGGCTTCGTCCCCGTCCGAAAATCGTTAAAATCTACACCCCAGAACACCGCGCAAAGCTGGACGCGCAAAAGGCCGCGCGAGACGCGAAACGCCTTGTGGAGAATCCGCCGCCGTCGGAAGAAAAGTTGCTGGATGCGGCCCGTGAATCCGTTTTGAGTATATGGGAGAATCAAGGGTTCAACCGCGACGGTTCCGGCTTCATTCTTTCCGGCAACACATACCCGAACCGCGACGCGATTTACAAGGACGGCGGGCGGTGGTGTCGGTTCCTGAAAGCCTATATCGCGCCCCGCCCGATTGACGGGTTGCGTGGTATCAAGATTACCCCCACAAGCGCGGAAGCCCTTTGCAACGCGGCGGGGTATGTAGATATAGACAAGGCGCTTAAACTTTCCGAAACGCTATGACCACCAACAAAAAAAGCCCGCCGGGGAATAACCCCCGGCGGGCTTCGTTTCTGTCCGAATCGGACAGCTATTCACTTTCCGCGGGCGCGTCTGCTTCCTCTTCCGCGTCCTGTTTAATTCCGATTGCCAGCATGGTTTCGGCGGGCGGGGTTTCCACGTACTCTTTCAAATTCTCGTTGGTTCCCCACGCCTTTTTCGCTTCTTCCAATACGGCTTCAATCATAGTCGCAATATCCTTTTCCGTGAACAGCAGTTTCAGCACCGCCGGAATTCTCTGATAAATCCAGTCTGCGACGGCGGCAAACTTCAATTCGCCCGTCCCACTCCCGAACTGCTTTTCTGCCTGTGTCACAAGATTAAAAAGAATCTTCTTCAAAACCTTTGTTTCGCCGCGCTTGATAAGCACGACAACCAGCACAAGGAACGCGAGGACCACAAGAACACTGTCCCAATTCGCGGCCAGAAATTGAATGATGTTCATAATTCGTTTCTCCTTTCGTTTTTACACAGCCCCGCCCAGCGCGCAAAGAAGCAGGTCAAGGCTCTGCAATTTCCCGTAGTTCTGCAACCAATATTCCGGGGTGTTGATGACCCCGGCTTTCACCAGCGCGCCAACGCCCGATTTCACGTCCGCGGTTTGCGGCCCGGCCTTTGTAATCTTCGCCGCGGCCTGCGTGAACAGAATATCCAGATAGGCCACCTTTCCGCCTGCGACGGCGTTTTTCCAGTAGTCCGGGGAGTTGATGACCCCCAGCCCGGCCAGCTTGTCAATGGCCGCGTCCGTCTCGCTCTGAACGTCCGCCGCGTTGACCCAGCCGTAAACCGTGGACCCGCCGCCCGCCTGCTTGATAAGGTGGTACGGGTGTTTCGCGCCCTTTGAAATCATGGTGACTTTTGCCGGGCCGGGCTTACAGGCTTTCCCGCTTGCCGCCGCCGCGCTGGTGTAGTGCGTGTTGCCCGTAAACTGCACCACGTCGCCCACGGCGAACGCCAGCGCGCCGGAGGTGTCGGAGGTCCCGCCGGGCTTCTGCGCCGTTCCTGCGCCGCCTGTGGCCGCGCCTGCGGTGTCATAGGTAATATACGGCAATTTGCCGTGTTTGGTCCACCTGCGCCCGTTCATGCCGGAGATTGCGCCGATGTTCAGGCACGCCGTCACCTGCACGCAGTTCTTGAACGCCGGGGAACACTCAATCACCTTTCCGCCGCCGATGTAAACGCCGATATGACCCGAAAGCCAGACAGCTTCCCCCGGAACAATCTTGCTGAAATCGGTGGAAACGCCGGAACACTTCGTAATCATGGTGTCGGCTCCGATGTCCGGCACACCGCCGGAGGCATAGGACGCGCCGCCGTAGGTTTTGGACGCGTCGCCGTTCCAGCCCCACAAAACGCCCTTGATCATGCACACGCAGTCAAAGCCGAAAACGGGCGGGTTCTGATTCGCCGCGGCCTTGATCATGGCCGTGCGCGCCGCCTGCTTGTTGTAGCTGTGGTTCTGGCAGTACCGGGACACGTTGCCCCCGGTCAGGGGCGCGCCGAAACAGCCCATGACGTACAGTGTCTTGTAATGGTCCACGATGTCTTGCAGTTTCTTGATGAATTCAGACGCTTTCATTTTGCCCTCTCCTTTCGCGTCTGTGGGGCGTTCCGCCCCAGCCGTGATATTTGACCCGCCGCCCGCTCCGGCCTGTCCTGCGCCGTCGTAGGCCGTCAGGCCGTATGATTCGATAATCTGAATCAGCTTGTCCGGGTAGTTCGGGTCCGTGGCGTAGCCCGCCGCCTTGATCGCCCGGCAAGCGGTCTTATAGTCCCGCTCCCCGACAACGGCTTTGTACCGGGCCGCGCCCGTCAGCAACGCCGAATGGTCCTCCACGCTCTCTTCCCAACTGTCGTATGCCCGGAAAAGGGCCGTCACGGTGGTAAAGTTCACGCCGTCGTAACACTCTTGCGTTTTCGTGCTGTAAACCCGGCCTTTCCAGCTTGTCCCCGCCTTGATGCCGAACAGGGCGTTTGCCTTGACGGTCAGGCCGGATTTTCCCCATCCGCTTTCCAAAATCGCCTGCGCGATTGTCAGCGAGGCAAGCACGCCGCTTTTCTTCATATCCGCCGCGGCCAGCGCGCCCACCCGCTCAATAAATGCTTTCTGTTCCTGTGTCATTTGTGTTCCTCCGCTATGGCTGAATGTTGTTCAGGTCTACGGGCATTCCCTCCGTCGCCGTCTGGTTTGCCTGCTTGATCTTCACCACGTTTTCCGCCTTTGCTTTCCAACTGTAAAAGCCGATTGCCGTTGCCGCCGGGGTTCCCACATAGGCGAGGAAAACGCCAAGTTGCGACGGGTCAAAGGCCACGGCCCGCGCGCCGATGACAAACCCCGCAAAATAGGTCAAAAGGACCGCCGAAAGAACCAGCTTTGAAAACTCGATCTTCCGGCGGTCGTTCTTGCTGTCTGTCCGGCGGCGGCTCCGCCGTCTGCCGAACAGCAGAACGGCGGCAATCCCGCCCGCCAGCCCCGCGGCAATGCTGATCAGGTATTGCATATTCCGCGCCGCCTTTCACAAAAAGTCGTGTTTGACCAACCTGTCATCATACACGCGTTTGATGTTTGCGACGGCGTGCGTCGCCCGGTTGTTCTTGTAGTCCGGGTGTTCCTCGCAGTATCGTTCGTAACTGTCAATCTCGCTCAATGCTTCGATGAACTCTTCCCGCGTGTGCGGAATATCCCGCAACAGTTCGTTGTTGAACCGCAGGATTGCGGCCCGGTGCATATCTGCGTTTCGCGCGTCGTCTGTCCTGATATGGTCATCAAGGGTTTTTCTGGTTTCGTCCAGCTTTTCGATCACGTCGCCGTTGACGCACTTCCCGATTGCCTTTCCGATTTTTGACCACGGGTTGATCTTAATGGGGGCAATCTCGATCAGGGTCAAAGCGACAAGCAGAACGCCGACGGCACCACCCCCGGAAAATAAGTCGTTCAATGTCACGTCTGTTTCCCTCCGTGTAGAAGATCGCCCCCGGCGCGGATTGCGCGCCGGGGGCCTTTCCGCCTCCCTTAAAGGGTGATTTCAAGGGCGGTCAGCAGATCTTCCACCTCAGCTTTCAGCCGCGCGGGGACCTGCTCCAAGGTCTTTTTGCCCTTGACGATCAGGGTTGCATAAACAACAGCCATCGTTTCCACCTCCTTTCGGCAAAAGATGTATGCAAAAAGCAGGAACAGCGCGTTACTCATTGCCGCCCCCGCTTTCAGCCGTTTTCAGCAGTTCGCGCACCTTGTCGCGCAACCGCTCCGGGACATCATCAATCGTTTTCAGCCCCTTTTGAATCAGATCGGCATAGACCCGTTCCATGTTCACCCCTCCTTTACTCTGCGCCGTACACGGTCGCTTCGATCATTTCGTAAACGTCGCAAAGGGCAAGTTGCAGGTCTGTCACCTGCACCGATAGGCTTTCATTTTGTCTTTGCAACTGTTCATTTTCTCTGGTCAACTCTTCAACCGTTTTCGGCTTGTTCTTGATGCTTGTCCGCTTATGCTGTACGCTCATTCAAAATTCCCTCCCACGGATGAAATAAAGCAATCCCCGCTTGCGCTGTTCCGCTTCACCTTGATTCGGAAATTGAATCCCCATTCCTCCGCCGTCTTGCTGTCGTTGGAAAGGAAAAACTTGCTCCCGCTGGTGACTGCCTGCGTCACGTCCTCCCATGCGGGGGAATCGTCGTGGCCGTTGTTGCACGCCTCCACGGTGAATTCTGCGCCTGCCGGAATCTGCCGGGTAATGGACATAATCGCCTTTGTCACCATGTCGTCGGCTTCAAGGGGCGTTGCAAGGGTCAGTTCGATTTCAGTTTCGTTCTTGCTGAATGTGTAAGTCCGCGTCGCGGCTCCGCCGTAATTGTCCGTCGCCGTCACCGTCAGCGTGTGGGACCCGTTCAACAGCTTCCGCCATTCATCCGCGGTCACGCTGAACGTGTATTCCTGCCCGCTGGTCGCGGCGTAGGACCGCTTTTGCGTTCCGTCGATCTTCTCAACGACGGTGATCGTCTGGCCGCTGTCCGGGTCGGTGACGGTGTATTTCTGGTCGAACGCTCCGGTCTTTGTCCCAAGGTCCGTATCTGTCCCGCTGATCGTGGGCGGCGTGTTGTTGATAACCGTCCGTGTCGCGCTGGTTTTGTACGCCGATTCCGCGCCCGCGCTGTCGTATGCTTTGACCCGGTACGCCACATTCTCCCAGCCCTTTGTGATCTGGTCGGTGTACGTCCGGTTGATTCCCTTGTAGACCTGCGCCCAGCCGCCGCCGTTGTACTGCCGTTCGAGGATATACCCCGAAAGGTTGTTGTCCGGGTCGGTGGAGGTCCCCCACGTCACGGTCAGTTTTTCGCCGCCCCGAACGTCGCTCGGAACGTCGATGGAATCCGGGACCGACGGGGCGCGGTTCCAAATGATCGTGTATGCGCCGTCCGAATCCGGGTTATCAGATACCAAGATTTCAGATTTTAGATTACAAAGCGGGCGAACGCCCCGGTTGCCGCCGTACGCGCCGTGCCAGTTCATCGCGCCGGAGGAATCGACGCTGCGGACGTAGCACGAATCCGACGCATAAGCGTCCGCAAGCCACCAGTACCACGGGTCATCGACGTTAAAACTGCTTGTCTGGTATTCGCTTTTTGATACGCATTCCGCCGTTGGCTTCGCCTTGCGGGAATTGTCATCCGTGAATAGCGCAAGTTTGCTCCCGGCCACCACGTCGCCCGACAATCCAACTTCCGTTGACGTGGCAAAGAAAATCTTGTCGGTGCATGTTTCTGTTCCGCCGCCGTCCACCTGCGCTTTTCCGACGGTTCGGTTCGTGGTCAGCAGGGCGGCAATGAAATTCGCGGAGAATCCCGCCAGAAAGCCCGCTTCTGCCTCGTACTCGTTGTAGTTGTTCCACACATTCGAGTTGTTCGGCGGCGCGTCCTGCCCGTGCTGGGCCGCGTACCACGCGCCCGCCCCCGCTTGACTGTTCAGCCATCGACGGATATTTGACCAAATCCAGCGGTTGTTTCCGTAGGAACGGCGGTTTCCGTCGTTGTTGCTCGGCTCCATAGCGTCAAAGCATTTCAGCGAGATAATGCGCTCCGTGATCAGCGTGACGGAATTCGCCGGAAACCCGGCGTGGTTCTTGTCCGCGATTTTCCAAATAATCGGTTTCCCGTTGTAAAGCGTCCCCGTGTCCTTGACCAGCGCGCCAACGACAAGGGAACTTAAACTTTTTGCCATTGTTTAACACTCTCCTTGAATAATTTTTTGAACAGGCGGTCCGTTTCCCGGATAAGGTGGTGACAGTTGCCCTTTGCCGCATGGCTCCGCCAACTTCCGTATGACTGTTCGATTGCCGCAAGGGTAATTTTCCCCTTGTTCAGCAAGCCCCGCTGTTTCTTCAATTTCCGTTGCTCGTTACATTTGCTGTTCCTCCTTACCTTTCGCACGATCTTCCCCGTGTCAGTCATATAGGTTCGGAATCCAAGGAAATCAATTCCGTTCCGCAACGGGAAAATATTTGTCTTGTTGTTCAGTTTCAGTCCCAGCCCGGCCACGTACTTTTCAATCTCCCGGCGGCAATACTGCAAATACGCCTTGTCCTCGTGAATCAAGTAAAAGTCGTCCATATACCGCCCATAATAGCGGATTCCCAATTTCTCTTTTATGAAGTGGTCAAGCCCCGAAAGGTACATGACCGCGAACCATTGTGAAGTCTGGTTGCCGATCGGAATTCCGGGGTCGTCCGTGCTGTCAATGATCATGTCGACAAGCCATAGAACGTCCGGGTCCCGGATGAAGCGGCGCACCATTGCTTTCAATGGTTCATGCGGAATTGAGTAGAAATATTTTGATATGTCGCATTTCAGAACCCAGCCGTCCGCATAATGGGCGGCGCGCGGGTCGGGCCGCGGCAACCCCTCCTCCCGGCACCGTTGTTCTTCCCGCGCTTTCCGCTCGAAATAATAGGACCGCATAAACACTTCCAGTCGATACAGCCCGTCATGCGTCCCGCGCCCGGCCTGCGACGCGTAGTTGTCGCGGATAAAGGTACGGGAAAACGCTGGTTCTAACACATTGTCACATAAGGAATGCTGAACCACCTTGTCTTTGAACGCGTTGGTCATAACAATGCGTTCTTTCGGTTCGTAAACCCGAAATACGAAATATTCCGACGGGCGATAGGTTTTGTTCTTCAGCATTTCCGAAAGCAGGCAAAGGGCTTCCAGCAGGTTTGCTTCAAACTTCGCAACGCTTTCTTTTCCCCGTTTGCCCCGGCGGGCTTTTAGAAACCCTGCGTACAGGTTCCCGAAATCGTGGACCCGCTCGAATTCTGTTTGTTGCATAATAATAAAAAATAACTCCTTGCCGTGTATAGAATCCGCCTTGCGGGGACGGTAAGCGGCCTGCGCCCGCCGTCGCAATGCTTCATCATCGGACCCCGCCGCGCGCCCGCGCCGGGGCGGAAGCTGGTTCCCGTGGGCCTTGCTTCACCAATCTTGTGTTTACCGTCGCGCTGTCACCGCGGCGGAGGGATGCGGCTTCCTTTGATAGTGGTCCTCTGTTTTTCAGCCGTTGGCTTACTCATTCGCGGTATTCCACCAAAGCGGGCGAACGCCCCTGTTGCCGTTGTACGCGTTGTTCCAGTTCATCGCGCCGGAGGAATTGACGTTGCGGACGTTGTACGAATTCGACGCTACAAGCCGCACCCCAAGAAAAACGCCCCGGCGATCACCGCCGCGGCGCGCTTCCCCGTTGTCTGGATTCCGTGAACCGTTCGAGGTCCTTTTTTCTCCAACTGGCCGTCATCCGTTTTACTTCCACGGCGTACTTTGTCCACGCCGCGCATTGCGCCGTTGAAATCAGGTTCTTTCGTTCGGCCAGTTCGATCAAAAACAGCATGTCTTTACAACGTGAAAGGGCCTGTTTCTGTTCGTACCGCCGTTCCCGGAACTCTCCCGCGTCCTGAACGTCAAGTTCGTTCGCGTCCTGAATATGAATCACGATTTCCCGCGCAAATTCCATCAGGTCTACGGCAAGTTTCCCGTGCCGCTTTGGAAAGCGGCGGGCGGTGGTCATGTCGTAGGTGTGAAAGGCTAAATCTTTCGCTTTCGTGATGATGATAAATTCCTTTTCATCCGCCACGCCGCAAGCACCTCTTTCCCCGGATTTCTTCAATCTCCGACGGGTCCCCGTCGAACCGGAATCCCCATTCCGTGACAGTTAGAACCGCCTGTGCCCCGGTATAGGTTCGCCCGCTGATCGTCAGTTCGTCAGCGTCGGAATCGCACGCGGCGCAAGGCGGGTCCAGCTCCGTAAACAGATTCCCAATGATGCAGGACAGTTCCCGCCGCGTGCAGGCGTATTCCCTCAACATTCGATTCTGTTTCTGGCCGCGTTCCAAATGCCTTTTGTCATAACCACCCCGTCGAGGGAATCAAATTGCACAAGAAACGGGTTTCCGGTGATGTTGTTGAACAGTCCATCTTCCACGCGGGAAACGCGGCTTTCCAGCCCCGCAATAGCGGACAGGGCTTCCGCCGCGTCCGCCTCCGCCTGCTCTGCGGCCTCCGCGCCTGCGTCCCACGCGGCCCGCTCGCCCGGCTGAACGTGAACTTCTGTGTCCTCCGTGTGGTCGATCAGTCCGGCAATGGCCGTGTCATAGTTCCCCATCGTCGTGGGGTTCACGTGAATGTCGCTGTTGTTCGCGTGGTCGTTCAGGGCGGTAACATCTGCCTTTTTCTCAAACTCCGCGGCGTGCGCCGTCTGCGACGTGTTGTGGTCTGCAAGGTCCTTTTTCGTGGCCGTTACCACGTTCGGGTCAATGACGAAAGAGATCGCGCCCGTGTTGGAAATTTCGATGTGCATAGTCAGTTCAATTTCCCCGGCGGCTCCGCTGGTGATAATGACCTTTTCCGTGTCCGGCGTATTGCAAACGGCGATCATGTTCGGCTCTTCCGCGTCGTCGAACACGCCCATTTCCCGGATAGTCCAGCCGCCCACGTCGGAGGGGACCACCGCCACCACGTCAATCATGTTCGGGGATTTCTCGTTGACCTCCACGCGGTTTACCTTTCCGCGCCATTTCTCGCCCTTTAGGGCGGTCATGGTGGAATTCGGCTTGTAGTAGCTTCCGCCGCCGTCGCCCACGGCGAGGGTTGTAATATTGACTTTCTGCCCCTCCATGACTGCTTCCGTGATAAGCTGAACGCCTACGTCGGTCACAATACTTCCGTATTTGTTTTCGATTTCTGCCATTGTTACGCCTCCGTTCTGTTCTGCGGGAAGATTTCAAGTTTCCCGGTTTGCTGAATATAGGCGGCGCATAACGCGCGCCAATCTGCCCCCATCTTCCGGTAAACATGCGGGTAAATGTCCACGCGCACGCCGACGGTGTGGCCCGCCCCGGCCTTGATGCGCGCCGTTTCCTCGATGTCCTCCGCAAGATAGGGGTAAACTTCCAGCCGCACGCCGACGGAATGGACCGCCGCCGTGAATACTGCCGCTTTTTTCTCAATCTGATAACTGATTGCTTCCAAATGGGACCGGAGGTTTTTATAAAAGCGCACCCGCTCCAAAACCGCCGCTTGCCGGTCCGCCGATACCCCCGATTCCGTCGCGCCGATGATGACTTTGAACATGTACGGTTCTCCGCCGTACTCGAACCACTCTTGCACCCGCGTTCCGGGGAATACCGCCCCCAGCGCGGTTTCGACGGCGTATTTCGTCCCCAACCTCCGGTGAACGCGCACGCTGTCCCGGATGGTCTGCCGCTTGACTTCGATCGGATAGGAATAGTCGTACCAATCCACATGCAGGTCATAGGCCAGCACGTCAAGCGTCTGTTCGTCCAGTTCGTCAATCCGGGCGTATATGATGTTCTTCCCGATCTGCCGGACGGTCCCTTGCAACTGCTCCGCAATGACCCGCGCAAGGGCCGTCATGGTCGGGTCGTTTTTCAGGGGAGGGGGGAGGGACCGTGTATAATCTGCCGAATGCAGTTCGTTGTCATTCACTTTCCGCACCCCCGTTCGTAACGGTGGTCGTTCCGATTTTCGCAACCTGATTGTCTTTCACCGTCGCAAAAGCCGGGGCGCGGACCTCCACCCGCTTTACCCCGGCTTGCATAAGCAGTTGAATCAAATAGGACGGGTTCACGTCCCGCCCCATCTTCTCCGCCTGCCATTTCTTGAACGCGCCCACCGCCGCGTTTACGTTCTCCGAAATCACGTCGTCGCTGATTGCGCCGCCCTCCTGTGTGTAGTAGGTCACGTCGATGTTGTATGCCACGGTTTCCGGGGCCTTGACGGTCACATGGTCAGTCAGCGGGCGCACCGTGTCCGCGTTCAGGATTTCCGAAACCTCTTTCAAGATTTCTTCCTCTGGCAGTTCTCCGCCTGCCAGCAGAACCCGCACGTCCACTTCTCCCGGCTCCGGCGACGTGGCTTTTACGTCCGCGATCAGGGCCGACGCGGATTTTGCGAAATACTCATATCCGCCCATCGGCCCCGCTGTGGAGTATGTTTCCACGCTCTCCCGTAGCCGTTCATAAAATGCCGCGTCGCTCTCTTCATCTGCGCCGCCCGCGCTTTCCGTTGTGTTCGACACGCTTTGAAAGTAGGGGAACACGTCAACCGCCTGTTTGATTTGCCCCGGAACAAAGCCGTTCCCGATTTCTCCCGCCTGCGTGCATTCCGCCGCCACGTCGCCGGACAACTGGCCCGCCGGAATGGTCAGGTCTTGAAGCGTGGCAAACACAACGTCGCCGTCCGGTGTTGCACGGGTCCCTGCCGGGATGACGGTCGCGGTGTCAAGTTTGATGGACAGCGTATAGCGCAAGGTTGTTTTCGCCTTTTCCGGCTCCAATCGGTACGTGTCCTTGAACAGTTCCGCGAGGGAATCCAGATATTCCCCCTCCGCGTATCGCGGCACGTTCTGTTTTGCCGAAAAGTCGATGTTCACCCGCTCTTGAACGATGATGTCCGCCACCCACAAAATGAAAAGCCGCGCCGGGTCCGCCGGGTACAGCGTGCGCCCGGTGAACTTCTCGTATGACTGAATCAACGCGTTCACGATTGCTTCCGTGTCGGTTTCCACAAAGGAAATATCCGGGTAACTCCTATTCGTCGCCGTCAATGATCTTCACCTCCACAATGGGAATCAGGGTCCCCGGCCTGTCCCCCAACTCAAAGGTCACGTTTTCCACCTCTGCCCGCGGCTCGAATTCCTCGATCGCTTCGAGTACCTCTGAAATCAAGATTGACTGCGCCGCCGGAATCGGTTTATCAAGAAACCGTTGCGCCAGCCCCAAGCCCCGCTCTAACGGAACGGAAAATTTCGGTGTGGAAAGGATGACCGCCACGTTCTGCAATACCTCTTCCGTGGTGTCCTCCGGCGCGAGGTTGATTTTTTCAAGGGCGTATGCCTTTACGGTGTAAGCCATCGTCCGCCCTCCTATCTGCTCGAATATGATTGCATGGTTACATTGACCGACGCGGCCAGCAGGTTCCCGCCCCGGTCGTATCGTTGCAGGGAATTTGACAGTTTGGTGATGACCCACTTGTTCGTCCCATACGCTTTCGGGCCGATGATCAGATAATGGGCCTCGCCCCGCCGCATGGTTTGAAGCAGGTTCGCAACCTCCGCAATGGGGTTCACGCCCAAAAAGACGGAAAAGAACATGGTGAAAGACATGCTTTCCACGTCCTGCCCGGTGAACTCCAAAAGCGGCTCTTTCAAATGCCGCTCGTGCGTGGCGTACTTCACCGAACTTTCCCATTTCAGATCGTCAAACGTCTTGATGGATGACCGGGAAACGTAAAAGGTGAACGTCCCCCAGCTTCCGATTTCCGCCATCGTCAAATCCCCCCAATCACGAACCCGTCCCCGTCCTCTGTCGGGAGGTAGATGCAAAGCACGTAATCCCCCGGCGACGGTAGCCACGGGCTGATCTTGACGGCGTGGCTGTGGCCCGCAAAGGCCGCGTCGCCGCTTCCGCCGCTCTCGGTTTCCGTCCGTTGCGGCGCGTTCTGCGCCGGGATGAATGGCGCGTTTTTCAGAACTTTCAGTTCTCCCGAAACAATCGGGCTTTCTCCCTTGTCCGAAAAGGTCACGCGGGCCGTTCGGTTCCCTGCGTTGACAGAAGAGACGATGCCCGTTCGGACCATATTTTTCAAAACGGATAATTCGCTCATTTAGTAGCCCTCCAGCACGCGGCGCAAAGTCAGATCGGTTTTATACCCGCTTCGGGATATGGAATGTGTCGCCGTTTCGATGATGTACTTTCCGTCGAACGCCCCATACCCGGCCACCTGAACCGTTACGCCCGCCACAAGGCGCGCGTCCCCGGCCAGCTTGAACGATGCCTTGAATTCTCCTTTGTTCTTTTCCCGTAACCGCTTCATTGCCAGTTGCCGGGCCTCTTCACGGTTTGATACCTTTTCGTTGATTTCCAGCGTTTGGCCGCTCTTGTCCGCGTCCCGCGGGGTGTAGGTATATTCGATCGTCGTCCCCGTGGCCGGGTCTGTGTAGGACACGTGGCATTTGCTGTACGCGGTGTCGTGCAGGCTCGTGGAAAAAGAATAGCTTCCCACGTCTGCTTTTCCCCGCTGGATGGTCCGCACCGCGTCTTTCTGCTCATACGCCGCCGCGTCAAACAGGACGATGATTTTTGCCGTGACTTTCAGGGAGATTCCAGCCGCTTTGCAAAGCCGCTGTAAAAAGGTGATGTCGGATTCCTGCATTTGCTCTTTCCGCTGATAAAATGGGTCGGACGCAGATTCAAACATACAGGTAAACCCGTTCGCCCCCGCAATCTCCTTTGCAATGCCGGAAAGCGTGTATTTCTCCCACGCTTTCGTCTTTTTCTGTGTCCGAATGGTGGAGGCGTAGGGGATAGACCCGGCCTTGATGGTCGCTTTCGCGGGCGGTCCGCTCCCGTCCACTGTGTCCACGGCGAACACGCCGCAGTCAAGAACCCGGTCTTTCCCGTCCGATTCCCAATTCTTTTGCACAATCACGGCGGAGATTTCCGCCCCCTTTGACGCGGAGGGCGTATTCAGCCAGCTTCCCAGCCATACGCCCTCCTTGTCGTCAAGGGATAGTTGCAGGTCGTCCGTCTTGTCCTCTTCGTTGTCCGTGTAGGTCAGCGAAAGAAGATGCTTGTTGATGTCCGCCGAAATATCCACCCCCGAAAAGGTCAGGCGGATAACCGCTCTTCTCGCGTTCATGCCGTCCCCCTTTTCCACGGCGGCAACCCCGCCGCAACCTGTGATTCAGGCTCCGGGATGGTCAGCACGATTCCCGCGGGGAACACGAAAAGGCGGCGGTATTCCGGGTTCAGCTTCATAATCCTGTCCGTGTACGCTTCGTCGCCCAGCGTTTTATAGGCGATTGCGTCCCACATGTCCCCGGCTATGGTGGTGTATTTAGTCATAGTTCCGCCGCCTTTCGTCGTCCTCCTGTTGCCGCTTCCGCTCTTCGATTTCGTCCAGCAGTTCTTCGTCGTGCCTGCGTAGCAGTTCTTCGATGTCCTCCGCCTGCGCCTCGCTCCCAACATGGAAAACGGGCGCGCTGTGAATGACGATCGACGCTTGCCGCGCGCCGGACGCGATAGACGGTGCCGACACGCTGGGGGCCTCCGCGCCTGCATAAGCCAGTTGCAGGGCCGGAACGCCAACCCCCGCCCGAATGGTGTTGACGGTGTTTGCGAGATTGCGGAAGATCGCCCCGGTTTCCGCCGCATTGAAAACGGTCCGGTTCCTTGCATTCGTGACAAGTTCCGCGCCCGCTTCACCCGCTATGAACGTGTCAGGCGTGTTTTTCGTGCCTTTTGCAAAAGTCGGAATCAACGGAATGTTGATGCCCTTTCCGCCGATGCCGGGGACCCAATCAGGAATTTTCAGTTTGTTCAGCCCGGAAATCACGCCGTTGATCAGGCCGATAATTCCGTTCAGAACGCCGCTTGCAATGCTTTTCAGGGAATTCCAAACGCCGCTGAATATCCCTTTCACGCCCTCCCACACGCGGGACCAATCCCCCGTGAAGATGCCCGCGAACACGTCCACAATGCCTTTAATCGCCGTCAGCGCGCCGGACACAACCCCTTGAATGGTCGTCAGCGCAACGCTGATAATATTTTGAATCGTCGGCATAAGAAACTGAATCACGGACATAATGGCCGTTGCGATCGTCGAAACGACGGTTGCCAGCCCTTGCAGGATGGAAGCGATTGTCGGCGCCCAATCCGCGAACGCCTGCGCGATCTGCGGAAGCACCGTTTGAACGATGAATGTAAAAATCTGTTCCACAATCGGGCGGACGTAGGTATTCACGAACTCGATAAAGCCGGAAAGTATATTCCACACAGTTTGCAAAACCGTGATCGCACCGTCGATAACGCCCGTCGCTTCCTCTCCGAACAGGTTGATCAGGAAGTCCCGCGCTCCGCCCAAGTTCCCGTCTGTGAAGATGCTCTGGATTGTGCTTCCGATATTCGAGATTGCGGACACGATTTTGTCGAACACTTCAACACCCGCGTCCCCGAACACGTTTCGGATAACCTCTCGCACCTTGTCCAGATTGTCCCGCAGGATTTGCACCGCCGAAATAATCAGGGTGATCACACCCACGACGGGAAGCACTTTCCCAAGAATGCCGCTGAACGGCCCCAAGATTGCGCCGCCCAGCTTTTGAAGCGGGCCGAACAGGGTTGACAGCTTCCCGAACCCCTTTGCAACCACGCTTCCAATCTTTCCAAGCGGACCCGCCGCAACTGCGGCCCCGGCCCGCCCCAATATTCCGGTAATGGTTCCCGCTACTCCGGTAAACGCCCGCGTAGCAACGCCGCCCACGCCGGAAAATATGCGGGTAAACACGCCGCCCACGGCTCCGCCGATACCGGAAAACAGGTTTCCGATTTTCGTTCCGGCGAACATCTGCCCGAACGCGCGGCCTACGCCGCCCGCCGCGCTTCCGATTCCGCCGAAATACCCTGTGACGCTTTTTGCAACGCCCTTGACTTTAGACGCAAAGCCCACGGCTTCCACGCCCGCAAGGGCGAATTTGCCTTTGAACAGGGCCATGACCTTTTGAATGGTCAGTACCCCGCCTTTCAGGTCAAGAAATGCCAGCTTTGCCACCAGCCCCGCCGCCTTGAACGCCAGAAGTCCGGTGACAACCTTTGTGATCGTCCGTACCAACTCCGGGTTTGCATTGATAAACTCGGTCAGTTTGGAGATCAGCTCCGCGGCCTTTTCCGCGCCCTCGGTAAACGTCGGTAACAGCGCGTCGCCCAGCGCAATTTGTAGACCCTCAACTGCGGATTGCAACAGCGTTACTTTTCCTTGAAAGTTGTCCAGTTTGATTTGCGCCATTCGCTCCGCCGCGCCTGCGGAATTGTTGACCGAATCGGACAATTTTTGAAAATCTGCCTCGCTTGCATTGACGATCGCCAGCATACCCGCAAAGGATTCCTTGCCGAAAATGGCCGTTGCCGCCGCCACCTGCTCCGTTTCAGACAACCCGCCCAGACTGCTTCGCAGATTGTCCACCACTTCGCGGAATGACTTCATGCTTCCGTCTGCATTCGTCAGGCTGATTCCGTACTTGTCCATGTACTCTTTCATCTGCTTTGTCGGCTTTGCCATGTTCGCAAGGGCGGTTTTCAGCGAGGTTCCGGCCACTTCCGACTTTATGGACGCATTCGCCATCAGGCCGATTGCAAGGGAAACGTCCTCAACGGAATATCCCAGCGCGCCCGCGACGGGGGCCACTTTTTGGAAAGTCGCGCCCATCATTGCCACGTTGGTATTTGAATTGCTCGACGCTTGCGCCAGCACGTCCGCAAAGCGGCCCGCCTGATCTGCCGTCATGTTAAACGCGGTCAGCGCGTCCGTCACAATGTCAGAAACCTGCCCCAAGTCCTCGCCGGATGCCGCCGCAAGGTTCATAATGCCCGGCAAGCCGCCCAACATCTGGTCTGTTTTCCATCCGGCCATTGCCATGTATTCGAGGGCTTTTCCCGCTTCAACGGCGGTAAACTGCGTCGTCGCGCCCATTCTCTTTGCTTCATCCGACAAACGCTTCATTTCATCCGCGGTCGCGCCGGAAATGGCTTCTACGGTGGACATCTGCGCTTCAAACTCCGCGGCCTTTCTCACTGGCCCGGCGTAAATTGCCGTTCCAAGTGCCGCAAGGGTTCCGACGGTCCCCGCAAGTTGCGTTTTGGTCTTTGAAATCGCCGCGTTGTTCTGTTCCAACGCGGCGTTTACTTTTGCCAATTCCTCTTGACTTTTTTTGACCCGCTCGTAACTTTTGGATAATCGTTCGTTTTCCTCGGTCAGACGGGAGGTGTTCACCCCTGCGTCGGACAGTTCTCCGCCCAATTCGTTCAGCCGCGCTTCCTGTTGCTCGATTCTCGATGTGGTCGCCGCGATCTGCCGTTCGTTCTGCGCCATCTTTGCCCGCAGTTCTTCCGTTGGCTCTCCGGTTTCGCTGATTTCCCGTTGCAGTCGTTCATGCTCTGCGGTCAGCCGTTCCAGCTTTTGACGGTTCGATTCAAGGGCGGCTTCCTGCTTTTTGTAAGCGTCGATCTTTCCGGTGATAGAATTTAGCTTTTGCAGGCTGTTTTGCATTTGCCGCGTGGTATTCAGCGCGCTACTGAATGCCGCATTGAAGTTTCCGCCCAATGCGGCGGTCAGTTTGAAGAGAAGTTCATATTCCTTTCTTCCTGCCAAATTCTTCACCTCGCTTTCTGGTTCTTCTGCTCTGCTGTGGCGGCGTTGATGTCCTCAATCCATGCCGTGATCTCCGTCACGGTCATGTCAAGCCAGAATGGAACGGGCGTAAAGGTTGCCTGTGCCAGTTTGAAGCATTCCCGCCGCCACCAGCGGGCCGGGCTTCTTAAAAGCCCGTGTCGATTAAAAAACTTCTGGCCGCGTTGGTGATCTTGTTGAAATCTTTCAGGGGCATTGCTTCCAGCACGTCGCTTCCGATGCCCGCGGCCTTTGCCGCCATCTTCCCTTGAAAACTCCGGGAAATTTCCGGTGCAAGGGCGTATTCGTTGTTCATCTGCATTTCGGTTTCAATGGAAACCATGTCGCGCCCGGAAAGCCGCTCGAAATTGAACGTCAGTTCGGTGTAGGTCTTTCCCTCATACTCGAAAGGCTTCTTGAACACGTGCGTATAAACGCCCGTGTTGCCCTCTGCGGGCTTCTCTGCGGCTTCCTGTGCTGGTCCATGGGTGACGGCTTCCGCCGCGCCTGCGGGCCGCTCTGCGCCCTCTGTGGTGGTTTTTTTCTCGGTGTCGTTCATGGCCAATTCCTCCATTCAGATTTTCATAGGTTCAAATACAGAAAAAGGGCAAAGGAAAGCCCAGCGGGGAGGACCCCGCCGGGCTTATGCCTTGCCAAGTGCCTTTCTAACGTCGGCCAGATAGTCGGTTCCGTTGATGTAGTAAATGAAATTGATAATATCAATTTCGAGGACCTTTTTCCCGTCGATGTATGTTGCGAAATAGGTTGCCGCATACTCCCCGGACGCTTCCGCGGAGGCGGCGGGGGCCAGCTTTCCGGGCGCGAACTTCGTCGGCGTTACCATCAGCACGTGTTTTACCGCCTGTTGAATGAACTTGCCCGCGCTGTTGTCCCAATACTGTTGTGCCGCGCGCAAGTCAAGCTGGTGGTTGCGCGGCTCTGCCAGTTTGATTGCGTCGGCGGTCACAGAACGGAAATTCAGGGTCAGCGTCATTGCCTCGATATGCCCGACGAACGCGCCGTTGAACGCGCCCGCGATTCCCGCGCCCTTGACTTCCTCCGTGATCTGCGAGATTTCAGGAAGCGTAGCTTCCGCCATTCCGTAAAACTCCGTCGCGTCCTCATACACGGCAAAGTTGGTTGTGCCGTTGTCAACTTTCATGTTGTCTTTCCCTCCTTATGCCGCCAAAGCCGACGAAACATAGTCCGCGTCGTACTCCAATACGAATTCGCATTCTTTCATCGGGCTGGGCGGGGTCATGTAGATGTGGAAAACTGCCTTGCCAGCCATAAGCGCGGTTTCGCTGTTTTCCTCTTCCAGAAATTCCACGCGCCCGCCCAGCAGTTTTTCCTCGTTGACAAGGCCGTTCAGCCAGATATTGACGGAATTCACGATGCTGTCGATCAGGCGGCGCGTCATCTTCTTGTCCAGCTTGCTCCAATAGGACAGGACAAGCGAATTCGCAACCCATCCGAACATGCGCGACACGGGAATGAAGTAGTTCTTCACGTCCGTATCGGCGGGGAAGCAGGCGGTTTCATTGCCCCAAAGGACATACCCGCCGATGAAATTCAGCGCGGTTACAATGCCGTTGCTGTTCAGATAGTTTGCTTGATTCAGGTCGAGAAGAACGGTGGTCCCGTCGGCAAGGCACGCCCGGTCGATCTGCAAAGACTTGTTGGAGGGACTTTCCGCCGGGCAACCGCCGTTGTCCGAATCGGTCGCCGTCATCCGTGCCGCGGTGTGGACCGACGCGTGAAACACGTAATCGCCCAGCCCGAACAGGGGCCAGCAAAGGATTTCCGCCTTGTCGTTGATGTTCTGCGTTTTCTTCCACGCGGGCGCGTCTGCATAATGCGTGACTTCTGTTGTGTCAATGTCGATCAGGGCCTTTGCGCCGTGGAAAACGCCGTTGATGGTTTCCGCCTTTGCCCGCATTGCCGCCGCGACAGTTGACTTATGGGACCATCCCGGCGCAAGAATCATGTCGCACACAATTCCATATTTCGGGAAAACCTTGTCAATCAGTTCCAGCCCGGAATATTTCTTTGTGCTTACCTCAAAACCGCCGATAATATCTTTCTCCGCGATTTTGGAGGGGTCCACCGCGTCAAACGCAATGGTCAGTTCTCCCGTCCGCTCTGGGATGCTCCCGCCCTCGATCACTTCAAGAATCAGATTTTCGCCCTCGTAGAACAGGTCGAAATCCTCGCCTGCGGTATAGTCGGTGACTTTCACCGTGTCTTTCAGGGCTTCCAGCGGCAAAAGAACCTTTCCGTCCGTGACAGCGTAATTCTGCTCCGAAACGCTCTTCTTGTGCTTTGCGGGGTCCAGAATGTTCACGAATACGACGGGCGATACGCCGTACAGCTTGAACTGTGCGTAGATCGCTTCGCAAATCGGATAGTTTCCCCAGTTATCGCTGTACCCCATAGCGGCCACGGCCTCCGCGTAACTCTGGCACATGATCGGGTCGTTCACGCTTCCGCCGACGGTGTGCGCCGGGGCCGCGCCTACGACGAACGCAATCCCGGAATCTGCCGTAACAGGGGTCGAAACCGACGTGTCAACCTGCCGCGTCGAAACCCCGTGGAAATACTCTGCCATTTGTTATACCTCCTTGTTTCCCCGCATTGTCGAAACAATGTCGTTGTAATACTTGTGTGCAAGGTTTCCGGGCGTTTTCACCTTGACGTGAAACGCGGAAAGCCGCTCAACAGGGACGATCATCCGCGCTACAAGGGGATAGTCCGCGATCACGTCCGCAAGGTACGCTTTCACGTCCTCGAACGTCCCGTTGAACACGGCATTTTCTTTCAGTCTCCCGCGTGGGAGGGACGGCCCGGCATAGACGAACAGGTTGTACCCCTCCGGGGCTTCCTGCGCGTCCTCTGCGGGCGTTTCCTGCCCGGCGGTGTCCTCGGTCCCCTCTCTGTCCCCGGCCTGTCCTGCGCCGCTCTGTGCGGCCTGTTGGCCGTCTGCGGCGGTTTCCTCCGGGCTGGTGTTCAGTTCCGCCCCGTCGGGCGCGCGGCTGTTTGCGCCGTCCAGCGCGGCAAGAATCGCCGTTTTTGTCATACTGTCATCGGCCTGCACGCCGTTTGCGGTGGCGATTTCCAGCAATTCCGCTTTCGTCATGCTGGGTTTATAGTTCATTGCCATACTTTTTGAACCTCACTTTCTACAACTGGCATTTCCCATTCCGTCATCATTTCCCCCAAATAGTAGGGGGCTGTCGTTCCATCCGGGTACACAATCATTTCAAGGGGCGGTTTCAGCATGTACCGCTCTCCAATCACGCCGTCTTTCAACAGGGCAACCCGGATTCGGGTCAGCAGGTTCAGGACGCATGTTGCGCCCTCGCTTTCGTCCTCCGAATACGTCGCGGCGACGATGCGTACCGTACAAACACTTTCCGGTTCCTGTCCCGGCTCCTGTGTGTCTGTGCTTTTGATGTACTGCAACAGCAGATAGGGGACGCGCTCGGTCTGCGCCTTTTTGGTCGGCAACCGCATTTTGTAAATTTCCGCGGGCCGCTCTTTCGGCTCTCCGCTCCGGCGGTCTACGCGGACAGGTAAAAGCATGTCCTTTGTTTCGCGCCGCACGAACTCTTCCAGCACGTCCAAAAGGTCTAAAGGTGTCATGGCTTATCCTCCGTAACCGTTCAGAATCCGGGTGATTTCATGTTCAATCCGCTTGTTTATGACTTCCTGCGCCTTTTCCTCCACCTGCTCCACAACTACACTGTTCGCCGCCATCTGTGCGGCGGACGGCCCCATGAACTCGGTGATCGGAAGTCTGCCTGTCCCGTCCCGCTCGAACATGCCCGTATGACCGCTTTTCATTTTTGCGATAAATGCGTGTGCAAACGGGGTTCGCCCGCTCTCCGCCAGCACCGCCGCCGAAACGGTCGCGCGCTGGACAGGGAGGGTCGGGGAGACATTGAAGCGGTAAAGGGGGATTTTGTACCCGGCAAACGATACCATTCCCACAACCCCGCCGTCCACTTTCTGCGTCCTCACTTTGATTGTGGTATCTGCCCGGCCATTCTGCCGGGTGATTGCGTAAACGCTCGTGATGCCCTTTAGGGCTTCTGATCTCACGGTGTTGTTGGCCCGGCGGATGACGCTTGCCATTGCCTTTTCCGCACCTTTTGGAACGCCGGAAAGAATCAGGTTCACCCGCTCGATCTGGTCGGCTGTAATCTGAATCATTCGGTCAACGCCTCCATGTAAAGCACGATTTCCCCGGCTTCCGGGTGAACCTTTGTGATTCGGTACAGGCAATCCCCGATTTCCACGTTCAGGTCCTTTTGCGGGATGGTTTTCAACAGGGACAGCGGAACATACATGACAAGATCGACAAGAATCAAACCGTCCACGTGGTCCGTGGACGGTTTCTTCCGGTCCTGCGCCCCGCCGTCGTCGATGATGACCGGGCCTTTGTAGCGGATTCCGTCAATCCAGAATTCCACAACGTCGGCGTGTTCCCGGCTGTTGTGGAATACGGCGGTCAAATCCCGCTCCACCTGATCTTTGAAATTCATGGTTAAAGTACCTGCGCCACGTACCAGCTATTGACCTCATGGGGGACGGTCAGCGGCTTGCTGTTGATTTGCAGGAAGCGGCGGTCCGGGCGGCGTTCAATCCATGTCTGCGGCACCTTGTCGCCCTCCACGGTGACAAATCCCTTGCCCTCTTCGGGAATCATAGTGATTGCGCCGTAGTAGATGGAGTAATCCGCCTCCGTATAAAGCAAAGCAATGTGCTTGTCCGGTACAATGGGCTTGTTTTCCGGTTCGCCCGGCTCCGTCCAGTCGTCCAGATACCATTCGTTGTACTGATAGAAGTCAAGCCCCAACTTGTGATACGTGCCGATGTAAGTTGCTCCGTTCGGAAGTTGCCGGGGCTTGATGACCGCAAGATCATAGGCTTTCACGTCCAGCACTTCTTTAACCTTTGCGTGGTTAATGAACGCTGTTGCAACATCTTTCGCCATGACGCAGACATTGCAGTTCACGAAACCTTCCCGCTGTACGATTTCGTGCCACCGCTCAATGTCTGCCAGCGGGTCGCTCTGCGCGTTGTCCCACTTCTTTTCGGCGGACACGATGGTTTCTTTGTTGGTGAAGTCAAAGTCGATGACCTCATTCACACCCTCGCCAACAATCGGAATCTGCCCCGTAAAGATCGCCGTCGCCGCCATCCACTCTTCCCGGCGCACGATCATTTCGTTCAGTTCCCGCAAATCCTCCGCCAGCTTTTCCACGGCGCGTTCCGCGGGCTTTCTGCCGCTGTAAGGGTCCTCGCCCGCGGCCCGCTCCAACAGGTCGTCAACGGTGGTGATCTTGTTCGGGGCCAGCAGAACGGGGGTGTAACTCTTCGTCTGATAGCCCGTGTTTAGGATGGTTTTCCCGCCCACTTTCGGATGAACAAAGGGCGCAAGGGCGCGGGACCCCTTTTTGAAGTCCACGTCAACGCTCTTCGTGTTGAACGTCCGGCGGTTCTTGAAAAAAGTATCGCGGAAGAACGTATGCACCGGGGGCATACGCCGAACCAGTTTCCCCAGCGTGCGGGGGGTATAGATGGTAGTTTCGATTCCCATTTCGTTTCCTCTCCTTTACTTCAAAAAGATTCCGATATTTCGGAATGCGGTTGTCAGGGTTTCCGCGGTCACACTGTCCGGGAGATTGATTGCGTCCGCGAAAAATTCGCCCGTCAGGTAAACAACGACATCTTCTCCGGCTCCCGCGTCGCCCGCCGCAATGCCGTAGATTCCCGCCGTGGTGTTCTCGTACTCCGTTTTCGCCGGAATTGTACTTCCGCTGTTCGCCTCGCTCGCCTCCACCTTGACGACGGGTTCCACCTTTCCGTCAACCAGCTTCACGGGGTCGTATTTCTTGACGCTCTTCCCGCTCGAAACCTCGCGGACCGCCGTTGCAACGGGATAATCGCCCGCAAAAAAGTTCACCGGGCTTGTCTGGTCTTTCTGAATCTCGTACATGCTTCTTTCCTCCTTACTTCACGTCGGGGAACAGCTTGTCAATGGCCGCGTCCACTTCATCGGGGCCGTCGCCGCCCGCTCCCTCTCGCTGTCCTCCGGTTCCAACGTCGCCCGCTCCGCTCGCGTGCGCGTCGTCGTCGCGGTCCTGAATGTACTTGCCGCCCTGCTTCTTCTGCTCCGCAAGAATCGCTTTCGCAACGTCTCCCGCGGCAATGGGGGTCTTGAACTTTGCGTCCGCCACGATGGTTTCATAGCCCGCAATCGCCACGTCCTCGATGTCCTGAATGCGCTTGCGCTCCGCGTCGGTTGCCGCTTCCTCGATCTGCTTTGTCAGGTCTGGGAAAGCCGCTTTCAGGTCGGCCACGGTCTTAATGTCTTTGATTCCGTCCATGTTCTCTTCGCTCCTTTTCGGTTCATTTATGGTTGGTTTATTTGAAAAACCGCCGTGCGCGCGAGCCGTCGTGCGGTTTAACAACGAAATCGGCATATTCGGATAACGGTTCAGGTCCAGCGAAACGCTGTTGACAACGATTTTCGCGGCGTTTTCAATGGTAGTTTCCGCGTCCTCAAACATCAGCTTGTCGCAAAAGCCAGCGTCAACCGCCTGTTTCCCGTCAAACCAGCTTTCCGCCGCCATAATCGCGGCAACCTCCGCCGCGTCTTTTCCGGTTTTCAGAACATAAGCGTTCACAATAGACTGTTTGACCACTTTTAATTCCTCGGTCATCTTTGCAAGGTCCGCTTCGTTGAAGTAGCCCAGCAAGCCCAAGGACGGGTCATGCACCATGAAAACGCCGTTCCCCGGAATCTCGATCACGTCGCCTGCCATTGCAACGATCGTCGCGGCGGACGCGGCCCATCCGTCGATTTTTACGGTGATCTTTGCCGCGTTATCCTTTAGGCGGGTGTAAATCGCATTCGCGGCGAACACGTCTCCGCCGCCGCTGTTGATTCGGACAACGATTTCGGGGACCGCCCCCAGCGCGTCCAATTCCTCCGTAAACTGCCGCGGGGTCACTTCGTCGCCCCACCACGTTTCGGAAGCAATATCGCCATATAAAATCAGTTCCGGGGCGGCGTTATCTCCCGCCGCGGCCCGGAACGTCCAGAAATGCTTATTCTTTACCTGTTTGTGCTGGGCCTGCGCCCGGCTCTGTTCCTGTGCCATCTGCTTTCGCCTCCCTTAACATTTTTTCTTCCCGTTTGATCTGCGCGGCGTTCCGGTAGAAATCGGACCCGTTCATTTCCATTGCTTCCCGGTCGCGGGTGGAAAATCCGTTCTGTACCCGTTTTTCCGCCGCAGTCACTTCCTGCACGGGGTTCAAAAGCCCCTGCGCCGGACCGTTCCATTCCGCGCCTGTGTATGCCTTGCGAATGATAGGGTCGCCAAAAAATCCGGGCGCGGGGATTCGTCCCTTTGCCACGGCCTCCGCAAACCATTCTTCATAAATCGGTTGGCAGAAGTCATTTGCAAGCCATGTCCGGTACATTCGGAACATTTTCCACGCTTCCAGCAACGCCCCGCGGGACGCGCTGTAAGACGCGTTGAAGTTCTTTACCAATAGTTCATAGGGGATTTCGAGGGCCGCGCCGATCTGCCTGCAAATCGCAACCACGAACCCGTCAAACGCCGTGTTCGGCCTGCCGGGGTTCATGTCGTGCGCCTTTTCTCCCTCGTTCAAGTCCACGATTGCGCCGGGCGCAAGTTCAATCGTGCTGTCGTCGCCCGCGTCCACCTGCGCTTCCTCCGGGATGATCTCGCCAAAGGTTCCGTCACTGGACGCGGATTCCTTTTCGATGAACACTGTGAACATGCCGGAAACCACGGCGGCGACAAGTTCCGCGTCGGTATATCGGCCCAACTGCTTCAACGCTTCAATGACAGGGGCTAAAAATGGCACGCCGCGCCTTTGCCCGATGCGCTCCCGGTTCATAATGTGAAGCACGTTCCGCCGCCCTGTTTTTGCGCCCCATGCTTCAACGCGCGTCCACCCGTATTCGCTCGCGTCGTAAGACAACGGATGATGCTTGCTGATATGGTACGCGATTACCTCGCCCGCGTCGTTGGTTTCCACGCCTCCGACGAAATGCGGGTCAACCGTCCCGTTCGGGTTGCTCAATCGGTCCGCCTCAATCAGACAGATTCGCAGGTCATACGGGCAGTTCACCCGCTTTGTCACTGGCAACGTGGCGATCACGTCGCCGCTCATAAGCCAGTTCAGAAAAGCCAGTTGTTGCAGTTCATAGAAATTGTCCAGCCGTTCAAGGTCGCAGGCCGGGGAATCCGCCCACAAGGAAAATTCCCGCTCGATCTTGCGTTCAAGGTCGCGGGCTGTTTCTTCATCCATTCCCAACGCCTCATAGTCAATTTGACTTTTCAGCCGCAACCCCGCGCCGACAACATTTGTCCGGCACGTTTTCAGCGCGCCCGTTGCCAGCGGTACGCCCATGTAAAGATCGCGGCACCGTTGCCGGAGGACGGAAAGGTTCTCTTGTATATCCTCTTTTGCGGACCCGCCGCCATACAACCAGCCCAGCATTGATTTTTTTGTCTGTGACGCGCCGTAGTTGCTGTACCCGCTGTCCAGTATTTCCAGCTTCCGGCGGGCGGCGGCGCGCTTCACGGCCCGTTGCGGCGATACTGCGGCAATCATTCGGTCAAGCGTGTTCAACCCGCTTCGCCTCCTTTGTCATGGTCTTAAAGGTCCCGCGGGACCACACGGAAAACGCGGTTTCGCCCGCCGCGCTTTTCGACGTTTTCCAGCCGTGCAACCTCGTTTTTCCAAAATTCGATTTGTTGCCGGATGTCCGCAAGGTCTGCTTTTGTCAGGCTCCGCGAACCGATGGTATAACTTTGGTGTGTCGTAACCTCCAATTCCGCTTCCAGCCATGCGGAAAGGTGCTTTCTTGCGATTTCAAGGCTGATTCCCGCCATTTACAAAATACCTCCGTTGGTTCTTGATCGTCTGCCCCGCCGCTTCTGCGCGGGGGCGGCTGTGGCCGCGTCCCGCTCCGTCCGTTTCAAAATCGGATTCGCGATTTCCAAAGCGACGGTCGCATAGTTCCGAATATCAAGCGGTTCATTCCGCTTGTACCCGCCGTCTTTCAGTGTCCAGACGTATTGCGCTTTTCCGCGCTTATAGGTGATCACCATTTTTTCGGCGGTCAGTCCGCGGAAATACTCTTGCGTGTACCCCCGGTCCTTTTCCCGCGGAAAATGGCAATAATTCGGCCCCTCTTCCTGCACCGCCAGCCGTTGATATAAAAGGGCTTTGCCCGTGTCAACTCCGACAGTGAAAAGAGGGGCCTTGATATTGTTTGCTGTTGACGGCCTGTTGAAGTACGGCACTTCCGCGCCACCTTTTCCCTTGATTGCGAACACGCGCCGGGCCGTCCGCTCTTTGCAGAATCGGTAAACCTGTGTCGTGAAGTGTCCGCCGGAATCCACGCAGGCGCAAATAATTTTCAGCCGCCGCCCGTCTGCGGTGGTGAACGTCTGCGAAAGAAATTTGTCCAATTCGTCCCATACGGGCTTCAACTTCAAGTCGCCGTAGATCACCTGATACTTGATTCCCCAGCTTTCCTTGTCCACGCCCCAGCCGACAACCTCCACTTCAAAGCGGTCGTCCTGCACGTCTACGCCCGCAGTCAGCACCAGCACTTCTTCCGGGACCTCGCAATTATAGCGTTCGCGGCGTTTGAAGAGGTCGTCCGTTTCGATTTGTTCGCCCTCTTCCTCCCACGTTTCGCCCATTTCGGTATTTGTCCAAACTTTTAGAAGTTCGATGTTGCCTTTTTTCTTCTCTTCGTTTGCAGTCAGGAATTTTTCAACGATTTCCCGCCATTCCACAAAGAGGGAAGCGAGGGCGTTCAAATGGAATCCGCGCACTTTTCGTTCCGGGTGTGCCGCGACGAATTTACCCTTTCCGAACTGCTCTTTCCACTCCGTTTCGCTGGAAACCACGCCGCACGCCGGGCAAGCGCACCCGATTTCGTCCAGCTTGTCCCGGTCAAAAATGATATTCGCCCACAAAAGCGGCGTGTATGCCCCGCACGCCGGACAAGGTACGTTCCATTCCTCTTGCGTGCTGTGTTCAAATTCAACGGCAATTCTGGACGTTTCCTTGTTGGTCGGTGTACTCACGCACACTTCTTTCTTGTTCCAAAAGGTCGCAAGCCGTTTCCCTGCCAGCAACAGGGGGTCGCCCTCATTGCCAGCCGTGGCCGGGTATCGGTCGATTTCGTCCGCAAGCAGAATCCGAATCGGGCGGGAGGCGAGGGAGGACGGCGAATTTGCGCCAACCATCGTCACATGACCGCCTGGGAAAATTTTCTGCAAGATCGTGTTTCCGCTGTTCCGGCTCTTGTCGTTCACCTTGTCCCGTAAAACGGGGGTGTCCCGCAACATCGGGGAAAGTCGGTCTTTTGAGAATGTTTCCGCCATTTGAATGGTCGGTTGCATGACCATGATCGGGGACGGGTCGTAGTGCATATAGTAGCCGATCGGGTTCAGAATCAGCGCGTCCGTTTTCCCGATCTGCGCCGCCGACATGATGACTACTTTTTGAATCCGCATGTCGCAAACTGCGTCCATAATCTCCCGCTGGTATGGGGCCTTTGATGTGCGCCATTGGCCCGGCTCCGCCGACGATTCGGAGGACAAGCGGCGGTATTTATCCGCCCATTGCGATATGGTCATATTCGGGGGAGGGGCCAGCACCGCAAAAATCCGGGTGAACAGGTCAACCGTCGCTTTTTTCATTGCTGTTCCCCCTTTCCCCGAACGTAGTTTTGAAATCGGAAAGTTCCATCAATGCTTCGTCGATATGATCTTTCAGCAGGGCGAATATCTCTGCCTTGTCCGTTTTCTTGCAAAGGACCGGGGCCAGCTTTGACGGAATCGCCATCAGGCGGGATTTGAAGTTTACCAGCATATCCGTCATAACGGCTTCGATGTCCGCCGCGGCGTGAAGCGTGTTTTCTTTCAACTGCAATTCGTATTCTTCATTCTTCCGCTTTGCCCGAACCAGCTTCGCCCGCTCGGTGTTGTAGTCTATCGTCTCTTCGCTCTCCGGATTCCTCTTTCGGAGATAATTTATATAGCGGTGGTTCGTGTCGATCAGGTCGTACAAGCCGGGGCGAACTTCCGCGATCACCTTTTCGTCGCGCAACTGCCGCACCCGTCGTTCCGACACGTCGAGGAATCGGGCAACCGCTTTCGCGTCGTAAAGTTTCACCGTTTTTCCACCCCTCCCGCGCTTTTTTTGGCATACCCCCTTAAAAAATTTTCCCGGCCCCGGAAGCGTTCAAAAAAATTTCGTATCTAAAAAAACGCCGGGGCTCGCTGGACCCGCAGGCCGCGCGGCCCGCCGAAAGAACCTATTTCATATTTCCAATTCGTCCGGCTCTTCCGCTTCGTCGTTGATCTCTCCCGTTTCAGGGTCGATGTCGTATGCTCCCGAAAGTTTCTGCTTTGCAAGATTATATTTCCGCTCTTCAAGCCGCAGGCGGCGGCTCTCCATCTCATATCCCTTGATGGAATCAAGCAGTTTGATAATGCGCCCGTGTATTCTGTTCAGTTCGGCTTCTAACTTCATAGCCCGGTCAAATGCGCTTGCCTTTATGACAGTCTGCATTGTCACCGTGTAGCCCTCACGTTCAAGGGCGCGTTCCTTGTCGCCCGTGGTGTCCTGCAAGGCGGCAATCTCACGTTGCAGGGTTTCCAACTTCTTTTCCTGCTGTCTGGTTGGTTTCTTCCCGTCGCTCCCGTCCATATCCCAAATCAGGGAATCTTCTTCCCGTTGCAGGGCTTCCAACTTCTCCCGCTGTTGTTCTAATCGTTTTGTCCCTTTTGGGGCGCGCATTTCAACAACACGGTCAATATAAAGCGCGGCGGGGCCGCCATGTTCCAGCGCGGCAATCTTGTTTTGCAGGTCGGCTTCCTTTGCAATCAGTGTTTGCAGTTCTGCAAGCATATTTGTTTCTGTGTCCAGCGTGATTCCCTCGATATACTCTCGCTGTTCCTGCGGTAGATCGCATAGGCGGACCGTGGAATATGCCCCGTGCGTTTCGGCATTTTTATTCCCTACGGGCGCGCCCGCGCCCACGGCATTTTTATTGCCCGGCTGTCCGCCGCGTTTTCGCTTCGGTTTCTGTGCGTCAAGGTCTGCCTGCCAATTATCAAGGCTTTTCCATTTTCGGACCTGTTCAGCCCTTACGCTGAATTCTTCCGCAAGCTGTTTCGCCGTCATGGTTCCGCCGGATTCAAGCCAAGCCCGGCGCACTTTGTCCCGCTCCGGGCTTCTCGCTTTTGCCACTGTCTACGCACCCCCTTTCGTTTGTTTCCTATTTTTCGCCCCGCATACTTCCGCGGAAGCGTGTAAAAAACGGGCCATGTTCAAAACATGGTCCGTTTTCTGCACTCGAACGGCGCGGAGGAATACGCCGTCCGAATCGTTGTGTTCATTTTCCACAATACCAATTTTACCACGGAAAACGGGCAATGGGTGGCAATCTTATTTTTCCGGGAAGCGATAGCGCGAAATGATTTTGTTTGCGCTGAAATGCCTTGCCAGACAGTCCAGCGCGGCGGCGCGGATATTCCGGCATTGCCGCGGGCTGTAATTTACTCGCGCCGAAAGCCGTTCCCATTGTTCGCCCTCTATGTAAAACCCCTGAATCAACGCTTTTTCGGTGTAATTCAGGCATTTCAATTCTTCCGCGATCTCTGCTTTTATTTTCCCGATTTCCTCTATCTCGCGCCGCAATCGGTCAATGGTCTGTGTAACAGAACGAGGGATATTCAGCACCACACGTTCAACGGGATTTGAAGTCGTACCTTTCCCGCGCGGCATGCCGTCGGAATTGACCGCCCCTAACGTCGAATAATACTGATCTTCGAGGTTCTTAATAACCCGCTCGTTCATTTTGATTGCTTTGTCTGCGTCCCTGTAATAACGCAGAATCACAATAACTTTTTCCCTGTTCACGTCCGCTTCCTCCGCTCTGCTTTAGGGCGGCTTATATATCCGCCGATAAATTCGTGTATTTTCCACCCGCCGGATTTCTGCCCGGTATCGCTGTTCGATTATCTTCGCCCGCGCCCTATTCCGCTTCCTCCGACGGACGCGCGGTTCAATGTCTATCGGCTCCAACTCTTCCGCCAGTTCACGAAATACCGCTGTCAGCTTGTCGAACGCCTCCCGAATCGCGCCCGAAATGAAGTTTAGTGCGTCCAAAATCTTTTCAGTTGCCTCTTCCACGGTAAACGTTGTTCTTTCAGCGTATTTTCTCGCGGCTTCTCTTATGCTTTCGGTCTGTTCCGCAGTAAATCCGGCCAATTCGATTTTGTCCATCTGCACGCCCTCACTCTTCCGCGGGGGAACAGATATATTCCACCGAACACAAGATTTTCAGCATCTTCCCGCAATGCGGACAATGCACGGGACCGACGGCCTGCGTCCCGAATGTGTTATATCTCGTGACCTGCCCCGCGTCGAACTTCTCACCGCAACACGGGCAAATCCCTTTCCCGACGCACCGCGTTTCTTTCTGCGGCTGTCTTTCCGCCCCCGTTCGCCCCTGCGCGTCCTCTGTGGGCTTTTCGGCCCCCTCCGGGTCCATCTTCACCGCCTGCGGCTTCTGCCCGTCCTGCGCGTTCTGCGGGCCGTCTGTGGGGTGTTCCGCCCCCGGCTCTTTGTCCCATTCGATTTTCGGAGGCGGGACGGCGGAGGGAATGCAATGCGCCGCGGGCGGCGTGTGTTCGTCCCGCTCCCGGACGGGTTCAGCAGGCGGCGCAGTTTCTTCCAGTTCCTCCGGCGGCTGTTCGGCCTGCGGCGGGGGAGGGGGAGGGGCCGTCTGCGGCTTCCGCTCCCGCGCGGCCTTGATGGAGATTTCCCCGGCTCTCTGGTATTCCTCGAACGCGGCCCGCTGGTCCTCTTCCGGCAATCCCGCCAGTTCATAGGCGGTCGAAAGGTTTATGCGGTCTGCTTTCAGTTCTTCTTTGAACTCCGGGGACAGGTGGCGAATAATGGTGTCATACCGCCCAATCTGCGCCGGGCTGGTATGAAGCACTTTTGCGATAAAATCGCGGGTTCCGTCCGCCTGAACCTCGCTGTCCCCGAACACGGTTTTGACAATCCTTTGCAGGACGGCCACGAACCGCGGGCGGGTCTTTGCCTTTTCCAGCACGTCCCGCAAGTAGCGCACTTCCTCGATCTTGTCCCACGCCGTTTTCTCCCGCTGGGAGTTGGTGACAATCAGGTTCAGGCCGTCCCGGATTTCCTGATCTTCCGCCGCTTCCTCGTTCGGCTCCACGGAACAGGTGACGAATTCATATTGCGGCTTTCCATCTTCCACAAGGGCCAGCGACGCGAGGCGGCGGCGGTGGCCCGCAATGACTTTGTATTTCCCGCCGTCCAGCGGAACGACGGTCAGGTTTTGCAGAACTTTCCCGGCGATCTCGATTGCCGCTTTCAGTTCTTCAATCTCCCGCATGGAATAGAAATTATCTTCCGACGGCACAAGGTCAAAGACGCTGATTTTCTTAATCTCGCTTTCAGCGGGGCGGGGCGGGTTGTCCCCGCCCTCCGCCGCCTGCCGCGACGCATTGTTCAAAATCTGATTCAGATTGAATTTTCCCATGATGTACGCCCCTTTCTGTCCGAATCGGACGGTTTATCTGTGTACGCCAATTCGTCCGGCACCTGTAATCAGTTTGAACGCTTCCCGGCACCCGTCCGGGTCCCCGCAACCGGGCCAGAATCCCGCTCGGCAAAAGCGTTTGTCCGTCACGTCGTCCACGTCCAGCCGATCACAAATCCCGCATTGATACGCCCGTATTTTCCCGTTTTTGCAATACTCCGGGGACAGCTTCTTTTCCTTCATGCCTTTCCCCTCTGCAAATATTCCCGCACGAAAGCGATATAGTCCATAGCGGTCCCACTCCGGCGGCTGTATTCCGCAATCGGCATTTCCGAAAAGGTGCTTTCGGTGACTTTCTCCGAATACCGAATGCGGGTGTCAAATACGGGGTATTCCGGGCGGCTCCGCAACCACGCTTCGCCCTGCTTCTCCGCGTCGGCCCGGATAAAGCAGGTAATCAGGCCCCCGGCCAGCCGCAAGCGCGGGTTCAAGTCGTCCCGCGTGTCCTCGATCTGTTCTTTCAGTTCGGCCAGCCCGTCGAAAGCGTACTTGTCAATCTTAATCGGAATAATCACGTCATCGGAGGCAACAAGGGCGTTTATCGTGGAAATGTTGATGTCCGGGGCGTTGTCGATAATGCAGAAGTCATATTGCCCCGCTACGGGGTCCAGCGCGGCCCGCAGGCGCGTTTGCTGTGGCCGGGTGGTGTCCATCAAGACTTCCATATTTGCGCGAATCAGCGTCATGTTAGCGGGCAATACGTCGATATTCTCGAACCGGGTCTTTTTGATGACCTCCCGCACGTCCAACCGCCGGGCGGTCAGAACGTCGGAAAGGCTCTTTTCGTCGTAGGAATGGACCCCGAACGCCTTTGACGTGTTGCCCTGCTTGTCGTTATCCACAAGCAAAACCCGCTTATTGTGGAAAACCGCGAGGACGTGGGCCATGTTGTCGGCGGTTAGCGTCTTTGCAACGCCACCTTTCAGGTTGATAATGGAGATAATTTTCATCGGTCAAACCTCCTTGTTGTATTTGCCCCGCTCCGGCGGGTCGATTATTTCCGCTTCTTCCGCGGCGGCGCTTCCAACCGCACCAACGGGCCGCGTCCGTCCAGTTCATACAGGAACACGGTTTCCCCGGTCTGTGTGCTGTGCTGGCAAACAACGTCGGTGATCGTGCGGACCGCCGCCGGAAATTTGAATGCCAGTTCCGGCGGGTGAATTTCCCGTTCAGTCACGATCTTGTCGCCTATCTCATAGGGACAGCAGGCGGAAATTTTTATGGTTGTCATGTTGTCGCCTACTTTCTGTTCTGTCCGGCGCGGCGTTACTCGAACCGTCGCTTGATGAAGTCCACGAATTCCGGCGGAAGTGGGCCACTTTCATCCCCTGCAATCAGCATTACGCCTCCGCTTTGTGTCGCGGCTTCCCGTTGTTCCGGGCGCGGGGTCGCGGCAATATGGACCAGCTTTCCGCTGTTGTCCAGTTCATACAGGAATGTAACGGTCCCGTTCTTCACGCTATGTACGCACACAATGTCGGTGATCGTGTGGACCTCTTCGACAACCGCCGCCGGGTCAAGTCTGAACGTCTCCGCCTCTCCCGGCTTCACTCTCCGGCGGCTCTTGATTTTGTCCCCGATCTCAAAAGGGCACGTTGCGTTGAATGCCGCAAGTTTCATTGTTCTGCCTCCGTTTCTCCGGGGAAATTGATGATTTCCCCGGTGCTTTCGTCTACGTTGATTCGGTACTGTGTTTTGTCTATGGCTTCCGTCGCGGGTCGGTCTATCTTCTTTTCCGCCAGCGCGCGGCTACATTGCCGGGCCAGCGCGGAAAGGTGGTAGACGAACTTTTCATTGATGACGTTATACGGCATGATGACCGCCGCGACGAAAAGCCCGGTCTTTGCGACAATGTACGTCATTCCCTGCGGGGTTTCCCGCTCGTACAACTGCACCATGTCAATTACATCTTCCAGCGGCGATAAATACTTGTTCTGAATGAACGAAATCCCGTTCCGCGTTTGCAACGGCTTCAACACGCCGCCGTCGTACACCAGTGAAAGGCTCTCTTCGTCAATCCGGTGTTCCGTCGGGTCCGTGTCGGAAATGTTGATTCCCTCCGGCGCGTGCTGGTGGCGGAATATGATCTTCTCTTGCTGTTTGGCCGAAATGTCGAACATGGAATAGATATTTTCTTCATCCATGTATGGAAGTCCTGTGATCGGGTAAATTGCGGATGAATCCCCAAGCCATTGTGAAACCTCTCCGCCGGATTCCTCCCGGTCATACAGACAGAAGATTTTCGTTTTACTGCAAAGGGAAGCGACTTTCTTCAACTTCATACGGGTTCACCGCCTTTCTTTTCGAGGTATTCCCGCATGACACGGACAGCCACGCGGCACGCCTCTTCCGTGGCCGCAAGCACCGCTTTCGAACCTCTGAACCCTCCGAAATACCGATAACCAAACAGGGCGGCGCGGCTTGTCTCCGGGTCAAGAATCGCTATGGCCTCTTCGATGGTCATTTTCTGTTGTTCACCCATTCCGGCTTCCTCACTTTCTGCGCCGCTTCCTGCGCTTCTTTTTGGGTGTCCGGGGCGGTGGTGTGGCCGTCTGCGGCTCCGGCACGATCTCTTCGCAAAGAACTTCGATTTCCTCCACGTCCTCTGGCTGAAAACATAGTGTCGCGCCGGGGTCGTAGGTCCCCGCGGCCCAATCCGCCTTGAACTGTTCAAGGGCGTTTTTGTATCGGGGGAACGGGTGGACCTGCTCGGAATGATAAATTGCCATCATCATTCGTTCGTCGTCCTCCGGGTTCCAGTTATGCAGGTGATAGGCTTCGTGGTTGTCGTAGTCCCAAAGGGACAGCAGGACCACCAGCCCGTCAAACTCTTCATTCGCCCGCTGAATGCTCTCGAAATCCCGGTATGTCATGCCCTGTCCGGCGTACCTCTCCCGGATTTTCTGAATGGTCTTGCCGCCCGTATGGAGGCGGCACCGAATGACTTTCGGTTGATAGGTCATGTATTTTCACCGTCGCTTTCCGTTGTAGATGACCACCATCGACGGGAACGGGGCGGGGGCGTATGCGTTGCCCTCTTCATCGGTGAAGCGTAGCCGCCCGCGCACAAACCGGATTTCCGCTTTCCCGTATATGTAGTCGTGAAAATATGCTGTGTCTGTTCTGGCAGGAATCAGAAGAACAACCGTTTTCCCGCTCCGGGCTTCTTCATAGGCTTTGCGAACCCATTTCCCGGTTTCCCGTCCGTATGGAGGGTTACACCAAACAGCACCCCCCCCGCAAGATTCCAAGGACTATTCAAACCATCGGTTTCCGGCGTGTAGTACGCCGGGCATTTTGCACTTTTGGCCGTCGCCGCCGCGTCGAGTACAAACCCGAATTCATCATTCAGGCGGTCGAAAAAGTCCGGCGGCGTGCAATAGTCCATTTTCTTACTGCTCAATAATGCCGCGTTCATTCCGCGTCCTCCGTGTCCCGCCCCTTTGCGGCTTTTACCGCCGCCGGAATATCCCCGCGGCCTGCGCCCTCAACCTCCACGCGCACAACGTCGCCCGTTCGATATACCGCAATTTTCCGGGCCGGGCGAATGGCCTTGACGATCTCCGCAACGGCTCCACCCGCCGCGGCTACCAGAACCACAAACCCCAGCCAAACCCAAAAAGACGAAAAGATAAATCGCAAAAACTCCATGTCATTTCCTCCGTTCCAGTCTGTCGGCTATGTTCAAAATTCCTGCCATTGCTTCACGAATATTCGTGTCGGTGTTTGCCGTGATGGAAAGCACCTGTGCAATATCCCGTAATTCCTCCGCCGCTTCGACGATCTCCGCCGCCGCGCCGGATTCTTTCATGCAGTCCGGGCAAAGTGTCAATCCCTCCGCCGTCGGCGCGCCGCACTTTTCGCACTTTCGGTTTTTCACCGCCTGCACCCCCTTACACGGGGTAGCCGAAAACAAAGAATGTCCCGGTCAATATCGCACCCAGCAAGAACGCCAGCCACGCGATCATAAGCACCGCAAGGACGTTTTCGGCCCATCCCGCTACACGCAAGGCCCATCTTGCCGCCGCCAGCGGCCCACGGCGGCGCTGTGCGGCCCGCTTCGCTTCCGGGTTATCCCGGTTCAGGTCGTATGTATTCGCCTTTTCAGCCGCCGCCAGTTTCGGCGTGAAGTGCTTCCGCACCGTGAAGATCACCCAAAAGGCAAGGACGATCACGCTTCCCGCTGTCATTGTACTTCCTCCCGTTCTCTGGCCCATGTGCATTCCGCGCACTCTTCCAATTCTCCCGTTTCCAGCGGGCAAGGCTCCATTTCGGCCCACTCTGGCTTTCCACAATCGTATTTCATCGGTCGTTCTCCTTTTCTCCGGTATGCCCGCGCAAGGCAAGCATTTTTTCACGAACCAGCTTGTCAACGACGCGGCCCGGCGTTTTCTGCCCGCTCATGGTCATAAGCCGTTCGAGGTTATAGGCGGTCTGCGGTGTTACCCGAACCGTTAATTTCTGTCTGTGCTGTTTCTTCATTGCTCCCGCTCCTTTCGTGCGCGTAGTCGAGGAATAGAACCGCTCCGTTGAATCGGACCCGCCACGGTTCGAGGTCCGCCGCGGTGACGTATTTTCTGCCGAATCGCTCTTTCATGTCCCGCCAGACTTCCCACGGAACAAAGAAAAAGTCATTTCCGATTCCGGCGCACACAGCGGAGATTGCGCCGTGCTGGTGGTGATGTTCCAGCGCGTCCCGCTGTTCCTGCGTCAGAACGTCCCATTTCAGGCGGTCCGTGGTGGTGTACTTTGCTTCAAAGACGATTGACCGTCCGCCCGCAAGCGTCCCCTGAAAGTCCGGCTGTGCGCGGGCCGTGAACCGCCCCTTGAAAATCCCGTCGCGGCTCTTCTCCAACACGCGGAACGGTTCAGGCGTTTTGTCAGCCGTCGCCCGCCCGCGGGACGCATACAACGCGCACGCGGCTTTTATGGCCTGCTCGAAAAAATGCCCCTGCGCGTTGTTGACCTTGTTTTGGTAGCGCATGGCCGCGCGCTGGTGATCTATCTGCATCGTTTATCCCTCCGTTTTCTCCCGCTCCCGTTCGTCATGGTCTGGACAGGGGAACGGCTCTGTCCGGTAGCACTCTTCGCAACATTCGTCGCACACGGCTTCCCCGCGGCGGCGGTAGTATTCGCAAGGGTGGACCCGCTCGACGGGCTTTCCGCATATCGCGCAATTCACGGCTCCACCTCGCTTTCCAGCGCGGCCCGCCGGGTGTGGTGGTTCATTCCCCCATGTGTACGGCTCCCCGCCGCAATTATCGCGGAACAGGCACTTTCGGCAAGCGTCGTCCGCCGTCCTGCTTTCGCAGTATTCTTTGATAACGGCAACCGCGGCGTTCAATGCTCGCGCCTGTTCTGTCAGGTTGTCCCGCTCCATTCGTGCAACCTCCGTTCCTTATGCCGGGCCAAGTATTCGGACCAGCTTTCTTTCAGGTATGACCGCCCGTAAATGAACCGCTGGGCGAACTCTTTTTGACGCGCGTTTGGAATTATCCCTTTTCGCTCGTTCCGCTCCGGCTGGGCGTATATGCTGATACCCTTTAGGCGTTTTAGCCGCTCCACCCGGTAGGCCGCGTTTTCCACGTCCTCCGTGACAAGCAGGTAAATAAACAGGTTATACGGCTTCTTCCCGTGGTTCCCCAGCAGTTCCGCCGCCCGCTCGATCGCTTCAATCTGCGGTATCTGGTCGCACGAAAACCGAATGAATCGAATCCACGTCAGCCGCGCCAGTATGCCCGCTATGCGGTCATTGACCAACCGTGCGTCCATGCCTTGATTTAGGTCTATCGCGTACCCGCTCCCGATCATGCTTTCAAGCTGGGAAACCCCGTATTCGGAAGCAAGTATATTGTTATCCATCAGGACAAGTTTGTTCGTGTCCGGTCGCACAACCTGTTTCCATTCTCTGTACGGCTTGATTCCGCCCTCTTTTTCCGGGACTACGCACCACGGGCAATGATTCGGGCAACCGCGGGTCAAATACCCTATCGCGTAGTCGCATTCCGGGTAAATGCTGTAATCAGGAAAGGCCGCGTCGATCTCCGGCGGCAACTTCTGGTTTAGCGGTATGTCGTCATATCCTGTCCCGCCGCGTATTGTGTCCGGCGGCAAGTACAGGTTTTCCGGCGTGAAGTCAAAGACTTTGCTTGAATACACCCGGTCATAATGGCACATAGGGGACCACCATTCTACGGAATCCCCGCGGGCTTTGTGGTATGCCGAAATCTTCATCAAAACATAGTTCGGAAAGGTCTTGTGTCTCATGTATTCTTGTTCCGCGTCGTGAAGTCCTATCCGCATAGCGCACCCCGCGTCATATCTCCACAATTCCGCCGATGTTATCCACGTCGGCCCGCGTGACGCTCCGGCGCTTCAAGATTCCGGCTATCACTTCCCCGTAACGCTCCCAGCGTGCGGACACAAGGGCGAAATACCGCAATTCCGGGTTTGCCCGCGCCTGAATCTGTAAGCATTGCATAACGCGGTCGTCAATCTCCGTTTTCAGGGGATAGACGGCAATCTTTCCAGTTTCCTTGTCTACTTCCCGGCAAACTACCATCAGGCTCATTCTCTTCAATGGCTTTTCCGGCTCCGCCGCCGGGCGCTGGTCCCGCTCCTTATGCGTGCAATCGCAAGGTTCGCCCGCGTCCAAATGCGCCCCGCAATTCGGGCATTCCCGGTAAGGCGTTCCCATGTTGACCACTCCTTTCTATTCCTTCTTGCGCAATTTCAGGTAAATTGACCAGCCCGTGAAGTCGTTGTATTCATACTGAATCCCGTAATCTTCGTCTGTCGGGGTCCATCCGGGGTATTTCTTTTCCCAAAACTCCCGGCCCGGACGCTCCCGCGCCCATTTTTCGATCTGTCGGTGGTTGTACTTCCCGTCATTTGTCCTGCTGTAAGGTCGTTCGAGGTTGTGCGAGGAAGTCCACCGCTTCTTCCCGCCGCTCTGCTTCACAAGGTAGTTGCAGAGGGCGGCAATCCCGTTTTCGTCCGATTGCAGGCGGTCAGCATTGCAAAACCCGATTCTGTCGCCTTTTTTCTGGCCCTTTCGCTTGCGCTTCCTCCACAACTCTTCCACTACGTCGCGTTCCAGCCCGCCCGACATGATTATGTGGTGATGAATTCTCACGGGCTTTTCGCTGTTCCGCTTTGTTGTGTAGGCGGTGACAAGCATATATTTCAAGGGAGGCAATCCGTCCTTCTGCCTGCGATATTGGACCCGGCGGAGGTAGTTTGTTATCTCCCGTTCCGCTTCCTCTACTGTGTCGGGTAGGTATTTTGCGCTGTATGTAGCCGTCACGTGCAACGCTTCCGGGTCACTCCCGAAATTCAGGTTCGCCGTCTGTATGAAGTAGCGCCGGGCGTTTTTGTCGTTCAGGTTCTTTTGCTTCGGCTCCGATTCCCGGACCTTCTTTGACCGCTTCCCGCGGCCCGATGATAGCTTTTGCGTGTCCGTGTAGGAAAAAATATCGACTTCCCTATACCGATCACCGCAATATATTTTCTTTTCTCGAATAAAGCTACGCACTTTTGCTTCACCCTCTTTCTTTTGGACAGTGAAGCGGGCGTGTTGTGCTTTTCCGGCCTGTGCCGTAGTCGATAGGTGCAAAGGGGGAAGAGGGTTCCTGTCCTGCGCCCCCTCCCTCTTCCCCCTTTGCAATCCCCCTTCACCCTCGGCGGCGCAAAGAGAGAAAGAGGGGATAGAGGGCGGAGCGGGACCGTCCTTTAAGTCTCCCTGTTTTCCTTTACTGCGTGACAAGGCTTCGCCGGAACGTTAATACCCATTACAAGCCCGCCACGCCGCATAAAAACGGCGCTATTTGTTGACTTTTCCGCCGCTTTCTGCTATACTTGCGTTAGGTTGATAGATGATGTATTTTCATCGGCGGAATCTGCTTCGTGTTGCTCTGCAAAGCACCACGGGGCGGTTTTTCTTATGCTGTTTTTTCTGCGGCGGGGGAGGGGTCAGCCCTCCGCCGCCTTGTCCTTTTCTTCCTGCGCGATCTCTTCCGCGTCCTGCTTCGACTGAAAGAGTGCGGCAACCGCCGCGCCCAGCGCGTCGCCCCACAAATAGGGCGGATAATCGTTCAGCGTGGACATGAGCGCATCCACGGCGTCCAGCTTCATTTCTTCACGGCGCGCGGCCTGCTCTTCTTCGTCGTCCTCTCCGGGGATAGATACCAAGATTACAGATTTCGGATAGCAAAGCGGGCGAACGCCCCAGTTGCCGTTGTACGCGCCGTACCAGTCCATCGCGCCGGAGGAATTGACGTTGCGGACGTAGTACGAACCCGACGCGTCACACGTCCACGGGGTCAGGTTCCAGCACCATTCGTCCACGGGCGGGGTGATCTCCCGATACTTGCGGCAAAGCGCGTCGGACCGCAAAGCGATCTTGTCCGTGGCGGTCCCGTAATCGGTCATTCCGTCGTCGGCGGTCAAGTCGCTTTCCCAATCAAGGAACGCGGCCCGGTCTGCGCCCTCCGCAACCAATGCGTCAAGGAACGCCCCGTTCAATTCCCGGCGCAAAGAGGATTTCCGCCAGTCGTTGCAGTTCTCTTCATCGAACGCCCGGAGAAAAACAGGTTCCGCCGCCAGACAAAGCGTTCCCGCGCCGATGTCCTCGAATTTGACCCACTCAACGCCGCCATACATGAAGCGATCGCCCGGTTTCAGTTCAGCAAGTTTTTTCATGGTCCTTTTCCTCCCGAAAAATAGATTTGATTTCCTTGATATAGTCCCGCACCGTTGCGGAAATTGTGTAGTAGAACACGGGGAGGAAGAGGGCGAAAACTTCGCCGCCGATCGCCTTATATCCCCGTTCTGTCAGGGCGTAGGCCGCACCCGCTCGAAACAGCAGGACCCCGGCCACGGTCAGGGCCGCATATTTCGCCACGGTCCAGCCGTTCAGCCGGACGCGCCGCCGGGTGTGCTTCTTGCTCCGCCGCCGCGGGCGGGCTTGTCCCGCTCCAATGGTGATTGTTCTGATTTCCTGCGTCATGGTGTCGCCTCCACAAAATTGATTCGGTCCGCCGCCGCGATTGCAACGGCGCGCCCGTTCCGGTCCAGCAGTTCGCCTTGCACGTGAAGTCCTTTCCCGTCCGGGGTCTTTCGGTAAATCACCGCCGTTATTTTCTGATAGGTAATACCGCCGAACGCAACCGGGCGTTCATCCAGAAAAGCCCGCTTCAATTCATTCACTGTCACGGCGCGCACCGCCTTTCCGGGAAATCTCGTATTCCGCCCCGTAGCGGCGGCGTTTGCACCGCCAACAGGTGATTTTCAGGTTCTTTCCGCCTGCTATGCGGGTTATGTCGTGCTTCCCGGCCTTTTTCAGTTCGAGAAAGCAGGGCAAGCAGAATTGACGCTTCACAGCTTCACCCCCTCTTTGATTTTCAAATAGAATTCCTCCGGGGTCATGTCCGCCGGAACGGTCAAACTGATTGCGTGGAACTGCTTACGGCATTTCGTACATTCCCGCCGCTCGATTGCCCCCACGGTCCAGATATTCACACTTCCGCCGTGGCCGGGGTAAAGTCCGATTTCTCCGCAATGGGGGCAAACAACACGCAAGCCATTTTTCACGATCTCGCCGGATTCTCCGTAAATCACGCCGTTTGTGGCCTCTCGCGCTACGTTCTTCATTCCGGTTCCCTCTCGATCACTTCGCAATCCCCGGCGCAGATTCCCAAATAGTTCCCGCCGTGGTGGATGAAATAGACTGTTTCGCCGTCCCCGGTCGTCGATACTCCTTGCACGTAGAAAACCCGGCCTTTCTCAACAAGCGGAATTTTTGTATCGCGGGTGATTCGGATTTTCACGCCGTCACCCTCTTTCCCAAATCCGCTTGACTTCCTCGCAACAGTAGTCCGCCCCGTTGGTTAGCACCCAGTCTTTCAGGTCGTCCCGCTGGGCGCGCTTGCAATACCGTTCCAGCGCGTTGTAATCGTCTTGCAGGGTGTCCGGGTTCAGGAATTTCAGGGTTTGACCCGTGGCAAACGCCAGTTCAGCCGAAACCACAATGCACCCTGTTCCGTCGTAGGTGTCCGGGTGAATGCGAATGAACAGGTTCCCCAACCTCATTTTGAAGTAACCGGGCATTGCAGTTTCTTCTTTTGTCAGGCCCTTTGCGGTCCCGAATTCCTGCATTGCCACGGCGCGGGCTTTTGTGGCCGTCAGCTTCACGCCGCCGGGGTAACTGTTTTTCTTCGTCATGGCTTTTCCGCCTCCCGCTCGAATCGGATTTTCATTTGTGCCGGGTAAAGGTCAACTTCTGGCCGTCTTTTTCCGGTCCACCGCAAGCCGCCCGCCTGTCCAACACACTTCCAGCCAGCGGCCCGCAGGCTTGCCCCGTTTTCGCTTTCCAGAATGTATGTCACCAGCCGTTTATACCCCATAGCGCGGGCGGTTCTCCATGCGGCGGCATAAAGCATTGAACAGGCGTTCCGGGTCCCGTCTGTGCAAAGCCTGTTGACTTCCAGCGTCCAGCCGTCGTCTAAATGCCGCGCCACCGGACGGCCCACAATGGCAACGCCCACGATCTTTTCGCCGTCGGAAAGCCCGATGGAAAATTTATGCCCCACCGTCGGCCCGTGGTGTCTGTGGTTCTGCTCCACGAACGCGTTTGCTTCCCGTAGGGTTATAGGTACAACTTCAAGCATTAGACCGCCCCCGCCGTCCCAGCTTCAAGCCCCAGCCACCAGCCGGGGCTATTCCGCTTTTCTTCGTAGGGGCAACCGCTCCCGTCGTCGCAACTCACCTTTCCGCACCCGGCGCAATACTGCCGCTGGAATTCTTCGTCCCACGGTCCATCCAGAACGGGCAGGCTCCGCAGGAATGCGGCCAGCGTTTCCGGGGTTCTGGCGATCTCTTCAAAATTAGTTGCCAATCTGCACACCTCCTTGTGAACTCACCGCCGCGGGCTTCCCGCGCCGCTTAAAACTGGCCTGCACCCTCTGTTGTGCAAGAACGGGGTTGTATTCCCGCCGCTGGTTGCGGTCAAGTTCTCCCGTTTCGCCGCGCTTCAATTCGCGGTAGACCGTCGCCGTTGTCACGCCAAGCCCTGCGGCAATGTCGGCCACGCGGTCCCCATTCAGGTATCGGGCGGCGATTTGCTCCCGGTCCCGAAAGTCTATGTATCTGTACTGCCGCACCACATTTCACCCCCGTTTCTCTTGCATTTTACGGTTTTTGTGATACAAAAAAATAAATGCGATAGAACTTGCACCCGTCGTTCGACGTGGTGTTTGTTCTTTCGCATTTAATATTACAAGGCGCGACGCGGAATATTTTCGCAGATTTCCCTTTACAATAGAAAAAAGCCGTGGTATGATATCAAAGCGCGTAAAGGCGCGCGAGGAGCATACCCGAACTTAGGACGCGGATCGTCACCTGTCCCGCCGCTCAGTTCAGGGTGAATATTTTTGAAAGGTGGAAACACAACTATGATGCTCAAAGACCAGAAGACTGCCATTATCGAAGCCAACCGCACCCATGAGAGCGACACCGGTTCTCCCGAGGTTCAGATCGCCATTCTCACCGAGCGCATCAACCAGCTCACCGAGCACCTCAAGGTCCACGCGCAGGATAACCACTCCCGCCGCGGCCTGTACAAGATGATCGGTAAGCGCCGCAGCCTGCTCGACTACCTCATGAAGAAGGACATCGAGCGCTATCGTGCCATCATCGCCAAGCTCGGCATCCGTAAGTAAGAGACAATATGCGCGGGGGAAGGATATTCTTTCCCCGCGTGTTTTGCTATCTTGCACCCCTGATTTTCCCGCAAAAGCCCGCAAAACAGGGAGCCGACGCCCGCATTTTAGCAGTTGATCTTGTCCGCGACGCGTTCGCGGCTGAGCTCAAGTGCTAAAGGGTCGGACAAGGCTCCCGACAAAAATCTGAAAAGGAGTATGATCATGTCCACCATCATCACCCACCGTCAATTTCCCGGCTACCACAAGTATGAAATGGAGCTCGCCGGCCGTCCGCTGACCCTCGAGGTCGGCAAGCTCGCCGAGCTCGCCAACGCCGCCGTCATGGTCGGCTACGGCGACACCCGCGTGCTGGTCTGCGCCACCGCGTCCGCCCGTCCCCGCGACGGCATCGACTTCTTCCCCCTCTCCGTCGACTTTGAGGAGAAGATGTACTCCGTCGGCCGCATCCCCGGCAGCTTCAACCGCCGCGAGGGCCGCCCCGGCGAGAAGGGCATCCTGACCAGCCGCGTCATCGACCGCCCCATCCGTCCGCTCTTCCCCTACGATTTCCGCAACGACGTGTCCATCATGGCGACCGTCATGGCGGTCGACCACGACTGCTCTCCCGAGATCGCCGCGCTCATCGGCACCTCCGCCGCCCTCGCCATCTCCGACATTCCCTGGAACGGCCCTGTCGGCGCGCTGAAGGTCGGTCTCGTCAATGGCGAGCTGGTCCTCAACCCCACGAGCGAGCAGCGCAAGGTCTCCGACCTTGACGTGACCGTCGTCTCCACCGGCAAGAAGGTCGTGATGATCGAGGCGGGCGCGAACGAGGTCGATAACGACACGATGTACCGTGCCATCGAGCTGGCGCACAACGAGAATCAGAAGCAGATCGAGCTGATCAACCGCATGGTCGCCGAGATCGGCAAGCCTAAGTTCGACTATCCTCACGCAAACTTCAATCAGGAGCTCTTCGACAAGATCGTTGCCGACTTCATGGACGAGGCCAAGGCCGCCATGGATACCGACGACAAGAACGTCCGCGAGGCCCGCTGGAACGAGATGATCGAGCACTGGCACGAGAAGTACCTCGAGGAGTATCCCGACATGGATCAGTACCTCGACGAGTTCACCTATAAGTTCCAGAAGAAGATCGTCAAGGCGTGGCTGCTCGAGGGTCACCGCGTTGACGGCCGTCAGAAGAACGAGATCCGTCCTCTCGCCGCCGAGGTCGGCGTGCTGCCCCGCGTCCACGGCTCGGGCCTGTTCACCCGCGGCCAGACGCAGGTGCTCTCCGTCTGCACTCTCGATACCCTTAGTGCCAACCAGAAGCTCGACACCATCTGGGAAGAGACCGAGAAGCGCTATATGCACCACTACAACTTCCCCGGCTACTCCGTCGGCGAGGCCAAGCCCGCCCGCAGCCCCGGCCGCCGCGAGATCGGTCACGGCGCTCTCGCCGAGCGCGCGCTGCTGCCCGTCATTCCGCCCGTTGAGGAGTTCCCTTACGCCATCCGCGTGGTGAGCGAGGTCGTCTCCTCCAACGGCTCCACCTCTCAGGGCTCCATCTGCGGCTCCACGCTCGCGCTGATGGACGCCGGCGTACCCATCAAGGCGCCTGTCGCCGGCATCTCCTGCGGTCTCATTCAGGACGGCGACGATTTCACCACCTTCATCGACATTCAGGGCGTTGAGGACTTCCACGGCGAGATGGACTTCAAGGTCGCCGGTACGAAGAAGGGCATCACCGCCATCCAGATGGACCTCAAGAACGACGGCCTGACCATGGCGATCATCAAGAACGCGCTGGACATCACCTACGACGCGCGCGTGCAGATCCTCGACCAGATCATGCTGCCCTGCATCGCCGAGCCGCGTCCCGAGGTCAGCCCCTACGCGCCCAAGATGATCACCATGAAGATCGATCCCGACCGCATCCGCGAGGTCATCGGCAAGGGCGGCTCCGTCATTCAGAAGATCGTCGCCGACACCGGCGCGAAGATCGACATTGACGACGACGGCACCATCCACATCGCCTCCGCCGACGCCGCCGCCTGCGACGCCGCGAAGAAGTGCATCGACGACATCGTGTTTGTCCCCGAGGTCGGCAAGCTGTACTACGGCCGCGTCGTGCGCCTGATGCAGTTTGGCGCCTTCGTGGAGATCGCCCCAGGCAAGGACGGTCTGGTGCACATCTCCAAGCTCGACAAGAAGCGTGTCGAGAAGGTCGAGGACGTGGTTACCGTCGGCGACATGATCTGGGTCAAGTTCATGGAGATCGACGAAAAGGGCCGCTGGAACCTCTCCCGCAAGGACGCTCTCCTCGAGATCGAGGCCCAGCAGGCCGCGGCCGCCAAGGAGCAGTAAGCGGCAAACAAGAATTTAAATGTAAAATAAGGCGCCGCCTGCCATCGGCAGGCGGCGCCTTGCTGCGCTTGTATTGCGTCTGGGTATCATTCTGAAGGGGATGATACAAAAATTGGGAAAGAGCAATAGAAGCCGTCTCGCTTATTGCGTCAAAAAAAGGGACATGGCTGCGCCGTGCCCCTTTTCAATTTTTCCGTTTTGTGGTATCATACAGGCAAATACCGGCTATCATCAAGGAGGTCGTCTTATGCCCGACACCATTGCTGCTATCGCCACCGCGCCCGCGGCCGCCGCGGTCGGCATCGTGCGCCTGAGCGGCGCGGAGACGCGGCGCGTGCTCGCGGCGCTGTTCACGCCGGTGAACGGTCGTTCGGCCGCGGAGCTTCCGCCGCGGCGCATGACCTACGGCACGGTGCACGACGCCGAGGGCCGCACGCTCGACCACGCGCTGGCGGTGGTGTTCTCCGCCGGACACAGCTACACGGGCGAGGAGAGCGCGGAGCTGCACTGCCACGGCTCGCCGGTTGTTTTGCAGGAGGTCCTGCGTGCCGCGTTTGCCGCAGGCGCACGGCAGGCGCGGGCGGGAGAGTTTACCGAGCGCGCGTTTCTGAACGGCAAAATGGACCTCACCGAGGCAGAGGCGGTCATCGACCTCATTGACGCCGAGACCGCCGAGGCGGCGCGGAACGCCGCCGCCCAGGTGGACGGCGCGCTGCGCCGCCCGCTCGAACAGGTCTACGACGCACTGCTGAGCCTCACCAGCCGCTTCTACGCCGTGGTGGACTATCCAGACGAGGACATCGAGGACCTCACGCTTGCCGAGACGGAACGGACGCTCACGGAGAGCGAACAAACGCTCGCAGCGTTGCTCGGCACCTTTGCGCGCGGACGCGTGCTCAAAAGCGGCGCGGCGACCGCCATCGTCGGCGCGCCGAACGCGGGCAAAAGCTCGCTGCTCAACGCGCTTGTGGGCTACGACCGCGCCATCGTCACCGACCTTCCCGGCACGACGCGCGACACCGTGGAGGAGAAGGCGGTGGTCGGCGGCGTGCTGCTGCGGCTCATCGACACGGCAGGCATCCGCGAGACAGACGACGCCGTGGAGCGGCTCGGCGTGGAGCGCTCGCGCCGCGCGGTCGAGAGCGCCGATCTGGTGATCGTGGTAGCGGACGGTAGCCATACGCCGCTCACTGTGGAGCCAGACATTCTCGCACTTGCCGCCCGAGCGCCGCATTGGATTCTGGCCATCAGCAAGGACGATCGAAACCCCGCCGTAAAGACCGCCGTTTGGAGACTGCCGGACGGCGCGCCTGCGCCGGAGCATCTGGTCTCCTTTAATTCCGTAATGCCCGGCGGGCTGGATGCGTTGATCGACACGATCGGAGACTGCTTTCCTGCCGGCGTTCCCGCGGGCGGCACGCTGCTCACCAACGCCCGTCAGGCCGAAGCCGTCGACCGCGCCCTGAACGCGGTCCGCGCGGCGCGCGAGGCGCTCACCGCCGGGCTGACGCCCGACGTGGTGCTCACCGAGGCCGAGGGCGCGCTTGACGCGCTCGGCGAGCTGACCGGCCGCACGGCGCGCGAGGACATGGTGACGCGCATTTTTGAACGCTTCTGCGTCGGAAAGTAAACGGAAAGCATTGTTTACAGAAAATGATTGATATTATCTTAACGTTCTGCTACAATACTGCCATTCTAAGGAAGAATCGACTCTATTCCCCAAAAGGGGCCGTTTGTCTGCGGCCCGGAAAGGAACGCCATGCGTGACTATATTATCATGACCGACAGCTGCTGTGACCTGAACCAGCAGGAGGTCGACGAGCTCGGGCTTACCGTTCTGCCGCTTTCCTTTACGATTGACGGCAAAACCTATCTCAACACGCCCGACCATGCCGATATGTCCCCCGAGGAATTTTTCGCAAAGATCGCTGCGGGCGAGAACAGCACCACCGCCGCCGCCAATGTCGGTCAGTTCGACGAGGCGATGCGCAGGGCGCTCGACGCGGGCAAGGATATCCTGTGCATCTGCTTCTCCGGCGCGCTGTCCACCACCTACCAGTCCGCCTGCATCGCGGCGGAGGACCTGAAAAGCGAGTACCCCGACGCGAAGATCGTTGTCATCGACTCTCTCTCCGCCTCGCGCGGACAGGGAATGCTGCTCTACCGCACGGTGCAGGAGCGCCGGAGGAGCAGCCCCGACATCGAGACGCTGGCGGCATATGTGAGGAGCATCCTCCAGACCCAATGCCACTGGTTCATCGTGGACGATCTCAACCACCTCAAGCGCGGCGGCCGCGTGAGCGCCACGGCGGCCTTCGTCGGCACGATGCTGGGCATCAAGCCCGTCATGCACACCGACAGCGAGGGCAGGCTCATTCCCATGAGCAAGGCGCGCGGCACGAAGGCTGCGCTCAAGGCGCTGGTCGACAAGGTGGAGGAGCTGGGCGTCGAGCCGGACAAGAACCAGCCCTTGTTCATCTGCCACGCCAACTGCCCCGACTCCGTGGCGTATGTCAAGGAGCTGCTGGAGGAGCGCTTCGGCGTGACGGACGTCCGCGCGGACTTCATCGGCCCCGTGATCGGCGCGCACACCGGCTGCGGCACGCTGGGGCTGTTCTTCGTGGGGACGCAGCGATGAAGTGGCTGGAGCTGCATATCGACACCGCCCGCGCCGGTCTGGAGCCGGCCAGCGAGCTGCTGCGCGAGCAGGGCGTCGAGGGCCTTGTCATCGACGACGAGGCGGACTTCAAGGATTTTCTCGAAAACAACCACCAGTATTGGGACTATGTGGACGATGAGCTGCTGGCGGAGAAGCACGGCAAATGCCGCGTGACCTTCTACCTCGAAGAAAGCGAGAGCGGTTTTTCCACGCTGGCGCAGGTGCGCATCGCGCTCTCGGCGCTCAAGAAGCAGCATCCCGAATACGCGCCGCTGCTCCTCACGATGGAAAACGTGGAGGACGCCGACTGGGAGAACAACTGGAAGCAGTTCTATAAGCCCATGGAGATCGGCGAGCGCCTGCTGGTCATTCCCGAGTGGGAGCGGGCGAAGCCGACGGAGCGCGTGAAGCTCATCCTGAATCCCGGGCTGACCTTCGGCACGGGCAGCCATGCGACCACACGACTCTGCCTTCAGGCACTCGAAAAGCACATTCGCGGCGGCGAAAAGGTGCTCGACCTCGGCTGCGGCAGCGGTATCCTCTCCATCGCGGCGCTGCTGCTGGGCGCGGAGGACGCCTTCGCCTGCGACATCGACGACAAGTGCGTGGGCGTCGCCTACGAGAATGCCGCGCTCAACGGCATCGGACGGGAGCACTACACCGTCCGCGCGGGCGACGTGCTCAGCGACAAAAGGCTCGCGCGCGAGTTCGGTGGAGACTATGATATCGTCGTGGCGAACATCGTGGCGGACGTCATCATCGCGCTCGCACCGCAGGTGCGGCCGCTGCTGAAAAAGGGCGGGCTGTTCCTCTGCTCGGGCATCATCGATGACCGCGCGGTCGAGGTCGCGGACGCGCTGCGTCTTGCGGGCTGGGCGATCATGGAGGCCCGCGAGAGCGAGGGCTGGTTCTCATATTTGTGCAAATAACAGCACAGCAAAAGGGGAGCGTTCTCTGCCATAGAGAACGCTCCCCCTGTTTGGTGCCGTATCGCGTGCAATTTATTTCCTGATTTTTTGCAGCATCCTTGTAAATTCCTCCGGCAGGGGACAGGAAAGCTCCATGACCTCGTGCGTGCGCGGATGGAGAAAGCGCAGGCCGACCGCGTGCAGGCATTGCCCCGTCAGGCCGGGGACCTCCTTCTTTGCACCGTATACCGTGTCGCCGAGAATGGGATGCCCGATGTAGGCCATGTGGACGCGGATCTGGTGCGTGCGTCCCGTCTCGAGCCGGCAGCGGACGTGGGTATAGCCCGGATAGCGGGCGATGACCTCCCAATGCGTGACCGCCTCGCGCCCGCCGGCGACCACCGCCATGCGCTTGCGGTCGGCCGGATGGCGCGCGATGGGCGCGTCCACCGTGCCGCGGTCCTCACGCAGAGCGCCCACAACGATGCACTCGTAGGTGCGCGCGAGCGTGTGGTCGGCGAGCTGCGCGGAGAGGTACTGGTGCGCCGCGTCGTTCTTCGCCGCGATGATGAGACCGCTCGTGTCGCGGTCGATGCGGTGGACGATGCCCGGGCGCAGCGCGCCGCCGACGCCCGAGAGCGTTCCTGCGCAATGGTACAGCAGCGCGTTGACGAGCGTGCCGTCCGGGTGCCCCGGCGCGGGGTGGACGACCATGCCGCTGGGCTTGTTGACCACGATCACGTCCGCGTCCTCGTACACCACATCGAGCGGAATGTCCTGCGGCACGGCCTCGACCGGCTCCGGCTCGGGCAGCGTCACAGCGATGTCCTCGCCGCCCGCGAGCTTATAGCTTTTGCTGACGGACTTCCCATCCACCGCGACCTCGCCGCTCTCGATGAGCCGCGTCGCCTGCGAGCGGGTCAATCCGTCAAGGCTCGACGCAAGAAATGCGTCGAGCCTTTGATTTTTGCTTTCTTCACTTGCCCTGAGCAGGATCGGTTCCATGGTCCTTCTCCCAATTCTTCGCGTCGGTGTTCGGGTAGATCCAAATGTAGTAAACGAGTGCCGCGATGGTGCCGCAGACCACAAAGCAGTCCGCAACGTTGAAAACCGGAAACTCGATGAACGTGCAGTCGAGCATATCCACCACATAGCCGAGGCGAACGCGGTCAATAAGATTTCCCACGCCGCCGCCGATCACAGCGGTCAGCGCCCACACGCCGAGCGGGTGCCGCACGATCCGCGCGAGCAGCCACGCGAGCGCGAGCATCCCCACGCCCGTCACGCCGATGAGCAGCCAGCGCTCACCGGAAAAGCTCGACCATGCCGCGCCGAAATTGCGCACATAGTGCAGCCGCAGCAGCTGTGGGAGAAAGGGCTTGCTCTCGCCCACGGCGAAATGGGTAACGATATAGGCCTTCACCCACTGGTCCAGCGCGACGATGGCCGCGATAGCCAAAGGGCAGAGCCACAGCGAACGCTTCTTCACGGCTGCGGCACCTCGCTGTCGTCATTGGGATAGACGAGCACCCACTCCGCGTCCGCGGGGGCAAGTGCGAGCGTTTCCACCTGCGCCTGCCTCATGCCGAGGCCCTCCGGCAGGTCGCGCAGCGCGGCGATAGGGGCATAGTAAAAGCCCGCGTCGCCGTCCTTCACGCCGCCGCTTGAGAGCACATAGTCCGTCGCGCCCGCGCCGTACAGCTCAAACATCGGCAGACCGTAGTCGGCTGCCAGAAATTTACCCTCTCTTCCGCTCTCGCCGATGGGAGCGGTCTCGCAGTAGTATTCTGCCTCTGGGCTGCCGTTTTCCAAGTCAGCGGGTGCGTTTGCGGTCTTGAACCCGTCCGCCGCCGCGCCGCCAAGCTGGCGGTCATAATACGGGCTGGACTGCACCGTTTCACAGCGCTGCTCGGGATATTCCACCTCGGCGTCCGTATCGGGCAGCGGATCGCTGGGCGGCGCCGCCATCGAAAACATCGCCTGATCCTCCTGTGCGGCAGGCGCGGCAGGTGCAGCGTCGTTTGCTTCCTGCTTCATCGCCGTTCGCGGGATCGTTACCGCCGCCGCGAGTGCGACGATCGCCGCGCAGGCCGCCATCGGCATCCACCGCCGCCATGCGCTCCGCTTTTTTGTTTGCGGCTTTTTCGCCGCCTTTTCTGCGCGCACCGCCGCCATCACGCCCTCCGTGAAGCCTGCGGGCACGTCCTCGTCCTCCAGCTCGCCGAGGGCGGCGTGCAGGGCCGTCAGCTCACCGAGCAGCCTTCTGCACTTCTCGCATTCGCTCACATGAGCGAGCACCTCCGCACGCTCATCCTCCGTCAGCTCTCCGTCAACAAAGGCCGAGAGCAGCGGCGCAAATTCTTCACATTCCTTCATATTGCGTTCCTCTCCCCTCCGACAGTCTGATTACATTCTGTAACCTTTGACGCTGGCTTTTCAAAAAAGTTCCCGTCTGCCGCCAAATAATTTCGCAGCAGCAGCCGCGCGCGGTTGATGCGGCTCTTCACCGTGCCGAGCTCCAGCTCCGTGACCTCGCAGATCTCCGCATAGCTGAGCTGATGCAGCTCGCGCAGCACAAGCACGCGCCGGTAATCCTCCGGCAGCGCGGCAAGCCCCTCGCGCACCAGCCGCTGCGTCTCCCGGCCCTCGACGTGCTCCTCCGGCGTGGGCGCACGGTCGCGCACCTCAAGGTGTACGTCCTCGTCGTCGAGCGATACGCCGTCCACCGTGCGCTTGTTACGCCGCAGCAGGTCGATGCAGGCGTTGCTCGCCAGACGGTAGAGCCAGGTGGACAGCGCCGCATCCTCGCGGAAGCCCTCCAGTCCGCGCCAAAGGGCGAGGAAGGTATCCTGCGCGGCCTCCGCCGCGTCCTCGCTGCTGCCGCACATACGCAGGCAAAGGTTGTATATTTTTTTCTCATGCAGCCGGACGAGCTGTTCAAAGGCTGCCTCGTCGCCGCCCCGCGCGGCTTGGATCAGTTCACTTTCGTTCATGTCCGCTCCGTGTGTTCAGTCGCTCAGATCGCGCTTGATGCCCGCCGTGACGCGGTAAAGATCCTCAAGCGTCTCCATATGGTTGATCTGGTCTTTATAGTAGTTGGCGTATTTCACGCCCTTGAGATACCAGCAGTAGTGCCGCCGCGCCTCGAGCAGCGCGACCTTTTCATTGCGGAACTCCGCGCTGCGTTCGATCTGGCGCACCAGCGCGTCGCAGCGCTCGGCAAGCGGCGGCAGCGGCGGGATCGGCTCGCCCACGAGCGCGGCCCTACATTGCTGGAAGAGCCACGGATTGCCGAAGCAGCCGCGCCCGATCATCACCGCGTCCGCACCGGTGAGCTTCAAGGCTTTTATCGCATTTTCCGGAGTAAAAACATCGCCGTTGGCGATAACGGGGATCTTCACCGCTTCCTTGACCGCGCGGATGGTCGACCAGTCTGCCTGCCCGCCGTACATCTGCACGCGCGTGCGCCCGTGGACAGTGATGCCCGCGACGCCGACGCTCTCGAGCAGCACGGCCAGCTCCGGCGCGTTGATGCTGCCCTTGTCCCAGCCGCGGCGCATCTTCACCGTCACGGGGGCCTTTACCGCCTTGACCACCGCCTCGGCGATGCGCGCCGCCTTTTCAGGGTCGCGCATCAGCGCCGAGCCGTCGCCGTTGTTGACGACCTTGCCGACCGGACAGCCCATGTTGATGTCCAGAATGTCCGCGCCGCTCGCCTCAATGGCGATCTGCGCGGCCTCGGCCATGCAGACCGGGTCGCTGCCGAAGATCTGGGCCTGCATCGGATGCTCGCCCGGAAAGGGCGCGAGCAGTGTGCGGCTCTTTTTATCCTGATAGCACAGCGCCTTCGAGCTCACGAGCTCCGTGCAGGTCAGCCCCGCGCCGAGGGACGCGCACAGCTCGCGGAAGGCCGCGTCGGTCACGCCCGCCATCGGCGCGAGCGCGAGCTGCGAGTTGATTTCCACTGTACCGATGCGCATGGACGTTCCCTCCTTCTCCATGTTTCATAGAAGAAAATTATACCACAGCTTTCCCAAAAGCGGAAGTCCTTATTTTTGCGCGGCAAAACGCGGCAAAAAAGGGCGGCTCCGAAGAGCCGCCCCGGTATGTCGTATGCTGTTTTGCTCAGGCTGCGTCGCGGCTCTCGCCGGAATAGCTGCTGCCGTAGTAGCCGTTGCCGAAGAAGCTATTGAAGAAATCCCAGGGATTGTAGTAATAGCCGCCATTGCTGCCGCCCTGCTGTTGCTGCTGAGAGCTGTCCTGCGCGGTCTCCTGCGTCTGAGGAGCGGCGTCGAAGGTCAGCTCGACCTCCTTCGTTCCACCCGCGCGATAGATGGTCAGCGTCACGGTATCGCCCGCGCGGTAAGACTTCTTCGCGGCGTTCAGGTCGTTCATGTCGCTGATCGCCGTGTCGCCGATCTTGGTGATGACGTCACCCATCTGAAGGCCAGCCTTTTCCGCGGCGCTGCCCGGCTCGACCGAGCAGACAAACACGCCCTGCGTGACATCGTAGCGGTACTGCTGCGCCATCTGTGCGGTCATGTTCTGCGGTGTGATGCCAATGTAAGGTTTGTTGGTCACATAGCCGTCGGTCATAATGTCCTTGACCATGGCGAGCACATCGTCGATGGGGATGGCGAAGCCGATGCCCTCAACGGTGGTGTTGGAGTAGCTCGAATATTTCGCGGACACGATGCCGATGACCTCGCCGTAGCTGTTGAAGAGCGGGCCGCCGGAGTTGCCGGGGTTGATGGAGCAATCGACCTGGATCATGTTGAAGGGCTTGCCGTCCACATTGATGGCGCGGTTCACGCAGGAGACGATGCCCTGCGACATCGAGAAGGTCAGCTCGCCGAGCGGGTTGCCGACCGCGGCGACCGTCTCGCCGATCTGCACGCTGCCGGACTTTCCGATCACGACCGGCTGGAAATTCGTGCCCTCGACCTTGATGACGGCGATGTCGTAATCCTCGTCGCCGCCGATGACGGCGGCATCATAGGTCGTGCCGTCGTAGGCCGTGACCTTGACGGTGCTCGCACCCTCGATGACGTGATAGTTGGTGAGGATGTAGCCGTCCTTGGTGATGAAAAAGCCGCTGCCGCTGGCGGCGGACTCTGTCGTGCGGCCGAAGACATTCGTCGTGGTGGACACGTTGATGCTCACGACGCTGTTGACGTTGGCGGCGTAGACCTCCGGCATGGTGAGCTGCTGCTTGCCGTCCACCTTGACCTGCCGGACCTCGGCGACCTGACGGTCGGAGACCTCAATCTGCGTCGAGCCGCGCGCGGAGGCAAAGGCATGGTGCGTGATGCCCGCGCCCGCCGCGCCGCCGATGAGCGCGCAGGCGAGCGCCAGCGCGGCGATCTTCAGCCCCAGCCGATTCTTCTTCGGCTTCTTTTCCTCCCAGGGGTCTGCCTTTGCCGCGGTGTTCGGCACCTCGGTGTAGTCCACGTCGCGGACATTCTCCACCTTGTCGCCCTTGCGGTAGCTGTAATGGTACAGGTTGTTTTCGTCTTCGTAATACATAGATAAGCCTCCTTGCCGTGAAGCGTTTATTTTTCTTTTGATGCTACCGATGATACCCCCTGTTTATGTCCATTTCGTGAAGCCGGAACGAATTTTTTTGAACTTTTTTTGAATAGGCCATAAAGAAATCCTGAAGAATGGCCGAATTGGAAAAAATAGCTTGCGCGGGACATTCGGATATACTACAATAAAGCCGATTTCCCAATGCGAAAGGAGCGCTGCCATGCTGAAGATCGAAGGGCTGAAGCTCGCCCCGGGCGAGAGCGAGGCGTTATTATACGAACGCGCCGCGGCGGCGCTGCGTGTCAAAGCGCCCCTCCATACGCTGCACATTCTCCGCCGCAGCATCGACGCGCGCGACGGCGTGACGTTTATTTATACCGTTTCCGCCGCGCTCGAGAACGAGGAAAGAGTGCTGCGCCGCGCGAGAAACAAAAGCGTCAGCGTCTACGCGCCCGCCTTTTACGAGCTGCCGCCGATGATCGCCCCTCCCGCCGTGCGCCCCGTGGTGATCGGCGCGGGCCCGGCGGGACTGTTCGCGGCGCTGGTGCTCGCCCGCTGCGGCGCGCGGCCCATCCTGCTCGAGCGCGGCGAATGCGTCGAGCGGAGACGGCGCGACGTCGAGCGCTTCTGGGCGACGGGCGAGCTGAACGTGCGCTCGAACGTCCAGTTCGGCGAGGGCGGCGCGGGCACGTTTTCCGACGGCAAGCTCAACACCGGCACGAAGGACGTCCGCCACCGCTATATTTTAGAGGAGTTCGCCGCGTTCGGCGCGAGCGAGGACATCCTCATCGACGCCAAGCCGCACATCGGCACCGACCGGCTCTACACCGTTTTGCAGAATCTGCGGCAGGAGCTGCTTTCCCTCGGTGCGGAGGTGCGCTTCGCGCATCAGGTCACCGGACTGGAGCGGAGGGACGGACGGCTCGCCGCGTTGCGGGTCACGTCTCCCGACGGAACGTATACGCTCCCCGCGGAGCACGCGGTGCTCGCGGTCGGTCACAGCGCGCGCGACACCTTCGCCATGCTGCGTGATGCGGGCATCCCGATGGAGCCGAAGCCCTTTGCCGTGGGCGTGCGCATCGAGCACCGCCAGAGCGATATGGACGCGCAGCAGTATAAGCAGTACGCGGGCCACCCCTCGCTGCCGCCGACCTCGTATAAGCTCTCGGCCCACACGGCGGCGGGGCGCGGCGTGTTCTCGTTCTGCGTCTGCCCCGGCGGACAGGTCGTCGCCGCGGCAAGCGAAGCGGGCCGCGTGGTCACGAACGGCATGAGCGAGCTGGCGCGCGACGGTGAAAACATCAACGGCGGGCTACTCGTCTCCGTTACGCCGGAGGACTTCGGCGGCACGGACGTGCTCGCGGGCGTCGCCTTTCAGCGACGGCTGGAGGAGGCCGCCTACGCCCTCGGCGGCGGGGGCTATGCCGCTCCCGCACAGACGGTCGGCGATTTCCTCGCGCACCGTCCGTCGATCGGACCGGGGAGGGTCACACCGACCTACCGCCCCGCCGTGCGCTGGTGCGACCTGCACGATTGCTTGCCGCCGTTCGTCTGCGCGGCGCTGGAGGAGGCGCTGCCGCTGCTGGAGAAAAAGCTGCACGGCTTTGCCGCGCCCGACGCGGTGCTCACCGCGGTCGAGACGCGCTCCAGCTCCCCCGTGCGCATCGTGCGCGACAACACCTATCAAACCGCTCTGCGCGGGCTCTATCCCTGCGGCGAGGGCGCCGGCTACGCCGGCGGCATTCTCTCCGCCGCGGCGGACGGAATGCGCTGCGCGGAACAAATTATAAAGGAGATCACTCAGCATGGCTAAAAAGATCGGCGTCATCATTGACTTTCTCAACGACAGCTACGAGCGTCAGCTCAACGCGACGGCAGCCAAATACGGCTATGAGATCGAGTATTTTCCCTCGTCCGCTGAAGCGGTCGGCAGGGTGGACGACTGTGAGATCCTCTACGGGCACTGCTCGCAGAAGGTCATCCGCAGCGCGAAAAGCCTCAAGTGGTATTGCTGCTGCTGGGCGGGTGTGGACCACTTCTGCGACGAGAGCCTGTACCAGAATCCCGACTGTCGGCTCACCAACTCCTCCGGCGCCTACGGCACCACCATCTCCGAGCATCTCATCATGGTCTGCCTGATGCTGCTGCGCCGCCAGATGGAGTATACCGAGATCATCCGCGCGGGCGGCTGGGAAACGCTCCCCGGCGGTATCCGCTCGCTGCATGGCGCGCGCATCACTGTGCTCGGAACGGGCGACATCGGCACGGAGTTTGCCCGCCGCGCGCAGGCCTTCCGTCCCGCGTGCATCACCGGCGTGCGCCGCACGGTCAGGCCCTCCGACCCGGCGTTCACCTCCATCCATGCCATCGCGGAGTTGGACAGCGTCTTGCCCGAAACGGATCTTCTCGTGATGGCGCTGCCCTCCACGGCAGAGACCGCGGGCATCCTCTCGCGCGAGCGCATCGCGCTGCTGCCCGACAGCGCCTTCGTCGTGAACGTCGGCCGCGGCACCGCCATCGACCAGGAGGCGCTCTGCGACGCGCTCAACGCCGGGCAGCTCGCCGGTGCGGCGCTCGATGTGGTCGTGCCTGAGCCGCTGCCCGCCGACCATCCGCTGCGCCGCGCGAAAAATCTGCTGCTCACGCCGCACGTCGCGGGCAACATGACGCTCGGCTACACCTGCGACAAGAGCGTGCAGATGTTCTGCGACGATCTGGAAAACTATGCCGCGGGCCGTCCGCTTGCGCATCTGGTCGACCGGAAGAGAGGCTATTAAAAATGGGTTTCTCCCTCAAGACGGTCCTGCTGCGGCTGGTGCAGGGCTTTATTATCGGCGCAGGCGGTATTCTGCCGGGCATCTCCGGCGGCGTGCTGTCGGTCATCTTCGGCATCTACCGGCCGGTGATGGAGGTGCTCGCCCACCCGCTCAACGGGCTGCGCCGCCATCTTTCCCTCCTGCTGCCGGTCGGCGCCGGCGCGATCCTCGGCTTCCTGTGCGGCGGCGGACTGATCCTTGTGCTGTTCGACCGCTCGGAAAAGCTCGCGACCTGCCTGTTCATCGGCCTGATCCTCGGCACGCTCCCGAGCCTGTGGGCCGAGGCGGGCGCGCAGGGGCGCGGACGCGGCGCGTACCTTTCCTGCGCGGCCAGCTTTCTTGCCCTCTCCGCTGTTTTGCTCTACGCGCAGTACGGCGCGTTCTACACGATGCGCCCGGGCTTCCTCGGCTTTCTCTTCTGCGGCCTGCTTTGGGGGCTGAGCCTGATCGTACCGGGCATGACGTCCTCCTCCATCCTGATGGCGGTCGGGCTGTTCACGCCGATGGCCGAGGGCTTCGCAAGGCTCGACATGGCGGTGATCCTGCCGTGGCTGCTCGGCATGGCGCTCATCGTGCTGACGCTCGCGCGCGTGGTGAATTGGTGCTTCCAGACGCACTACCCGCTTTTCTACCACGCCGTGTTCGGCATCGTGCTGGCCTCGACGGTCGTTATCATCCCGCTGCATTACGACGGCGCGCGCGACGCGCTTTTGTGCCTGCTTGCCGCCGCGCTCGGCGCGCTCGCAGCCTATCTCAGCGCGAAGCTACAGCCGAAGGAGGATGCATAAGAACATAAAAAGTCGGCAGGAACCGTATGGCTCCTGCCGACTTCCTTGTTATCCTCTCTTCCTCCTTCGATACAGCCGCGCGAAGCGGCGCAGCAGCTCGTCATAGAGAAAGAGCAGCACCGCGCCGAGCGCAAAGGTCGCCGCGATGAGCCACGGGGCGGTTGCCGCCAGCTCCGCCGTTACCGCGTCGAGCCGGAACACAAAGACGAGCAGCGCGTACATCGCGCCGACGGCGAGGACGTACAGCCCGAGCTTCGCGAGAAAGCGCAGCGCGCGGCTGCCGATCGCGTCGAGACTCGGCTGCACGAGCGGGTAATAGCCCAGAAAGCAGAAGAGCAGCGCGGATTCCTTGTCCGGCCCCAGCAGCAGTCCCAAAATGGCGGCGGCGAAAAAGCAGCACCATTGATAGCTCGCGCGGCACTCCTCGCGCACGGGCAGCAGGCAGGCGGATGCGAGCAGGGGACAGGCGTAGAGCGCCAGCGGCAGCACGCCGCCGAGGAACAGGAACAGCACCGCCAGCGCACCGAGCACGCTCGCGAGCGCCAGCTCCCTTGTCTGTTGTCTCATGGGAACTCCTCCTTACGGAAAAGCGCCGCCTGCGGGCGGCGCTTTCGGTTTATTCGTGGTCGGGCGTTTCCGCGCCGTCACCGGCGGGAGCGTCCTGCGCAGGGGTCTCCTCCGCGGGCGCTTCTGCTTTCTTGCCGTTCTCCGCGTCGGATGCGGCGGACTCGTCCGGTGCTTCGCCGTCCAGCGGCGGCATCTCGATCTTCTCGCTCGTCATGGAAATGTGACGCGCGGGCGCTTCGATGGTGCTCGGCACGGAGGGACGGAAGTCGCTGTCGCTCCTGCGCGTGGAGGCGTAGGCGTCCTCCACCGTCGCGGGATCGCGGCCCTCGAGGATGGCGACCATCTCGCCGCCGGTGATCGTCTCTTTCTCCAAAAGATAGGCGACGACCTTGTGCATATCGTCGATATTCTCCTCGATGACCTTCACCGCGTCAGCGTAGCACTTCTCCAGGATCTCCTTGACGGCCTTATCCATCACGGCGGCAGTCTCCTGCGCACAGTCGAGACCGTAGCCGCCGTCGAGATACTGGCTGCGCACGGAGCCAAGCGCCATCATGCCGAACTCGTCGCTCATGCCGTACATGGCGACCATGTTGCGCGCGATGTTCGTGGCCTCCTGAATGTCCTGCGAGGCGCCGTTGGTCATCGTGTGCATGATGACTTCCTCGGCGGCACGGCCGCCCATGGAGACGGCGATCTTCGCCATCAGCTCGTCGCGGGTGCGCAGATTCGTCTTGTCCTCCTCGGGCATGAGGAGCGTGTAGCCGAGGCTCCCCTCGGTATGGGGCACAATGGTGATCTTCTGCACGGGCTCGGCGTTCTTCTGCCTGTAGGCGACCATCGCGTGGCCGACCTCGTGGTAGGCAACGAGCTTCTTTTCAAACTCGGTGAGCACGCTGTTCTTCTTCTCACTGCCCGCGATGACGAACTCGAACGCGGCGAGCATATCCTCCTGCGTGACGAGCTTGCGGCCCTTGCGCACGGCGCGCAGCGCCGCCTCATTCACGATGTTGGCAAGGTCCGCGCCGACGCAGCCGGCGGTCGCGAGCGCGACCTTCTTGAGATCGACGTCCTCACCGAGCTTGATGTTGCGGGTGTGGACCTCGAGCGTGGCAATGCGGCCCGCGAGGTTCGGGCGGTCGATGGTGATGCGGCGGTCGAAGCGGCCCGGGCGCAGCAGCGCCTGATCGAGCACCTCGGGGCGGTTGGTGGCCGCGAGGACGATGATGCCCTTGCCGGGGTCGAAGCCGTCCATCTCGGCGAGCAGCTGGTTGAGCGTCTGCTCACGCTCGTCGTTGCCGCCGAAGCGCGTGTCGCGCGTCTTGCCGATGGCGTCGATCTCGTCGATGAAGATGATGCAGGGCGCTACCTTCGAGGCCTCGGCAAAGAGGTCGCGCACGCGGCTCGCGCCGACGCCCACGAACATCTCCACAAAGCCGGAGCCGGAGATGGAGAAGAACGGCACGTTCGCTTCACCCGCGACCGCCTTGGCGAGCAGCGTTTTGCCCGTGCCCGGAGGGCCGACGAGCAGCGCACCGCGCGGCAGCTTCGCGCCGATGTCGGTATACTTCTGGGGATTGTGCAGGAAGTCGATGATCTCGACGAGGGATTCTTTCGCCTCGTCCTGACCGGCGACGTCGGCAAAGGTGACGCCGGTGGATTTTTCCATGTAGACCTTCGCGTTGGACTTGCCGACGCTGCCGAGGCCGCCGAAGCCGCCGCCCCCGGTCTTTTTGCTGATGAAGCGCATCATCAGGATGAACGCGCCGACCATCAGTGCCGTGGGCAGGACGTAGTTGAGCATGATGATCTCAAGATACGAGGTCTCCGCCTTGTAGGGCTTGCCGAACTCCACGCCGTTTTCATCCAGGAACGACCGCAGCTCGGGGTCGTTGATCTGCGTGGTGAAGAGCTGGAAGTCCCCTGAGTAGGTCTTGCCGTCCGCGTCGGTGTAGGTGAAGCCGTCCACAGGCGTGATGTTGAGCGTGCGGTCCGCGATCTCGATCTCCTTGACCTTGCCGTCGCGGACAAGGTCGAGAAATTCGTCGTAGCGGATCTCGCAGGTGCTCTCCGCCAGCTTCTTCGTGTCCATCGCCGAGAGGAGATAGTTGAAGCCGATGGTCAGCACCAGCGCCCAGATGAGCAGCGACAGCACGCCCCTGCGGCGGTCGTTGTTCTTGTTGCTTTTGTTCTTGTCGTTCTGATCCATGTATCTGCGTTCCTTTCCGCCTGCGGTCCTGCGCGGGCACAGGCGACAGCTTGCCAAGTTAATTATATGGTATTCTAGCATACCCCTCCTCGTTTCACAAGCGCCGCGGTATGAATTTTCGGTGAATTTTTGTCCGCTTCCCTCTTTATCTTATCCGCCTGTTGTGCTATAGTGTATTATGTATACGAATTTTGACCGGGAGGATCGGTTTATGTCGAAGGAATACGAAGAAAAGCGCGGGCCGCGCGGCGCGGACGACCACACGGAAAAGCGCTTTCCGCGCGAGCGCAGAGCGGAGGAAAGGGTCCCCATGCGCGAGCGCGACGCCGAGGCGGACGGCCTCATCGAGGGACGCAACGCCGTGACCGAGGCGCTGCGCGCCGGCACGCCCATTGATAAGATCTTCATCGCCCGCGGCGAGACGGACAAAACGCTCGGGCACATCGCCTCCACCGCCCGCGCGGCGGGCGTGGTGGTGGTCGAGGCCGACCGCCGCAAGCTCGACTACATGAGCGCGACGAAGGCGCACCAGGGCGTCATCGCCCTCGCCGCCGTGCGCGAGTACGCGAGCGTGGAGGACATCCTCTCCGCCGCCCGTGAGCGTGGGGAGGCCCCTCTGCTTGTGGTGTGCGACGAGATCAGCGACCCGCACAACCTCGGCGCCATCATCCGCACGGCGGAGTGCGCGGGCGCGCACGGCGTCATCATCCCCAAGCGCCGCAGCGCGGGCTTGACGAGCATCGTTGGCAAGACGAGCGCGGGCGCGGTGAGCTATCTGCCCGTCGCGCGCGTGCCGAACATTCCGGCGCTTTTGAAGGAGCTGCAGCAGCAGGGCGTGTGGATCTTCGGCACCGCCGCCGAGGGGACCACGAGCCTGTACGAGGCCGACCTCAAGGGCCCTGCCGCCATCGTCATCGGCAGCGAGGGCGACGGCATGGGCCGGCTTGTGCGCGAGGGCTGCGACTTCCTCGTCAGCATCCCGATGAAGGGCCGCATCTCCTCGCTCAACGCTTCCGCCGCCGCTGCCATTCTGCTCTACGAGGCCGTGCGTCAGCGCCTTGGCTGACGCGCGCCGCCATTCACGAGGTCTTCCATGGATCACAAAAAGGATCAAGAATTTGAACAAACGCTCGCTGAGTCCGAGCTTTTGCTGCGCGGCGCGGCCCGCAGCGCGTCGGACGACGCGGACCTGACGCTCGAGAGCATTCTGGCGGAGTTCGGCTCCCGGGAGGACGGCGCCGAAGCCGCCGCAGAGCCGGAGGACGTCGGGCTGTCCGAGCCGCGGCCCGCCGTGCGGATCGGAAAAACCGCCGCGCCCGCCGCGGAGCCGCCGGAGCCGCAGCCGTCCGCGCCGCCGGACGAGGCATCGTCCACCACGCCCGCGCAGGACACCGTGAGTCTGCAGGAGGTGCTCGAGAGCACCGTGCAGTCCGTGCTCGACGAGGAGGCGGAGGAGCCGATCGAGCTTCTGCCGCCGAAGCGCCGCGGGCTTTTCTCGCGCAGAAGGCTGCGCGACACCGAACGGCTTTATTCCGACGAGTCTGGGGAGGAGCCGCCGCAGGAGGAGCCGGACGAGCCCGAGGACTTCTTTACCGAGGATTTCGGCGAGCGGGACGACGCCCCCGAGCCGGACGCGGGTGAGCTGGCCGCCGGCTACCGCGACGACGCGCGCATGGGTCTGCGCAGCGCACGGGCTGCGCTGCTCGTCACCGCGCTCTCGTGGCCCGCGCTGCTGCTCGACCATTTCGGCGTCATGCCTGCGCTGTTCGCCGAGGAAAGGCTGCTCAGCTGCCTGCCGTTTTTCATTGCCGAGCTTCTTGTCTGCGTCCTCGGACGCGACGTGTTCGTTTATGCCTTCGAGCAGCTCCGCGCGAGGACGGTCACCTATGAGCTGCTCTCCTCGCTCGCCTGCGCCGTCACGCTGGCGGACACGGCGCTCGACTTTTTCCTGCCCGCGCGCGCCGCGCTCGCGGTCCCGTTCCACGCCGTCGCCATGCTCGGCATGAGCTGCGCCCTGCTCGGGCGCGCGCTGCTCTTCGGCGCGATGTACGATACCTTCCGCGTTGCCGCGGTCGGCGAGCCGGACTATCTCGTCACCGTCACCGCGGGCGGAGCCGCCAAGCGCCGCGGCAGCGCGCAGGGCTTTTCGCGCTGCGCGCAGCGGGAGGACGCCGCCTCGCACTGGCAGAGCGTGCTGCTGCCCGTACTGCTTGCCGCCTCGCTCGTATTTGCCGTGCTCTCCACGCTGCGGCGCGGGGAGCGGCTGCTGTTCCTCTGGAACTGGGGCGTGCTGCTTACGGCGATCAATATGCTTGCCTTTCCGCTGTGCTATTCTCTGCCACTGCGCCGGCTGACGAAGCGCTTCGTCAAGTCCGGCAGCGCGCTGGCGGGCTATGTCGGCGCGGACCGCCTGCGCCGCAGCAACTGCGTCATCCTCACCGATACCGACCTCTTTCCGCCGGGAACGGTCAGCCTGAACGGGCTGAAGATCTACGGCGAGGAGAGCGGCAAGGTCATCTCCTACGCCGCCACGATGGCCCATGCCTCGCAAAGCGGCCTGAGCCGCCTGTTCGACACGCTTTTGGAGGGCGAGGGCGGAAGACTCGAGCCGCTCGACGATCTGAGCTTTTATGAGGAGGGCGGCGTCTCCGGCCTTATCCACGGCGAAACGGTGCTCTTCGGCACCGCCGCCTTCTGCCGCAAGATGCACGTCACAATGCCCGGCGGCCTGAGCCTCAAGACCGGCGCGTTCCTCGCCGTGGACGGCACGCTCATCGCCATCTTTGCCGTCAAGTACACGGCGGCGGAGAATGTGGACTGGGCGCTCCACGCGCTCAAGCGCAGCCGCATCACGCCCGTGCTCGCCGTGCGCGACGGCAGCATTACGCCCGCGCTTTTGAAGCGCAAGTTCGGCACCGACGCCCGCGCGGTCTATCCCACCATCTCCACGCGCCTCGCGCTCTCGGAGAAGGACGGCGAGCATCCCTATGCGCTGCTCTACCGCGAGGGGCTGATGCCCTACGCCGAGATCGCCGTCGGCAGCAAGCGTCTGGTCCACGCCGTGCGCGTGGCCGCCGTGCTCTCGCTCGGGAGCAGCGCCGTGTCCGCGCTGCTGGCGTTTTACCTCACCTTTGTCGGCGCGTACAGCGCGCTCACCCCGGTCTCGATGCTGCTCTATCTGCTCCTCTGGGCGCTTGCGGCGCTCATCGAAGGCTTCTGGGCGGACCGTTATTGAGCATTTTTAGCAAAAATGGCTATCAAACTTCTAAAATTACAATAGTTGTATTGACGGAAAGAATATTATATAATTGAGCTGTTGAAGTGACTTCCCGCAAGGGAATTCCGATTTGGAAGGAGACATGAACCCCTATGAGTGCAAAAGACATTCGCAATATCGTGCTGCTCGGCCATGGCGGAAGCGGCAAGACCACCCTCGCTGAGAGTATGCTGTTCATGACCGGCGGCACCGACCGCTTCGGCAAGGTCACCGACGGCAACACCACCTGCGACTACGACGCGGAAGAGATCAAGAGAAACATCTCCATCTCCCTCGCCGTCGCTCCCGTGAAGTACAAGAACGTGAAGATCAACGTGCTCGACACTCCGGGCAACTTTGACTTCGCCGGCGAAGTTCTCTCCGGTATCCGCGCGGCCGAGTGCGCCGTGCTGGTCTGCGGCGCGAAGGACGGCCTGAGCGTCGGCGCGGAGCGCGCCTGGAAGATGCTCGGCAATAAGCCCCGCATGATCTTCATCAACCGCACCGACGAGGAGAACAGCGACTACAACGCCTGCTTCGACGCCCTCAAGGGCAAGTTCGGCACCGCCGTCGCGCCCATCGTCGCCCCCATCATCGACGGCAGCAAGAAGGTCACCGGCATCGTCGACCTGCTGCACAACAAGGCATATGAGGTCAAGGGCGGCAAGGCTGCCGAGTGCGCCATTCCCGCCGACATCGCCGACGAGGTCGAGGCTCTGCGCGCCGAGCTGATGGAAGCCGCCGCCGGCGCCGACGAGGAGCTGATGGAAAAGTTCTTCGAGACCATGGAGCTCTCCGCCGAGGAGATCGCCAAGGGCCTCAAGCTCGGCGTGCGCGACGGCAGCGTCGCTCCCGTGCTCTGCGGCAGCGCCATCTCCGGTCTCGGCGTCGATATGCTGATGCAGACCGTGCTCGATCTCGTTCCCGTCGCCACCGATATGCCCGCCGAGGCCGCGCAGGACGACGACGGCAAAGCCGTTGAGGTCGCCCACGATGAAAACGGCGCCACCGCCGCCATCGTCTTCAAGACCGTTTCCGACCAGTACGGCAAGTTCTCTCTGGTCAAGGTCGTCCGCGGCAAGATCACCGGCGATATGTCCCTCTACGACACCACCACCGGCAACACCGAAAAGCTTGGCCGTCTCTACACCCTCAAGGGCAAGAAGAACGAGGAGGTCAAGGAGATCTGCTGCGGCGACATCGGCGCCATCGCCAAGATGGACCGCGTCAAGACCGGCGACACCCTCTGCGACCCGAAGAGCATCGTCAAGCTGGCGGGTATGCCCTACGCCGAGCCCTGCTACTCCCGCGCCATCGCGCCCAAGACCCGCGGTCAGGAGGAAAAGCTCGGCACCGGCCTCAACCGCCTCAATGAAGAGGACCCGACCTTTACCGTCGTCAACAACGCCGAGACCCATCAGATGGTCGTCTCCGGCGCGGGCGACATTCAGATCGACGTGCTCGTGAGCAAGCTCAAGACCCGCTTCGGCGTGGACGCCGAGCTCGACACCCCGCGCGTGCCCTACCGTGAAAAGATCCGCAAGACCGTGCAGAAGCAGGGCCGTCATAAGAAGCAGACCGGCGGCAGCGGCCAGTTCGGTGATGTCTGGGTCCGCTTCGAGCCCAACGAGGAGAGCGAGGAGATGGTCTTCGCCGAGGAAGTGTTCGGCGGCAGCGTGCCCAAGAACTTCTTCCCCGCCGTGGAAAAGGGCCTGCGCGAAGCCGTGCTCCACGGCCCACTCGCCGGCTATCCGGTCGTCAACCTCAAGTGCGTGCTCTACGATGGCTCCTACCACCCGGTCGACTCCTCCGAAATCGCGTTCAAGACCGCCGCGAACCTTGCCTACAAGGCCGCGATGCCCGAGGCGTCCCCCGTTCTGCTCGAGCCCGTCTGCGAGCTGAAGGTCACCGTGCCCGATCAGTACATGGGCGATATCCTCGGCGACCTCAACAAGCGCCGCGGCCGCGTCATGGGCATGACCCCGACCGGCGACGGTGAGCAGATCATCGAGGCCGAGTGCCCCGAGGCCGAGCTGATGAGCTACGCCATCGACCTGCGCTCCATGACCCAGTCCCGCGGCTCCTTCACCATGCACTTCGTGCGCTACGAGCAGTGCTCTGCCGACGCGCAGGAGAAGGCCGTTGCCGCCGCGAAGGCCATGCAGGAAGCGGAATAATTCACCCGAAATAAAAAGAAAGCCGTCCGATTCCAGACGGCTTTCTTTTTTCTCAAATGGGGGATTGCATTTTACCGAAAATCGTGGTATAAGATTAGTTCAACCATTGATTTATCTGCACAGGAGAGAAACAGAGCCATGAGAAAACTGTGGAAGAAAATGAAGAACAAACAGGGCTTTACCCTGATGGAAATGCTGATCGTCGTCGCCATTATCGCCGTACTGGTGGCTATTGCCATTCCGGTTTACCAGGGTCAGGTGCACAAGGCCAAGGTCGCCGCAGATATGGCAAACGTGAGAGCGTACTATGCAGAGTTACAGGCGGATTATCTGACGACAGGAACGCTCCGTCCAGATACAGAGGTTCCATATTTAAATTTTACACAGGGATTTCCCTTTGAAGGATCGGGCCAGACATTTTTATTCGATGTAAAGACGATCCATTTCTTAAATGGACAAGAGGTGACACTCCAAGCAGGAAGTTACCTCTGCACGAGATCACAGGATCAAAATAACGAACCGGTCGCTTATCACATTACCTATTATTGTAACGAACATCATGATGAACATAATTTGACGCTGGGTTAATTCAGAATGACTTTATGCTTTTCACCGCAGCAGCGGCTGAGCGGACATAGACGCAGACCAGATCGAAAGCCGATAAAAAAGCTGCACGCACTCCCTTGCGCAGCGCGTGCAGCTTCAAAATGAATAAGACCCGCAATGGCAGGTCAAGGGCGCAGCCCTTGCGCTTCTTGGGGGTTCAAAAGGGGGCTATTCTTGCGGCAAGAATAGCCCCCTTTGAAGATTTTTCAGTAGATCTTATCCAGATACTCCACCACATCGGCCACCGCGCCGTCGCTGCAATGCGAGACGATGTGCGCGCCGGATTCGTGTACGGCGGGAATGGCGTTCGCGGGCGCGAAGGGCACGGCGGAGACCTCCAGCATCGGAATATCGTTTTTGTGGTCGCCGATGCAGTAAATGTCCTTGCGCGCCACGCCGAGGAGCGACGCGAGCCGCAGGATCATGCCGCCCTTGGTCGCGCCGGCGGCGGTCAGCTCGAGCAGATGCTCGTTGGAGTAGATCAGCTCATACTCCCGCCCCCACGGGCGCGAGAGGATGAAAGTCCGCACGGCATCAAGCACCGGAAAGTCCTCTTCAAAAAGGATCTTGATGATGGGCAGATCAATGTCGGCGAAGCGCTCCACCACCTGCACGGGCGAGCGGGTCAGATGCTCGTGGTTGCGGATGTAGCGGTTGGGATTCATCGCGTGGATGCGGCAGTCGTCATGGTAGACCTCGAAGGCGAGCGTCGGGAACCGCGCGAGCACCTCGGCCATGTGGCCGTAGATCGCCTCGCCGAGAAACGCGGTGTAGAGGTATTCATTGGCGCGGAAGTCGTAGATCGCCGCGCCGTTGGCGATGACGCACGGCGCGCTCATCGGCACGTCCTTGGCGTAGTCCATGAACGCGGGCAGCGCGCGGCCGGTGGAGATGGCGAACAGGCCGCCGTTTTGGATGAAGTAGTCCAGCGCCTTGCGGTTGCGCGGACACATGGGCGGGATGTCGGTGCCGTTGTCGAGCGCGGACTGGGTGTAGACGAGCGTGTTGTCAAAGTCGCTGGCGAGCAGCACATGGTCGAATTTCTGCATGGGAGACCCTTCCTTACCGGTTTCTTTTTCGCTCCCCAGTATACCACGGCTGCGGGAAAAAGCAACGCCTTTCGCGCAGCACACGATTTGCCTGCCCATGGAGGAAAAGCGGCTTGCATCGCTGCAAGCCACTCCTTTACGGTTCGTAGTTCCACAGGTCGATACTGCCGTCGTCCAGTATGGAGAATTGCAAAGCGCTCTGTACGCGGCGGAAGACGGGACCGTCTCCCCAACCACTATAGTCCTTCGCGGTCCGGACGGGGTACTGGAAGCGGCTCTCCTGGTGTGTGTAGTTGCTCCGCGAGTCGAGGTAGGTCGCCTCACCGTCTGCCTCCTCGGCGCTATAGGCGACATAGCCGCGCTGATTACTCCCGCGTGAGGGCAGGGAGAATTCGGCGGAAATATCCTCCAGGCGATAGGTCCTTCCGAACCAGTTGGTCACCGTGTAGCGCTCGACGGTAAGGGAGGCACAGGGCGCGGCGTAGGCATTCCCCTCCGCGTCGTCGTACAGCACGCGGCCCGTCGGCGCACCGTCGTCGGGACGCCAACTGTCGTTCTCATAGTAGGCGGGCCAAAGGCGGACGAGCTCCGTGCCGCGGAATTTCACCTTCTCCGTCCAGCGGAAGTGGTGGAGGACGCGCCAACACTCCGCTTCGCCGGGCAGCCGCACGGCGACGTCGGTGAAGTGCAGCTCCCTGACATCGTAGACGGTCGAGATGTGTGTCGAGCTGCCGAAGTCCTCGCGCACCTCGCGGCCGCCGTTCATCGGCTTATCCGCCTCGTGCACTACGACGAGCGTCGCGCCGCGGCAGGCGAGCAGGTCGTCCTCACTGAGGTCGTTCAGCGCGTCCTTGGGATAGCCGAGGGCAAGCAGCTCCGCGTGAATTTCAACAGCCTCAGCGCTGAGGCTGTCGCTCTTTGGCTGCCAGTCCATGCGATAGCTGCCGAAGAAGAGGTAGCCGCAGGCGATGCCGGCGGCGAGCAGCGATACCAGAGACTTGACCAGAGCTCCGTCCGAAAGGCGCACCGGCGCGGGCGTGAGCGCGTAGCCGCTCTCCTCCATCTCACGGGAGAGACGGAAGAGGCTGCGCAGAATGAGAATATAGCAGCCGAGCATTGCAAGGCCGAGCAGCAGACCGCTGTACTGGACATAGGCCAGCGCGAGGACCGCTGCATACCAGATGAGCAGCGCGGCTGCGGGGGCGGCGCCCCCTCCTGTCCCCGCCTTTTTCTGCATTGTGCGCAATGCCTGCCAGAAGCAGAAGAAGAGCAGCATCTGCACCGCGAGCATGCCATAGGTCAGCGCCGTCCCCACGGAGGAGGCGTATACGGCGTTGGAATAGATCGTCGCGTTGAGAACGATGCAGGGCAGGAACAGCGCCGCGCGCAGCACGGCGAGCAGCCAGCACGCGCGGAACCAGCGGTTCTCCCGCCGCAGCGGACGGAAGCCAAGCAGCTGCAGGATCACGCCGATGGCCGGCAGCAGATAGTTCATCGCGAGCAGGTTGAGCGTGATGGAGCACAGAGCGCTGCCGCCGAGAATATTTCCGATCGCGCGGCGCCACGGCGTAACGTCCCGTGCGACGTCGTCGGGCGGAAGCTCGGGCGCGGCGGACTCGAGCAGAGCGTCAAATTCGCGGTCGTTCATGCGTCGTCACCTCCCAGCGCCTTGCGCAATGCCTTTTTGATGCGGTAGAGCCGTCCCTCCACAGCGCGCTCCGTCGTTCCCAGCTCCGCGGCGATCTGCGCGGTGGACTGGCGGTAGTAATACTTGCGGTAAAAGAGCAGCCGGTCCCGCTGCGGCAGTGCGGTCAGCGCGCGCTCGAGCGCCTGTCGGCGCTCCTGCTGCAAGAGCCGCTCCTCGGGCGTCGGCTCGGCGGAGGGCAGGTCGCCCGAAAGCTCCTCGCTGCCGCCGGACTTTTTCCGCGCGCGGTTGAGCGCGGTGTTGCGCGTGAGCGCCGTGAGCCATGCCGTCCACGAGCCGCGCGCGGGATCGTAGGTCCCGAATTTCTCCCACACGCGCAGCGCGGCGTCGGAAAGGCACTCCTCGCGGTCCTGCGCGTCCGGCACGATGGGCGCGATGATGTAGCGCATCAGCGGCGCGTAGTGGCGCAGCAGCGCCTCCGCGCCGCGCTCGTCTCCGGCGCGGAGAAGCGCCAGGACCTCCTGCTCGTGCATCTGCCCACCTCCCTGTGAAAGCTGTTTGCTCTATCATACACGCTCCGCGCGAAAAACCCACGAAAAAACGGAAGCCGCGGTGAAAAGCGGCTCCCGTTTCTTGACTTTATTCCGCGCTCGGCGCTGCGCCCGGTGCTCCGCCGCCGCTTCCGCCGCGTCCGCCCCGGCGTCCGCGTCCGCCGCGATGATGCCGGCGGCGCGCGCTCTTTTCGCCCTCGCCGCCCTCGGTGGGCTTCCTTTCGGCAGAGGGGACAGGAGACTTTTTCTCACCCTCCCGGCGCTCGGTCGGTCTGCGGCGCTCGCCGCCCTTGTCGGCGGGCCTTTCCGCGTTCCTTTCGGGACGCTTTTCCTTGCCGCCGCTCTCGGCGGCCTCCGGCTTTGCTTCGGTGCGGCCCTCTCCACCGCGTCCGCGGCCGCCCCGGCGTCCGCGTCCCCCGCGGCGACGGCGCTCACGCTTCTCACCGCTCTCCTCGGCGGCAGACGTTTCCGGCACAGCGGGAGCATCGGGCTCGGAGAGCTCCAGCGCGCGGAACACGGGCGAGGGAACGGCATCCAGCTCGCTCTCCGCGTCCTGCTTTACGAAGCGGGCGGGGCGCTCGGCGGGGATCTCGATGCCCTCGCGCGAGCCCTTGCCGTTGCGCAGCACACGGATCTCGCAGCCGTGATAGCTCTTCTGCCCCTCGGACGAGTCGTCCAGCCGGACGCTGACCGTCTCGCGCACGAGGTTCACGGCGCTGACGTTGCCGGGGCCGTCGGGTGTGAGAACGAAGGAATCGTTCTTGGGCATCCGCTTCACGGCGTCCTCGTAGGCCGCCTGCTCGTACTTCAGACAGCACATGAGGCGGCCGCACGCGCCGGAAATTTTCGTAGGATTCAGGCTGAGATTCTGTGTCTTGGCCATCTTGATGGACACGGGCACAAAATCGTCCAGAAACTGCGCGCAGCAGAACGGACGGCCGCAGATGCCGAGGCCGCCGAGCATCTTGGCCTCGTCGCGCACGCCGATCTGGCGCAGCTCGATGCGCGCGCGGAACACGCCCGCGAGGTCGCGCACGAGCTCGCGGAAGTCCACGCGCCCCTCGGAGGTGAAGAAGAACACGATCTTGCTGCCGTCAAAGCTGCACTCCACGCGCACGAGCTTCATGTCCAGCCCGCGCTCGGCGATCTTCCGCTGGCAGATGCCGAAGGCATCCTTCTCGCGCTGACGGTTGTACTCCATGGTGCGGCGGTCGTTTTCCGTCGCGATGCGCACGAGAGCGCGCAGAGGACGGACGACCGCGCCGTCGTCCACCTCGTGGTTGCCGGTCAGGCACTGGGCGTATTCGGTGCCCTGCGCCGTCTCGACGATGACGAACTGACCCGCCTCCACGGCGATGCCGTGCGGGTCGAAATAATACTCCTTGCAGCCGCCGCGAAAGCGGACGCCAATCACTTCAGTCAAAGGATCTCCTCCAATTCAACGGCGAGGCCGCCGAGCAGCGGGCCGACGCCGACATTATATTCACAATGGTTTCGATAAGTCTCCAGCAGCTCTATTGTGCCGAGGATCTGTGCTTTTGTCAAGCGGGAGCCGAGCACGGCGCGCAGCGCCTGCTCGTCGCGCGGCTCGGCGGGGGGCGCGCCGCAGAGCGTGCAGAGCGCGTCGGCGAGGATCACGCGCGTGCCCTCAAAGAGCGCGGCAAGCTCCTCACGGGTCGCCTTGGCGGTTTCCAGCTTCAGCAGAAAGGCGGCGCGCGCGGCGGCGCGGCCCTCGGCGATCAGACGGAGCAGCTCACGTGTGCGCTCGTCGTCCTCGCCGACGATCCCCACCGGCGGGAGCTTGACCTCCACGCAGCGCGAGCGGATGGTGGGCAGCAGAACGCTTGCGTTCTCCGCGCAGAAAAGAAAGGCGGCGTAGGGCGGCCCCTCCTCCACGGTTTTGAGCAGCACATTCTGATCCTTTTCGTTCAGCCGCGTGCAGTCGGGGAAGATGTAGACCTTGCACGCGCCCTCGTTCGGGCGGATGAAGGCGTCCGTCCGCACGCCGCGGATGACGTCCACGCTCAGCTCGGCGTGCTCGTCGTCGCGCACGGTGAGGACGTCGGGGTGAATGTCCGCGAGCACCTTGCGGCAATGCGCGCAGGTCAGGCAGGGCTTGTCCGTGCCAGTACACTCCAGCGCGGCAGCGGCGTAATGCGCCGCGGCGTTCCGGTCGCCCGCTCCCGAGAGAATGAGCGCGTGGCTCAGCGCGCCGCGGCTCGCGGCGGCGCGGAGACGCGCAGCGGTATTCGTTTTTGCAAAGGCCGACAGCTCCATGCGCTCCTCCGGACAATATAACTACAACATACAGTATAACGCAAAAAAACACGGAGTGCAAGAAAAGTTACGGGGAAATGCACAGCTCAAAGAGAAAATCTATAAAACATTTTGAATTTTTTCGGCGGAATTTCTTGCAAGTTTGGAAAAACCTGTCTATAATATAAAAGCTTATGAACGATTGGGATCAAAAACCATAGATACTTTGTAAATTGGAGGAACATTATGAGCAAAAAGTATTGTTACCTGTTTACCGAGGGCAACGCCAATATGCGCGAGCTGCTCGGCGGTAAGGGCGCGAACCTGGCCGAGATGACCAACATCGGCCTGCCGGTCCCGCAGGGCTTCACCATCACCACCGAGGCCTGCACCCAGTATTATGAGGACGGCCGCCAGATCAACGACGAGATCTTCGCCGAGATCATGGAGTATGTGGAAAAGATGGAGAAGATCACCGGCAAGAAGTTCGGCGACCTCCACAATCCTCTGCTCGTTTCCGTCCGCTCCGGCGCGCGCGCGTCCATGCCCGGCATGATGGATACCATCCTGAACCTCGGCCTCAATGAGGACGTCGTGAACGTCATCGCCGAGAAGTCCAACAATCCCCGCTGGGCCTGGGACTGCTACCGCCGCTTTATCCAGATGTATTCCGACGTTGTTATGGAGGTCGGCAAGAAGTACTTCGAGCAGCTCATCGACCAGATGAAGGAAAAGAAGGGCGTTACCCTCGACGTCGAGCTGACCGCCGACGATCTCAAGGAGCTGGCGGGCCAGTTCAAGGCCGAGTACAAGGCCAAGATCGGCGAGGACTTCCCCACCGACCCGAAGGAGCAGCTCATGGGCGCGATCAAGGCGGTCTTCCGCAGCTGGGACAACCCCCGCGCGAACGTCTATCGCCGCGACAATGATATCCCCTACTCCTGGGGCACTGCCGTCAACGTCCAGTCCATGGCGTTCGGCAACATGGGCGACGACTGCGGCACCGGCGTTGCCTTCACCCGCAACCCCGCCACCGGCGAGAAGAAGCTCATGGGCGAGTTCCTGACCAACGCCCAGGGCGAGGACGTCGTCGCCGGCGTCCGTACCCCGATGCCCATTGCCGAGATGGCTGAGAAGTTCCCCGAGGCCTTCAAGCAGTTCGAGGACGTCTGCAAGATCCTTGAGGATCATTACCGCGATATGCAGGATATGGAGTTCACCGTCGAGCACGGCAAGCTCTATATGCTCCAGACCCGTAACGGCAAGCGTACCCCCGCCGCCGCTCTCAAGATCGCCTGCGACCTCGTGGACGAGGGCATGATCGACGAGAAGAAGGCCGTCGCCATGATCGAGCCCCGCTCTCTCGACACACTGCTCCATCCCCAGTTCGATACCGAGGTGCTCAAGAAGACCCCCGTTATCGGCAAGGCGCTGCCCGCCTCTCCCGGCGCGGCCTGCGGCAAGATCGTCTTCTCCGCCGAGGACGCCAAGGCGTGGAAGGAGCGCGGCGAGAAGGTCGTGCTCGTCCGTCTCGAGACCTCTCCCGAGGACATTGAGGGCATGAAAGCCTCTCAGGGCATCCTGACCGTCCGCGGCGGCATGACCTCCCACGCGGCTGTCGTGGCGCGCGGCATGGGCAAGTGCTGCGTCTCCGGCTGCGGCGACATCAAGATGGATGAGGAGAACAAGCAGTTCGAGCTCGCCGGCAAGGTCTACCACGAGGGCGATTGGCTCTCCATCGACGGCTCCACCGGCAACATCTACGACGGCGCTGTCCCCACGGTCGACGCCTCCATCGGCGGCGAGTTCGGCCGCGTCATGGGCTGGGCGGACAAGTATCGCCGTCTGGGCGTCCGCACCAACGCCGATAACCCGCACGATACCGCGCAGGCGGTCAAGTTCGGCGCCGAGGGCATCGGCCTCTGCCGCACCGAGCATATGTTCTTCGAGGCTGACCGTATCCCCGCCATCCGCGAGATGATCTGCGCCGACACGCTCGAGCAGCGTGAGAAGGCGCTCGCCAAGCTCGAGCCGATGCAGCAGGGCGACTTCGAGGCCATGTATATCGCGCTCGAGGGCCGTCCGATGACCGTTCGCTTCCTCGATCCCCCGCTGCACGAGTTCGTCCCCACCGAGGAGGCCGACATCGAGCTGCTCGCCAAGGATATGGGCAAGAGCGTTGCCGAGATCAAGAACATCATCGCCTCCCTGCATGAGTTCAACCCGATGATGGGTCACCGCGGCTGCCGTCTGGCCGTCACCTTCCCGGAGATCGCCGCGATGCAGACCCGTGCGGTCATCAAGGCTGCGCTGAACGTCAACGCCGCGCATCCCGAATGGCACATCGTGCCCGAGATCATGATCCCGCTCGTCGGCGAGGTCAAGGAGCTCAAGTACGTCAAGGACGTCGTCGTCAAGACCGCGGACGAGATCATCTCCTCCGTCAAGTCCGACATGAAGTATAAGGTCGGCACCATGATCGAGATCCCGCGCGCCGCTCTGACCGCGGACGAGATCGCCAAGGAAGCGGACTTCTTCTCCTTCGGCACCAACGACCTGACCCAGATGACCTTCGGCTTCAGCCGTGACGACGCCGGCAAGTTCCTCGGCGCGTACTACGACAAGAAGATCTACGAGAACGACCCGTTCGCCAAGCTCGATCAGGTCGGCGTGGGCAAGCTCGTGAAGATGGCCGCTACCATGGGCCGTGAGTCCAATCCCGACATCCACCTCGGCATCTGCGGCGAGCACGGCGGCGATCCCGCTTCCGTCGAGTTCTGCCACAAGGTCGGTCTGGACTATGTGTCCTGCTCTCCCTTCCGTGTGCCCATCGCCCGTCTCGCCGCTGCACAGGCTGCCATCAAGGAAATGTGAGCGATCTTTTGAGCGTTCACAAAGCGGCTTGAAACTTGCAAACCTTTGATGTGACTGCCTTTGCGGGCATCATTGGCTGAAAACAGACAAAAATCCGGTATTGTTCCGTTTGGAGCGATACCGGATTTTTTGCATCTTTTGCGGGGCAGGTTGAGAAAAACTGCGCCATGGAGAGATTCCGTGTGCCGCCGGTACTTGGAACGGCACTCTGAATGGCACACTGAAGGGGACACTCTGAAGGGTTGGTTCATCGACATGACAAAGGAGAACACAGACAAGGAGGAGGACGGTGGAACCGGCGGTAATGATGCTCATGGAGGAGATCAGGCAGAGAGTGGTGGCACAGTCGGTGCTGCTGATAACCATATTTCTGATGCTGACAGCGGCACTGCTGGCATTGCTGATGAAATGTCTGTACAGAAGGCTGGAAGCCCTGATCACAGAGATCATGGTGAAGGCAGCACAACAGACACAGCAGAACCCGCAGGAGACACAGTTCCCGAAGGAGGACTGAGTAATCCCGATTCCATCTTCCCCGCTGTGGTTGCTGTTCCTGCGGAAGTAGTGGATCGACTTGATGAGCTGCTTGCTGATACAAATGACAAAGTGAAACCCGAGCCTGATGCAAACCCTGAGAGCAGCAGCTCCAAGAAGCCCAAGCAGAAGAAATCCAAGGCCAAGGCAAAGTAAAATCCCCTCATTGGCATAAGTCCAACAGCCATGGCCGGGAACCATTGCAATTACTGCGTTTCCTGCGTTTTGCTCATGGCTGTGTTATAATTATTTCGTGAGGTGATCCTATCCGGTTCCCGCGCACGAGAGGACTTCCGCCGCACAAGCGACGGCACACGCCAAATGCCGGAAATGCCAGAAAGGACTTTACTTATGCGGCGCAGCCCTGTATAATCGTTTAAGATGGAAAATCGTCGAAAGACTATGCTGCAGGGCCATATGTCTGAGCGGAAGAGCCCCTATGATCGACCGACCGCACTCTTAAGGCAACACCGCGCAGTGAAAGCTGCGGTATTGCCTTAGCAGGACTGCGGTCAGTTTCTTTCTCTGCGAAAGGAGGGAGCATCGGTGAACCGCGTGTTCCGCGAGGAAAAGAAATATCTGATCTCGCTGCCGGAGGCGCTGCAAGCCTGCCATCGGCTCGCGCAGGTCATGCACGAGGACCCGCACAACGGCATAAGCGGCTACCCTGTCCGCTCGCTTTACTTCGATACGCTCGACGACAGGGACTTCCGCGAAAAGGCAGCGGGCGTGGAGCTGCGGCGCAAGCTGCGCCTGCGCTGCTACGATCCGGCGGCAGACTTCGCCATGCTGGAGATGAAGCAGAAGCAGGGCGCAAGCCAGCTCAAGCGCTCTCTGCGCGTGACACGGGAGGATGCCCAAGCGCTCACGCGCGGCGACTACGCGCCGCTGCTGCGGTATCCGGAGTCTTTTGCCGCGGAGTGCTACGCGCTGATGCACAGCCGGTGCTATCGCCCCAAAACGATCGTAGAATACGACCGCAAGGCATTTATCGCCAAGGAGAACAAAATACGCATTACCTTTGACAGCCGCATTGTTTCCGTCGAGAGCTGCTTCGACCTCTTTTCGCCGCGGCTGAACATGAACCCCGTGCTCGATCCGTACTGCGTGGTGCTTGAGGTCAAGTACAACGGCTTTCTGCTCGATTATCTTCGCGAGCTGATCAACAGCGTGGATCGCAGTGAGCTTTCTGTCAGCAAATATGTGCTTGCCCGCCAAAACGGATGTCAGACGAGGCTATAGGAGGAAAACACCATGAGACAACAGATCCTGAACCTTTTTACCACACCCCGCGATATGTCGTGGGAGGATATTCTGCTCAATATCGTCCTTGCCGCCGTGCTGGGCTTTTTTATCTTCCTGTCCTACGCCATCTCCCACCGCGGGACGATCTACAGCCGCAAGTTCAACGCCTCACTCGTCATTCTCGCGGTGCTGACGGGGACGGTCATGACCGTCATCGGCAACAACATCGCGCTGTCTCTCGGTATGGTGGGCGCGCTGTCCATCGTCCGCTTCCGCACCGCCATCAAGGACTCGCGCGATACGGTTTATATTTTTTGGTCCATCATTGTCGGCATCTGCTGCGGCGTGGGCGATTATGCCGTGGCCTGCATCGGCAGCGCCGTGACCTTCGCGGTGATCCTGCTGCTCGGCTGCATCAAGAGCGATAACCGGATGCTGCTCATCATCCGCGCCCACCGCAGCAAGCAGGAGCCGATCAAGGCGCAGGTCTACAAGCTCTTTCGCGCCAAAGCGACGCTGCGTGTGGAAAACACGACGGAGGATACGGTCGAACTGATCTACGAGATCACGCAAAAGCTCCTGCGCCGCGCGGAGCAGACAACGCCGGACATTCCCGGCAGCATCTATTCGCTGGGAAGCATCGACTATGTCAATCTTGTCATGCAGAACGACGAGGTGTCGAACTGAGAAACCGGAAAGAGGGGAGCGGAGACGAACATGAAATACAAGCGAATGGCTCTTGCGGCCTGTGCGCTGCTGCTCCTCCTATCCGCAACAAACCTGTCAGCCGTGCTGACCGATGAGCACCCACGCTATCATCAGCATCTTGAGCGCCCCGCCTATACACCCTGTGCCGACCACGGAGAAGATCTGCTCTGCTCTCATCTGCCGCTCGTGCTCATCGACACCGGCGGAGAGGCGATTCCGGGCGTGCCCATCCGCGACGGCGACAGGAGCCGAAGCAACGACACCTTCACCACTACGGCGGACGGCGGAACGCTGCTGCGCGCTGCGATCTCTGTGATCGACCACGCTGCCGGAAATAACCATCCGGACGATGCGCCGACGATGGAGAGCGTCATTGATATTCGCGTGCGCGGCAATTCCTCGCGCTATTTTGATAAGCACAGCTATCTTGTCAAGACGCTGACGGACGACGGTGCGGCCTCGCGCGATGTCGCCATGCTGGGGATGGATGCCTTCGACGAGTGGGCGCTGCATGGGCCGTACCTCGATAAGACGCTCATCCGCAATTATATGTGGTACAATCTTGCGGGCGAGATCATGGACTACGCGCCGAATGTGCGCTTCTGCGAGGTACTGCTCAACGGAGTGTATCAGGGGCTTTATGTTATGACGGAGACTGTCAGCTCCGGCGCGGATGCCCGCTTGAAGCTCACGGAGCCGTCGAAGGACACGGTGCAGACGAGCTATGCTCTGCGCCTTGACCGCGGCAGCGGCAACGAGGTCAAAAACATCGAGACCTTCTCCCAATACGCCCTGCGAAATCTGCAGGATATGGACATCGTCTATCCGGGAACAAAATGGCTTACGCCGGAGCGCGCGGCGTGGATCGCACAGGATTTCTCCGACTTTGAAAAGTCACTCTACTCCTATGACTATGATACCGAGCCCTATGCATGGTGGGAGCAGGCGGACATGAGCTCTTTCGTGGACTACTTTATCCTCAACGAGTTTACCTGCAACTATGATGCGGGCTGGCTTTCCACCTATATCTACAGGGATGTGCGCGGCAAATACAAAATGTGCATCTGGGACTTCAACTCCGCCTGTGACAACTACAGTCATCCGGTCACAGAGCCGCAGCATTTCGAGCTGCAGCATAACGTCTGGTACTATATGCTCAGCAAAGACGAGAAGTTCATAAACGCCGTCATCGACCGCTACCGCGAGCTGCGGCAGGGTGTCCTGAGCGATGCATATCTCAACGGCTATATGGATGCCGTGGTGGAATGGCTCGGCCCCGCCGTCGATCGCAATTTCTCCGTCTGGGGCTACGCGCTGGATAAGGATATGATCTCACCCGCAGAGCGAAACCCGCACTCGCACACCGAGGCCGTCGCGCAGATGAAGCGCTTCTGCACGGAGCGCGGCGCGTGGATGGACGAGAATATCGACATTCTGCGCCAATACAGCCACGAATCCAAAAACAAGAAATTCAACCACTGAGAAAGCGAGGGCGGAGCCGTGAAAAAATTTATCATCGCGCTTTCCGCTCTGATCCTGCTCTATCTTGCTTATGACACGGCGCGCTACCGGCTGGGATGGTACATCGACCTGAAGCCGGACGAGCCGGTGACGGCCTTTATGACCACGGATACGCAAAGCATTTACATGGATCGCGGCAGCGGTCCCGAGCCGTTTATCGTTAAGGGCGTAAACCTCGGCGTGGGCATCCCGGGCGAGTGGGCGACGGACTACGCCGTCGACAGGGAGACCTACCTGCGCTGGTTCGGGCAGATGCAGGAGATGGGCGCCAATACCGTACGCGTTTACATTACGCTGCATGACGATTTTTATAATGCCTTCTATGAATACAACACGCTGCGCGAGGAGAACGGCGAGGAGCCGCTCTGGCTGATCCACGGCGTGTGGGTCAACGACTATGTGCAGAATTCCCACCGCGACGCCTACGATAAGGACTTTCTCGATGCGTTTATCGAGGACGGGCGCACACTGGTCGACGTTCTGCACGGCAACAAGAAGATCTCGCTCGGGCGGGGCACGGGATCGGGCTTTTACAATAAGGATGTTTCCCGCTGGGTCATCGGCTATATTCTCGGTGTGGAGTGGGAGGATGTGACCGTCACCTACACCAACCACAAATACCCCGATCTGCCGCCCTATCAGGGAACGTACCTCTCCGCGACGGAGGACGCCTCCGCCTTTGAATCCATGCTCGCGCAGGTGGGCGACCGGATCATTGAATACGAGAGCCGCCGCTACAAGACCCAGCGCCTTGTGGCGTTTTCCAACTGGCCGACCACCGACCCCTTCCTCTACCCGGAGGATATCACGACTTTCTTTATGAAGTGCGCGCAGGTGGATGTGGAGCATATCCGTGCGGAGGACGCCTTTCTTGCCGGACAATTCGTTTCCTATCATGTCTATCCCTACTATCCCGACTATCTCAACTATAGCCTCAACCCCGCGGTGATGGACCGCACGCCCATCTGGGACGGCAAGGCCGTCATCTCTCGTGTGGAGACCGGTCCCGGCACGCCCATCAGCGAGCTGCTCCGGCAGGAGGACTTTTACGATGGGGCCGGCGCGGTCAATACCTATCTTGCCTATCTGCGCGCCCTGCGGCGGCATCATACAATGCCAGTCGTCATCTCCGAGTTCGGCGTTTCCACGGGACGCGGCATGGCGCAGAGGGACCAGAACACCGGCCGCAATCAGGGCCACATGTCCGAGCAGGAGCAGGGGCAGGCCCTTGCGGAATGCTGGGAGGATATTATGACGTCCGGCTGCGCGGGCGGCTGTGTGTTTACCTGGCAGGACGAATGGTTCAAGCGCACCTGGAACACCATGCACGCGGTGAATCTCCAGCGCACGCCGTACTGGAGCGACTATCAGACCAACGAGCAGTATTTCGGTCTGCTTTCCTTCGACCCCGGCGAGGAGGAAAGCGTCTGCTATGTGGACGGCGGCCTCTCGGAGTGGACGGAGGAGGATAAACTCTTCGACACGGGCGAGCGAGCGCTTTCCATGAAGTACGATGAGCGCTATATCTACCTTCTGGCCTATCAGAAGGGCTTTGCAAACGGGGAAAAGCGGATGTTTATCCCCATCGACACCACGCCGAAGACCGGCAGCACCTACTGCAAAAACTATGGCCTGCGCTTTGACCGCGCGGTTGATTTCGTCCTTGCCATCGACGGCAGAGAGAACAGCCGCCTCGTGGTGCAGGAGCGCTATGAGGTGCTGCGGGCCATGTTCTACCATGAAACGCACGACGCGGACGCCTACCTTGACCCGCCCGACGCGGACACGCCGCTGTTCAAGCCCATCGAATTGATGCTCCAGACGGCGACGCCGCTGCTCACCGGAAACTGGCAGGCCAGCTCGGAGGTTTACGAAACGGGCAGGCTGCTCTATGGAAACGCGAACCCGTCGTCGCCCGATTTCAACTCATTGGCAGACTTTATCTTTGCGGGCGACTATGTGGAGCTGAAGCTGCCCTGGCAGCTTCTGAACTTTTCAGACCCCTCGCGTATGACCATCCACGACGATTACTATGAAAACTACGGTGTGGACTACATCACCATCGACACGATGTACCTGGGCCTGACAGACGGTGAGGACGAAGGGCGCGCGGCGCTCTGTCCCGCCGCGCTCGAGGGCTGGGGGAACAGGGTAGCTTATCACGAACGGCTGAAGGCTTCGTATGATGCGATGCGGAGACTCTGGCGGTAAGAAAGAGAAAGGGGAGAGCGCCGGTGCCTGTTGAAATTCTGATCTACATCTACCTCGGTATGTGCGCCGGCATGATCCTCTTTAACATTGCAACGGCGCTCCTTTCGCGGCGCAGGGAGCATCGGTCCTTCCGCGACGGCATCCGCCTTGAGCTGACGGTCTCGCGGGAGCTTGACCGTCTCGCGGAGACCGGAGCGGTCAGCGAGAGGCATCTGCGCTTCATGGAGCGCAGACTGCGCCGCGTGAACGGCATGGCGGCCTTTGACGCCGCGCTGGAGCGCCTGTGCGTGAGGCGGCCAGAGCTGACCCGCTCCTATCTGACGGCGCTTAACGGTGTGATGATCACGCTGGCAGAGGATTACTGCCGCCGCGATGAGATCGAGGCGGCTTATTTTCCGTATATCATCCGGAAATACCGGCTTCTCGACGGGCAGGAGAACGAGGCGCTGAAAACGATGCTGCTCGACCTGCTGCATGAATCGAGCATCTACTGCCGCGAGAATGCCATGCAGGCGCTCTACACGGCGGGCGATCCCGCCGTCCTTGTGCGTGCGCTGCGGATCATCGACGCAAGCAGCCTCTATTATCACAGCAAGCTCCTCTCCGACGGCTTGCTGAACTACACGGGCGACACATGGGAGCTTGCCGACGCACTTTGGGAGGCGTTTGATGCGTTTCAGCCGTGGATGCAGGTGACGCTGCTCAACTATTTCCGCTTTTCCTCCGGCGCATACTGCGAGAAAATACACGCGCTCCTCAACGATCCCGCGCAGGACGACGAGGTGCGCTTTGCCTGTCTGCGCTATCTTGGCCGCTATCCCTATCCGCCCGCCTACGCCGATCTGCTGCGCTATGCGACGCCCTCGGAAAACGCGCGCTGGGAGTACGCCGCCATCGCCTCGTCGGTGCTGGCGAGCTATCCCGGGGCGGAGACTGCGGCGGTGCTGAAGAGGAACCTCTATCATCCCAACTGGTATATCCGCTTCAACGCGTCAAAAAGTCTGGAGCAGCTCGGCTTCGGCTACCGCGATCTGATCGACGTGATCGAGGGGCACGACCGCTACGCCTCCGAGATCCTGCGCTATCGCTTTGATGTGCGGGAGCTGGAGGAGCGAAAGGAGGACGCAGTATGTACGACGGTATAAAGCTGTTTCTTGAGTGGGTGGGCTATTTCTTTATCGCCTATCTGATCGGCTACTCGACCTTTCTGTTTCTGTCGGTCGTCGTCGGCTCACTTGAGCTGTACAAGCACCGCCGGCAGGAAATGCTCAAAAGCATTCTGCCCTCGGATTACTACCTGCCCATCAGTATCATCGTTCCCGCCTACAATGAGGAGGTCACCGTGGCAGACACCGTGCGCTCACTGCTTGCGCTCGACTACCGCTCCTATGAGATCATCGTGGTGGACGACGGATCGAAGGACCGCACCTCGGAGGTGTTGGCCGAGACATTTGATATGCACCTTGTTCACCGGCCCATTCGCCGGCAGATCAACTGTCAGCGCGAGGAATACGTCTATGAGACACGCGCACAGAAGGTACCGGTGACGCTCATCCGAAAAAAGAACGGCGGCAAGGCGGACGCGCTGAACATGGGCATCAACGCCGCAAATTTCCCGTACTTTATCTGCATGGACGCGGACTCCGTTCTGCAGTACGACTCTCTGCGCCGCATCGCCCAGCCGATATTGGAAAACGGCAATGTGGTGGCGGTGGGCGGCATCGTCCGCATCTCCAACGATGTTGAGCTGGAAAACGGACGGGTGAAGCATTACCGGCTGCCGCGCAATATTCTCGCCTTCATGCAGGTGCTGGAATATGACCGTTCGTTTCTTGCCTCCCGCATTCTCTTTGACCGCTTCAACGGCTCGCTCATCATTTCCGGCGCCTTCGGGCTGTTCAAAAAGGATACCGTCATCGCGGCAGGTGGCTATGACAGCGGAACGATGGGCGAGGATATGGAGCTTGTGGTCAAGCTGCACGAATACTGCACGGTCAACAACATCGACTATGCCATTCGCTACGCATCCGACGCGATCTGCTGGACGCAGGCGCCCGAGCGGCTGCGCGATCTGTGCAAGCAGCGCAAGCGCTGGCATCTGGGCCTGTTCCAGAGTATGTATAAGCATCGCGTCATGTTTTCCAATCACAGGTTCGGCGCGGTGAGCTTTGTATCCTATCTCTATTTCCTCATTTACGAGCTGCTTTCGCCGTTTATTGAGATATTCGGCGTTTTTACAATGGTGCTCGCGTGGTGGTTCGATTTGATCAACGTCCCGTTTATGCTGCTCTTTTTCCTGATCTACGCCGTGTTCGGCTCGGTCCTGACGCTTACCGCCTTTTTCTCGCGCATCTACACGGCGGACCTCACGCTCTCGTTCGGCGACGGCCTCAAGGCCGTCTGTCTGTGTCTCTTTGAGCTGGTGTTCCTGCGCTTTATTCTCGCATGGGTGCGCTGCACGGCCTTTATCGGCTATAGGAAGAAAAAGCTCAGCTGGGGGCGCATCGAGCGCCGCAAGATCGATTTGAAATAAAGGGGGGTGCCGCCTGTGCGCCGAAAAAAGCTCTTGGGAATCACGCTCTGCGCCGTGCTGACGATCGGAGCGCTGCTGTGCTGTATGCAGGATGCAAGCGCGAGGGAGACGCTTCTGATCTCGGGAAACGCCGATCTCTATCCCATCGAGTCCTATGACCGCGGCAGAGAATGCTATGTCGGATTGCTGCCGGAGCTGTACGAGCGCCTGAGTGAGCAGACAGGGTACGATCTTGTCTATCTCCCGTACAGCAAGAACACAACGCAGGCGCAGCAGACCGCAAACCGGCAGGCGGACATTATTTCCGCCTATCCCTCCGGCGCGGTCGACAGCGGCGCGATGCGCCGTCAAGTGCTGCTCTGCACGATAGAACATGACGGCGCAGAGCGCGCGATATATGTTGGCTTTACCAACGCACTCACGCCGGAACTGGCCGGCGCGCTTGCACAAGCGCTGGAGGACCTCTCCGGCGCGGAGAGCATCGGCGTCCTGGCAGACTATACGAATAGCAGCGGCGCGGAAGCCTACCGTACCAGGTGGCTCATTACGCTCGCCGCATTGATCGCGGCGATGCTTGCCGCGGCGGTCGCGCTGATAGTCTTTGCGCGAAAAAAGCGTGCCGAGCAAAAGACCAACGCCCTCATCGATCCGCGCTACGGCATCGGAAATGACCGCTTTTATCTGCATTGCGTGGAAACGCTGCTCCCCGCTCCGCTGCGGAGTCTTACCTATGTTGTCTGCGTCGGCTGCGATATGCCCTCGCTGGAGCATCGCTGCGGCGAGGCGGAGCGCGAGGAGCTGTTCTGCCGCGCGGCGGAGTATCTCCGGCGCGGCTGCGCCCGCGAAGATTACCTTGCCTGTGTGGGGCGCGGGATGTTCGCGCTCGTGTGTCAGTGCGGCAGCCGCGAGGCGGCACAGCAGCGCGCCGAGGGGCTTATCCGCGGGCTGGACGGCTACCTTGCGGGCTTCCGCGCCGAATATGCCGGCGCGTTCCGCGCGGGCATCTGCTCACTGGAGGAAAACCCGGACTACAGCGGCGAGGCCGCGCTCTATAGCGCGCGGCAGGGCTGCGCCTATGCGTTCGGTCACGGTATGCTCTGCGCGTTCGGCAATAAGCGTATGGTCGGTGAAAGCGAGCAGCTCGACCGGCTGCGCCGCCGCACGGCGGAGGCTGTCGCCAAGGGCGAGTTTGAGCCGTACTTCCAATTTGTGGTGGATCGCGGCGGCACGGTCGTCGGCGCGGAGGCCGTCTCGCGCTGGCAAAGCCCCGAGGATGGACTGCTGCCGCCGTCCAAGTACATCGACCTGATGATCCGCGCCGGTACGGTCACAGAACATGATCTCTATATGCTCCGCTGCGCCTGTGCACAGCTCCAGTCATGGAGACGCGAGGGGCTGGAGAAGCTCTGCCTGTCCTGTAATTTTACGCGCCAGTCGCTCTCGGACGAGCGGACCTTGCCGCGTGTGCGTGAGATCGCGGAGCAGTATGACTTTTCACATGACTGCCTTATTATCGAGATCACGGAGGATTGCCTTGTGCATGACCGGAGCGCGGCAGCGGAAACGCTCAACGGTCTGATCGCGCTGGGCTTTCATATCGCGTTGGACGATATGGGTGCAGGTTACTCCTCGCTTTCGGATCTGTGTACCTACCGGTTCGACTATGTAAAAATCGACCGCAGCATCCTCCTCGATGCGGAGGAGGAGCGCGGAAGGGCATTGCTTGCCGGTTTGGTGCAGCTTGCTCACAGCATGGGTATCCGAGCGCTGTCTGAGGGTGTGGAAACAAAGGAACAGTTGGATATTGCGCTTGCGGCGGGCTGCGACTTCATTCAGGGCTTTTATTTCTCGCGCGTCCTGCCGAAGCGGGAGGCGGAGTGCTATCTGCGCGAGCTGACAGAGCAGTAAGGAGAAAGAAATGGAAAACAAAACGCGTTCGCGTGTCATGCTGGCGATCACGCTGTTCAGCGCGATCGTATTGTCGGGTACGGTCTTCGTCTGCGCAAAGCGCGCAGGTGAGGAGGTCACACAGCGCTCCTTCGATGAGCTGACGACCGCAACAAAGGAGCTTGCCAAGGACATCAACAATGCCACACGCACGGATCAGACCATCCTCTCCGCCATGGCGGAGCTGATCGCGGGGCAGGACGAGGACGATCTGGATTCTGTGCTGCGCATCATGAACACCTTCAGCCTTGATAAGACCTTTGTCTCCGCCGTCACGCTGCTGCGACCCGACGGCACGCTGCTGCTGAGCGATGGCGCCCGCTACGACGTTTCCGACACATTCGATTTTGAAACGGAGGCGGCGCGGGGCGCGTACATCTCCGACCGCGTCACAAGCTACTTTGCGCCGGAAAAGCTGGTGGTGCGCAACGTCGTGCCGGTGAAGCGCGACGGCGAGACCATCGCCATCCTCTACGGCGTCGTCCTCCTGCAGGAGCTTTCCCGAAACTATCAGATCGACCTCTACAACGGCAATGCCGTCCTCCTTCCTGTGGACGGCAACAACGGCGACATCCTGCTGGATACCTGGCATGACTCGCTCGGCAATCTCTCCGACCTGAGTGGCCGGAAAATGCTCATGGGCTACACCTACGAGGAGGCGATGGAAAAAATCTCCAACGGTATCGGCGGCGATATGTGCATCGTATCCCGCTCCACGGGGCTGACGCTCTACCTGCACTATGAGCCGGTCGGCATCAACAACTGGAGCGTCGTTCTCGGCGTCAGCGAGCAGGACGCGCTGGCGGGAACGCGCGGCGTGGTGAAGATCCTCTACCTGATGTCGGTCATCGTCGGCGCGATTTTGCTGAGCTATCTTGCCTACATCAGCTGGTACCTGATCTCGGCGCGACGCGGCGTTTACCGTATGAGCATTACGGACCAGGGCACGGGCCTGATGAACCGTGTCGCCTATGAGAAGTGTCTGCGCAAGAGCGACCAGCGCGTCATCGCTCCGGCCGCCTGCATTTATATCGACGTGAACGGCCTGCATGAGATCAACAACGAGCGCGGTCACGAGGCGGGCGACCAGCTGCTGCGCGCGGTCGCAGAGCGTCTGCGGGAGCAGTTTCCGAGGGACGATCTCTACCGCGTCGGCGGCGACGAGTTCGTCGTGTTTCCCGCGCCGGCGGCAGAGGCGGAATACGAGGCGCGGATGCGGGCGGTTTCTGAAAGCCTTGCCGCGCAGGGCCACAGCATCTCCTACGGCATCGCCGTCTGCGAGGCTGCAAACGGGCTAAGAGAGCTGGTCCGCGAGGCGGACGAGAAGATGCTCGGGAGCAAGCGCGCCTACTACGCCGAGCACGATCGCAGAAGGCCGCGATAACGCCAAGACGACAAAACCGCTTTTGTATGGGAGTGTGGTAGAATGGCTTCGAGGCAGGAAACAAACCGGAGACCGCAAACGGAGGAAACATGAAAAGAAAGGGAACGATCATTCTTGCGATGCTTCTTGTATTTGTTATAGAGGCTTGCTTGATCTACACACTCAAGGGCAAAATGGACACGCTTTTGCAGTTTACAAAAATTTTTTCGGTGTTCCTGCTCGTCCTGCTTGCGGGTCAGCTGAGAGATGCGGGAAAGAGAGAGTAAGCGTTTCAATCTGCTGAAGAGTGACAGAAGCCACAGATAATAAGAAAAAGAGGAGCGCCGCTTGGCGCTCCTCTTTGCTGTGCAGTTTTATTTCGCTTATGCCAGAGCGGCAGTGATAATGGCCATCGAATAGCAGCGCAAGGCTGCGCCTTGTCTGCTGTATGCTCGATTGGATTCACGGCGCTGCCGCGCCGCCCCGCCGTTGGCGGGGCCCCGGTCGATCCGATGGCTCGGGGGCTTATGCCAGAGCAGCAGTGATAATGGCCATCGAATAGACCTCCTGCGCGTTGCAGCCACGGGAGAGGTCGTTGATGGGGGCGTTCAGGCCGAGCAGGATGGGGCCGTAGGCGTCGAAGTTGCCGAGACGCTGGGCGATCTTGTAGCCGATGTTGCCCGCGTTGATGTCGGGGAAGATGAAAGTGTTGGCGTGGCCGCCGACGCTGTCGGAGATATGCTTGGTCTTGGCGACGACGGGGGAGACCGCCGCGTCGAACTGGAACTCGCCGCCGATGGGGGTGTTGGGCATTTCGGCCTTGGCCTTCTCGCAGGCGTTGCGCATCTTGTCGACGTCCTCGCCCTTGCCGGAGCCGAGCGTGGAGTAGCTCAGGAAAGCGACCTTGGGATCGACGCCGAAGATTTTCGCGCACTCGACGGTCTCGCGGCAGATCTCGACCAGCTCGTCCTCGGTGGGCTTGATGTTGATGGCGCAGTCCGCCATGGCCAGCACCTCGTTCTCACCGGACGCGGCGGGACGGACCATGATGAAGCAGGAGGAGACGATGTTGCTGCCGGGCTTGGTCTTGATGAGCTGCAGCGCGGGACGCACGGTGTCCGCGGTGGAGTAGGTCGCGCCGCCGAGCAGGCAGTCGGCCACGCCCATCTTGACGAGCATGGTGCCGAAGTAGTTGCCCTTCTTCAGCGCGTCGCGGCACTGCTCGGGCGTCATCTTGCCCTTGCGCAGCTCGACCATCTGCTCGACCATCGCGTCCATCTCGGGATAGTTCGCGGGATCGGCGATCTCGGCGCCGCGGATGTTGAAGCCGGCGTCCTCGGCGGCCGCGGCGATCTCCTCGGGATTGCCGACGAGCACGGGCTTGAGGAAGTTACCGGACAGCAGACGGGCGCTCGCCTCGAGAATGCGGGGGTCGGTGCCTTCGGTGAAGACGATGGTTTTGGGGCTCTTTTTCAGGGTTGCGATCAGTTGACCAAACATATAGAGATTCCTCCGAATTTCTGTGCCGCAGGGGGGCGGCAGGAATTAACGGGAACAGTATACACCTCTTTTTTTCGCGTCTCAACACCAAATCATAAAAAATTTACAATTTTTCCATGATTTTTTGAAATGACGAAAAACAGCCGAAAATCCGCAGATGTTGTGCCGAAAGTGTACAAAAACGCGCAGATGTGGGGCGGCGCCCCGCCGCCGCGCACCGCAGGCGGCGAGTCTTTGCGGAAAGCGGGGGTTGACGCGGCGGGAAAAAGAGGGTATCATAGCGTTTGTTACAAATTGTAACCTTTTTTAATGTCTTATGAGCTTGCGGAGTGAACATGGAACAGCGCAAAGGGAAGAGACAACTGAATCAGGGCGTGCGCGTCAAGCGCACGGAGGAGAAAGAGAAGCGCGCCGACCGGAGCGTGGAGCGCACCCGGGAGGCGACTGCCGTCAGAGCGAAGCGGACGACGGAGAGCAGAGCGGCCCGCGGCGCGGAGATGTCGCTGGGGCAGAAGCTCAAAGCGATCCACGGCAAGGTCCGCAAGGCGGTACACGAATCCCGCGAGCGGAATTTCCCGGAGTCCAACGGCGTGGCGGGCCAGCTGCTGCTTTTGCTGTGCGGCCTTGCGGCCTACTGGGGCGCGCTGGGACGCGAGAAGCTGCGTCTTGCGCGGCGCAGCCATATTCGCCGCACCGGCGGAACGTCCCGCGCCGCAAAATGGCGCAGAAAGAAGTATTACCCGCTTGCCTTCGGCGGTGCGGCGCTGGTGATCGCGGCGACAGCTGTTTTTGTCTCGCGCTATACCTTCGGCACCACCGTCATTTACGAGGGACAGGCGCTCGACACCGTGGCGAGCGAGCTTGAGGCGAAGCGCGTCACGGCGAGCATCGCGGACATCACCTCGGAGACGCTGGGCAAAACGTTTACGTTCTCCGACAGCTCCATTCAGTACACGAGCGGTCTGGTCGAGCGCAGCGCGGTTGTGGACCGCGCCGAGCTGGAGGAGGAGCTGACCGACGAGATGGGCCTTGTCACACAGGGCTACTCCCTCTATATCAACGACGAGCTGATCGGCTCGACGCAGTATGAGGGCGCGCTGGAGGGCCTGCTCGACCAGCTCAAGGAGAGCTATATCTCCGAGGATACGCTGACCGTTGACTTTGTCGAGGACGTCCGCATCACCAAGGGCTACGTCCCGACCGAAAGCATTATGAACCTCGGCCAGATCGCCGAGATCCTCAACTCCACGAAGGAGGGTGAGGTGACCTACACGGTCGTCAAGGGCGACACCTGGAGCGGCATCGCCAACAGCCATGGCATGACGACCAAGGAGCTGCTGGCCATCAACCCCGACTTCGACATCAACCGCCTGCAGATCGGCGATGAGCTGACGCTCTCCAACGCCGTGCCGTATCTGACCGTTATGGTCACCGAGCGGCAGAACTACGTCGAGGATATCCAGTACGACATCACCTACACCGACGACGCGACCATGTACAAGGGCGACTACAAGGTCCTCTCCAAGGGCGTCTACGGCACGGCGGACGTCGTGGCGGACGTCACCTATGTCAACGGCGAGGAGACCGAGCGCACCGTCATCTCCAGCGTCACGCTCACCGAGCCGGTCACCGAGCAGCGCGCGCAGGGCACCAAGGCGCGCCCGAGCTGGTATCCCACCGGCAGCTTCCGCTGGCCGACGAGCGGCCGCATCACCTCCTACTTCGGCTACCGCAACACCGGCATCCGCGGCGCGTCCACCAACCATAGGGGCATTGATATTTCGGTGTCCTACGGTACGCCCATCTACGCGGCGGACGGCGGCGTGGTCAGCTTCTCGGGCTACAAGGGTGCGATGGGCTATGTGGTCATTATTGACCATCAGAACGGCTTTAAGACCTATTATGAGCACAATTCCTCGCTCCTGGTCTCCGCCGGACAGACGGTGTACAAGGGCCAGCAGGTCGCCAAGGCCGGCCGCAGCGGCGTCACCAGCGGCGTCCACTGCCACTTCGGCATCATGTACAACGGCACCTATTATAACCCGCTGAACTATCTATCCTGACCCGAATTTGAAGGGGCGTCCGGTCGGACGCCTCTTTTTTTCGGCAAAACGGCAGTTTTTTCATAAAAAATGAGCCGCCGTGGCAATAAAAGGCTTGCAATCGGCATAAAGCTATGGTAATATGCTTATGTTATTTCAGTCGGTCAGGCAGAGTGGACTTTCGGTCCGCTCTTTCTTTTGCAATTTTTGCCTTGAACAAACACTTTTGCACACGAAAGTGAGGGAGCTATGAAAAAGGTAACGGAGATCGTCGCGGAGCTCGCCCGCCCCGTTGTGGAGGAGCACGGCTGCACCCTGTGGGACGTGGAGTATGTCCGCGAGGCAGGGCAGTGGTACCTGCGCCTTTTGATCGACAAGCAGGGCGGCGTGGACATTCTGGACTGCGAGGCCATCTCGCGCGTCGTGAGCGACCTGCTTGACGAGGCGGACCCCATCGAGGGAAGCTATGTCTTTGAGGTCGGCTCCGCGGGAGCCGAGCGCCCGCTCAAGCGTCCCGCGGACTTTGAACAGTTCATGGGCGCGGACGTGCTGCTCAAGACCTATAAGCCGCGCGACGGCCGCAAGGAGTTTTCCGGCGTGCTTGCGGGCTATGACGACGGCGCGGTGAGCCTGACCGTCGGCAGCGAAACGCTGCGCTTTGAAAAGCCGGAGATCGCGCTCGTGCGTCTCCGCTGCGACTTCTGACAACCACCACTTTATCATAAATAATAAGGAGCTTATTTCCATGAAATGCGATGAAATCTTTGCCGCTCTTGCAATGCTCGAAAAGGAGCGCGGCATTTCCCAGACCTTTATGATGGATAAGATCGTGCAGGCGCTCACCACCGCCTACAAGCGCGACCACGAGGGCGTGGAGAACGTGATCGTGGACGTGGACGAGGCAAAGCGCGATCTGAAGATGTATGTGCAGAAGGAGGTCGTCGAGGAGGTCGAGAACCCCGGCACACAGATGTCCCTCGAGGACGCGAAGAAGCTCTCCGCCAAGTACGAGGTGGGCAGCATCGTCAATCTTCCGGTCGATAACGTCGAGTTCGGCCGCATCGCCGCCGGCAACGGCAAGCAGGTCATCATCCAGGGCCTGCGCGAGGCCGAGAGCGGCATGGTCTACGAGGAGTACAACTCCAAGCAGCATGAGATCCTCACCGGCGTCGTCACCCGCATCGACCCGCGCAACGGCAGCGTCGCCCTGCGCATCGGCACGGGCGCGGAGGCGACCGACGCCATCTTGACCGCCGGCGAGCAGGTCAAGGGCGAAACGCTCGTCGAGGGCCAGCGCATCAAGGTCTATCTGGTGGACGTGCGCCGCCAGTCCCGCGGCCCACAGGTCGTCATCTCCCGCACGCATCCGGGCTTGGTCAAGCGCCTCTTTGAGCTGGAGGTCCCCGAAATTTATGACGGCACGGTGGAGATCCGCTCCATCGCGCGCGAGACGGGCAGCCGCACGAAGATGGCGGTGTGGAGCAACGACGCCAACGTCGATCCCATCGGCGCCTGCGTCGGTCCCCGCGGTCAGCGCGTGAACAACATCGTGGAGGAGCTGCGCGGCGAGAAGATCGACATCATCAAGTACAGCGACGACCCCGCGGAGTACATCGCCGCGGCGCTCGCGCCCGCCGACGTGGTCGAGGTCCGCATGGCAGAGGACGGCAGCAAGGCCTGCCGCGTCATCGTGCCGGACGACCAGCTCTCTCTTGCCATCGGCAAGGAGGGTCAGAACGCCCGCCTCGCGGCGCGTCTGGTCGGCTATAAGATCGACATCAAGCCCAAGTCCTACAAGGACGAGGAGTAATTCGGAGGGGAGGCAGTCCCGTGCAGAAAGTGAAAAAACTCCCGCAGCGCCAATGTGTGGGCTGCCGCGAGAGGAAGGAGAAGCGTGAGCTGATCCGCGTGGTCCGCTCGCCCGAGGGCGGGATCTCGCTGGACTTCAAGGGCAAAAAGCCGGGGCGCGGCGCGTACCTCTGTCCCGACCTCGAGTGCCTGAAGCGGGCGAGAAAGTCCCGCGCGCTGGAGCGGGCGCTGGAGACCGTCATCACGCCGGAGCTTTACGACGAGCTGGAAAGGGAGATGGTGAGCGGTGGATAAGCTTTTGAATCTCATCGGCCTTGCCCAAAAGGCGGGCCGGCTGGCCGTCGGCGAGGAGCCGACCGGCGCGGCGGCGCGGGCGCGCGACGCGCGGCTCATTCTGGTCGCCGCCGACGCTGCGGAAAACAGCGTGCGCCGCGTGCGGCACTTTGCCGACGCGGGACAGTGCCTTTGGTGCCGCATCGGCGCGGATAAGGACGCGCTTGGCCGCGCGGTCGGACGCTCGAGCTGCGCGATGCTCGCGGTCATGGACATCGGCTTTGCCGAGGCCATCGCCAAAAAGCTCGCCGAGGGCGACGAGCGCTTTACCGAAACGGCGGAAAAGCTCGCGGTCAAGGCCCGGCGCGCCGCCGAGCGGCGCAGGGAGGCCGAGGCGCATGAAAGGAACGTCCGCACCGGCAAGAAGCGTCCGGCGAAGAAAGCGGCGGAGGCAGGCGAAGCGGAGTCGAAGCGGACGGAAAAGCGTCCCGCGCTGCGGACTGCCGCGGGAGCGGGCGGAAAGCGCCCGACCGGCGCGCAGAGCCGCGGCGATGCGAAGAAGCCGAGCCGCGAGGAGCGTAAGCGCAGCGCCGTCAAGGCGGCGGCAAGAGCGCGCTACGCGGATTCCCGTCCGGTCAAGCGCGGCAAGGGCAGCGCGAAAAAAGAGAAGCAGTAATTCGGTCCCATCACATTTGGAGGTGTTATATTGGCTATTACGGAGAACAAGAACAAGGTAAGCAGTCTGGCAAAGGACTTCGGTATGCAGTCGAAGGATATCATTGCCATCTTGAAGGACTACACGGAGGCCCCCAAGGGTCACTCCCAAGTGCTGAGCGACCGTGAGCTGTCGATCGTATTCGACTATCTGACGCTGCACCATCAGGTGAAGATCGAGACGATCTTTGCCGAGACCTACACGGAAAAGAAGGAGGAGCCGAAGGCGGCTCCCGCTCCGGCCGCGAGCGCGCCCAAGGCCGCGCCCGCTCCGGCGGCGAACGCACAGCCGGACGCCGCGAAGACGGCGGCTCCGCAGGCAGCCGCACCCAAGGCGGCTCCCGCCGCGGCGCAGGCCGCGCCGGGCAAGTCCACCGCCACGCAGCAGCCGACCACCCGCGTGCCGGAAAAGAAGATCGTGGATACCCGCAAGTCCACCAACGTCAACCTCGACAAGTATGATGAGAAGCTGCAGGACATGGCCGAGCGCAGCAGCGCCGGCGGCGGACGCCGCGACAATCTGAGCGCCGGCAAGGAGAAGTTCCGCAGCGCCGCGAACAAGAAAAACGGCCGTGGCGCGCCGACCTTCTCCAACAAGCGCCGTCAGGAGGAGGCCGAGAAGATGCGCCGCCTCCAGCTCGAGATCGCCAAGAAGACCCCGCTGACCGTCAAGATCCCCGACGAGATCTCCGTCGGCGAGCTGGCGAGCCGCATGAAGAAGACCGGCGCGGAGGTCGTCAAGTGCCTGATGAAGAACGGCGTCATGGCGTCGCTTTCCCAGATGATCGACTTCGATACCGCGTCCTTCGTCGCCGAGGAGCTCGGCTGCAAGGTCGAGAAGGAAGTCGTCGTCACCATTGAGGAGAAGCTCATCGACGACCATGAGGATACCGCCGACGAGCTCAAGCCCCGCGCTCCCGTCGTGGTCGTCATGGGCCACGTCGACCACGGCAAGACGAGCCTGCTCGACTATATCCGCAACGCGCACGTCGCCTCTGGCGAGGCCGGCGGCATCACGCAGCACATCGGCGCCTATCAGGTGCAGATCAAGGGCAAGCCCATCACCTTCCTCGATACCCCGGGCCATGAGGCGTTCACCTCCATGCGTGCCCGCGGCGCGATGATCACGGATATTGCCATCCTCGTCGTTGCCGCCGAGGACGGCATCAAGCCGCAGACGGTCGAATCCATCAACCACGCCAAGGCCGCCGGCATCCCCATCATCGTGGCGATCAACAAGATGGATAAGCCGGACGCGAACCCCGAGCGCATCAAGGAGCAGCTCACGAAGTACGACCTGCTGGCTGAGGACTGGGGCGGCGACACCATCGTCTGCCCGATCTCCGCCAAGACCGGTATGGGCGTGGATAACCTGCTCGAGATGGTTGCGCTGACCGCCGAGGTCGGCGAGCTCAAGGCCAACCCGAACCGCGCCGCCAGCGGCGCCGTCATCGAGGCGCGCCTTGACAAGGGCCGCGGCCCCATCGCGACGCTCCTCGTGCAGAACGGTACGCTCCATCAGGGCGATATCATCATCGCGGGCACGGCGGTCGGCCGTGTGCGTATGATGACCAACGATAAGGGCCAGAAGCTCACGAGCGCGGGTCCGTCCGTTCCCGTGGAGATCACGGGCCTCGGCGAGGTGCCGGGCGCGGGCGCGAACTTCAACGCCGTCGCCGACGAGCGCCTGGCGCGCGAGCTGGTCGAGCAGCGCAAGGCGGAGGAAAAGGCCAAGGCCAACGAGCCCATCTCCAAGGTCTCGCTGGAGGATCTCTTCAGCCAGATCCAGGCGGGCGAGATGAAGAACCTCAACATCATCGTCAAGGCGGACGTGCAGGGCAGCGTCGAGGCGGTCAAGGCCTCGTTGGAGAAGATCTCCAACGACGAGGTCCGCGTGCGCGTCATCCACGGCGCGGTAGGCGCGATCAACGAGAGCGACGTCATGCTCGCCTCCACCTCGAACGCCATCATCGTCGGCTTCAACGTCCGTCCCGACGCAGCGGCCCGCGACAGCGCGGCCCGCGCCCACGTCGATATGCGGATGTACCGCGTCATTTACGACGCCATCAATGAGATCGAGGCGGCCATGAAGGGTATGCTCGCGCCCAAATTCCGCGAGAACGTCATCGGCCACGCCGAGATCCGCCAGACCTTCAAGGTGTCCAACGTCGGCACCGTCGCCGGCTGCTATGTCACCGACGGCAAGATCCAGCGCTCCTGCGAGGCGCGCATCGTGCGCGACGGCATCGTGATCCACGAGGGCCATCTCGCCTCCCTCCAGCGCTTCAAGGACGCCGTCAAGGAGGTCGCCTCCGGCTACGAGTGCGGCCTGAACTTCGAGAAGTTCAACGACATCAAGGAGGGCGACGTGGTCGAGGCCTACGTCATGGAGCAAATCGAACAGTAAGATGTTTTCAAAAATACGCATCGCGTATTTTTGAGCAGGATGCAGGGTGCTGCGGCGCACTCGCTGTGCTCGCACGCATGCACCCTGAGCGGTATTTTTTCAACGATCACAATTTTTGCGCCGTGCGCGGCGCAATTCTGCGAAGCCTTAGGTGAGGGCGGGCGGTCGCCCGTCCTCACCTTTCTCAAAGGAGGTCATTTTTATGGCAAGCAACCGCATCGGGCGCATCAACGAGGAGATCCAGCGCGAGCTGAGCTCTCTGTTCCGCACCCTCAAGGACCCGCGCGTGCAGGGCGGCATGGTCACCATCACGCACGTTGACACCACCACCGACCTGCGCTACTGCCGTGTGTTCGTGAGCGTGCTGGATAAAACGCAGGAGAAGGACGTGATCCGCGGCCTGAAGTCCGCGGCGGGCTATCTGCGCCGCGAGCTGGGTATGGCGATGAGCCTGCGCTACACGCCGGAGCTGCAATTTACGGCGGACGATTCCATCGAGTACGGCGCGCACATTCTGGAAATGCTGCGCGACCCGACGAAGGTCAAGCCCGCGAATCCCGCAAACGAGCATATTGTACTGGACGGTGAGGAAGAATGACGGTCAAGGAGGTCGCCGCCTTTCTGCGCGCGCATGACAGCTACCTGATCCTGACCCACCGCCGCCCCGACGGCGACACGCTCGGCTGCGCCGCAGCGCTGTGTGCCATGCTGCGGCAAATGGGCAAAACGGCGGCGCTGCTGCCGAACGCCGAGGTCACGAGCCTCTATGCCGATTACGTCGCGCCCTACTGGACGGCGGAGGACTACCGCTATGAAACGGTCGTCTCCGTCGATCTCGCGGCGCTGGGGCTGTTCCCCGACAATGCGGAGCGCTTTAAGAACAGGGTCGATCTTGCCATCGACCACCATCCGAGCTATGAGGGCTTCGGAAGGGAAAGCTGCGTCCACCCGGAGTGTGCCGCCTGCGGCGAAATTCTCTACGAATTGGCGGTCGAGCTGGGACAACTCACACCTGCCGTCGCCCTGCCGCTCTACGTCGCGGTCAGTACGGACACAGGCTGCTTCGTCTACTCCAACGTGACGGCGAACACGCACCGCGTAGCCGCCGCGCTGATGGAGACGGGTATCGACTACCGCGCGGCGAACAAGCGCCACTTCCGCACCAAAACGAAGAAGCGGCTTGCGCTGGAGGCGGAGCTGCTGCGTACGATGGAGTTTTACGACGAGGGGCGCGTGGTCGTCGTCACGCTGCCGCTGAGCCTTGCGGAAAGACTCTCGCTCACCGAGGCGGACATGGACGATGTCTCCGCCCTCGGCGGCGTGGTAGAGGGTACCGACTGCTCCATCACGATGAAGGAGACGAAGGACGGCGCGTGGAAGATCAGCGTGCGCACCGGCGCGCGCGTCAACGCGACGAAGGCCTGCGCCGCCCTCGGCGGCGGCGGACACCGCGCGGCCTCCGGCTGCGTGTACCACGGCTCCCTTGCCGACGCGAAGGCGGCGATCCTCGCCGCCGTGCAGGACGCGGTGGAGGAGTAAAGAGTAAGGAGAGTACAAGGATGAACTATAAAAAAAGCTATCAGATCTATCTCATCGGTCTCTTCGCAGGATTCGCCCTGAGCATTGCGTCCCTGCTGCTCCAAATAGACTGGTTGGGGATCGTCGGAGTGGTGCTTTTGGCTTCCGGCATACTGCAGACCTGTGTGTTCTATCACTGTCCCAACTGCGGAAAGGCCCTGAATTTGCGCGGTCCAAAACCGAAATACTGCCCCGAATGCGGGGAAAAGCTCGATTTCTGACACAAACGGCGCAAACGCGCCGAATGCCTGGCGCAAAGGAGGCGCAGCCTATGCCGGACGGCATTCTTATCATCGACAAGCCGACAGGCTGGACGAGCATGGACGTGTGCCTCCCCACGCGGTCAACGACCGCGCGGGGACCCCTCTGATTTTTCATCCTCGGCGGAAGTGAATTCCGCCTGCGGCAAGGTTCCGCCTTGCGGCGAAACGCTTGAACGGCGCAAACGCGCCGAATGCTTGGCGCAAAGGAGGCGCAGCCTATGCCGGATGGCATCATCATTATCGACAAGCCGACAGACTGGACGAGCATGGACGTGTGCGCCAAGCTGCGCGGCATCCTGCGCGAAAAGCGCATCGGCCACGCGGGAACGCTCGACCCTATGGCGACCGGCGTCCTGCCCGTGTTCGTGGGCCGCGCGACCAAGGCGGTGCAGTTTGCCGAAAACGGGCGAAAGGAATATCACGCCGTTTTGAAGCTCGGCACGGTCACCGACACGCAGGACACGACCGGCACGGTGCTGGAAACGCATCCGGTCACCGTCGGCGCGGACGAGGTGCGCGCGGCGCTGGAGCACTTTACCGGCGAGCTTTTGCAGCTCCCGCCGATGTACTCCGCGCTCAAGGTCAACGGGCAGAAGCTCTATGATCTCGCGCGGCAGGGCAAGACCGTGGAGCGCAAGCCGCGCGCCATCACCGTTTACGAGCTGGAACTGCTGGAGCAGTCCGCACCGGACGAATTTGCCCTGCGCGTGGTGTGCTCCAAGGGGACCTACATCCGCACGCTCTGCCACGATCTCGGACAGGCGCTCGGCTGCGGCGGCTGCATGGCGGCGCTGCGGCGCACGATGGCGGCGGGTTTCCGCATCAAGGAGGCTGTGACGCTTGAGCGGGCGCAGGAGGAGCGCGAAGCCCTGCTCCTGCCGCTGGACGAATATTTCCGTGCCTACCCGCGCTTTACCGTGCAGAACGAGACGCAGGAAAAGCGCGCCTACAACGGCAACGCCTTCACCGCGCGCGGCGTTGCGGATGGGGAATACCGCGTTTACGACCGCGCGGGGAACTTCCTCTCGCTCTCCCGCGCGGAGGGCGGCGAGCTGCACGCCATCAAGAATTTCTTTTGAGGAAAACCGACCATGAGTGAAGCAACTGTTATCGCCCTCGGCTTTTTTGACGGGGTGCATCTGGGCCACGGCGCGCTGCTGCGGAAAACGGCGGAGCGCGCCTGCGAGCTGGGCGTCACGCCCGCGGCCTTTACCTTCGACCGCTCGCCGAAGGAGTTTGTCACCGGCGTTCCCGTGCCGCTGCTCACGAGCGCGGCGGAGCGCGCGGAGATCATCCGTGAGTATTACGGCATCGGCACGGTGTTTGTCGAGCCGTTCGACCGCGCGATGATGACCATGCCGTGGGAGGACTTCATCACCGAGCTGCTGGTGAAGAAGTACCGCGCCGTACACCTCGTCGCGGGGCACGATTTCCGTTTCGGCTACAAGAATCAGGGCGATCCGGAGAAGCTGCGCGAAAAATGCCGTGCGCTCGGCCTTGGCTGCGACATCATTCCCAAGGTGGAGCTGGACGGCGTGACCGTCAGCTCGACCTATATCCGCTCGCTCGTCGAAGCGGGCGAGGTGGAGCGTGCCGCGCGCTTTCTCGGGCATCCGCACCGCATGAGCGGCACGGTCCGCCACGGCGAGGGCATCGGCAGAAAGCGCCTGTTTCCCACGGCGAACCTTGTGCCCGACGCGCACAGCATCGTGCCGAAGCGCGGCGTGTACGCCACGCGGGCGCACCTGCCCGATGGGACGCAGTACGTCGGCGTGACGAACGTCGGCGTGCGCCCGACGGTCAGCGAGGCAAACCGCGTGACGGTGGAGACCTACCTGACGGGCTTTGACGGCGACCTCTACGGGCAGGAGCTGCGGCTCGATTTCTGCGCCTACCTGCGGCCTGAGAAAAAGTTTCCCTCCACACGGGAGCTGCACGACCGGATCGCCGAAAATATCCGCGAGGCGGCGTCGCTCGTTTCCCTGACGGAGCGGGACGGAAAAACCGATAAATAGCATCGGAAAAAATGATAAGGCGGTGCTGCGCAATTTGGCAAGCAGATTCGGCGAGAGATTTTTCGTCAAGGCAAGGCTTGAAAAGCGCAGGAATACTGTATGTATTTCAAGCTTTTCAAACTACAGAATTGGCGGAAAAGATCCGACGAAGCGCGAAGACGCAATTGTGCGGTGCTGCCATAAGAAAAAAGAACGGAGTCTCTCCGTTCTTTTTTGTTATTTCACGGCGCTTTTCCGACGCGCTTTTTGCCGCCTCTCCGCTACAATGAGGAAAAACGACCGGGAGGTGGACAAGCCTTGAAGCGTGGAGAGCTTGCCGTAAAATTGGAACGATGGGAGCCGCTGGCCCCCTGCGCCGCCTGCTTCCTGCTGACCGCAGTGCTCTGCGGCGCGCAGCTTTTCGGCGGCTATGCGCCCTTTGCCCTCGGGCTTGTCGCCGCGGCGGGAAGCGGAAAGCGCGGCCTTGCCGCGCTGCTCGGCGGTGTGGCCGGAGCGCTGGTGTTCCTCGACTTTTCCCACGCGCTGCGCACGCTGGCGGTCGCGGTGCTGCTCTACACGGCGAACAACGCCTTCTGCGAAACGAGGTGGTATCGCTCGCGGCGCTTCCTGCCGGCGATGACGGCGCTGATGTACCTTGCGGTGGAGCTTGTGTATCTGCTGCAGGCGGGGGCGGACCGGGCGGCGCTGTGCCTTTTGAGCATTGCGCTTGCCGTGCTGGCGGCGGTGTGCGCCCGCGCGGTGCTTGAGGGGAAAACGATGAATGAGGAGCAGCGGCAGGCGGCGCTGCTGGTGGTCGTCACCGGTGTGCTGATGGCGGCGTCTGCGCTGCGGCTTGAAAACGGCTTTGCGCCGGGGCGTATCCTTGCGATGCTGCTCGTGATGCTGCTCGCCTACGACCGAAGCGCCGGAACGGCGCTGGCGGCGGCGCTCGGCATCGGGCTTGCCATGGATCTGACGGCGCAGCCGGGGAGCTTCCTCCATGCAGCGGTCTACGGCTTCGGCGCGCTTTCGATGGGAAGGGAGCGCCGGGGACGGCGCGTGGGCGCGGCGCTGTTGTGGTGCGTGCCGCTCCTCCTGCTTTCTCTGCCGCTGGACGCGGAGCAGGGCCTGATCCTGCTCTACGAGGGCCTTTGCGCGACGCTCCTCTTCCTCGTGCTGCCGAACCGGCTGTTCGGCGGCAAGCGGCTTGCGGCGGAGAAGCCGGAAGCGGATGCCGCGGAGACGGAGGAGGCCGAGCGCTCTACGGCGCGCCGCCGCCTGAGCGCGACCGCGCTCGCGCTGCGCGAGCTGTACGACAGCCTGATGCGCACGCCGAAGGCGGAGGACGAAAATCCCGCGATGATCTTCGACCGCGCGGCGGAGCGCGTGTGCCGCGGCTGCTCGCTGCGCACGATCTGCTGGGAGCGCGACTATGCCAAGACCTACAACGCGCTCAACGACGCGACGCCCGCGCTGCTCACGCAGGGGCGCGGGCGCGGCGGCGACTTTCCCTCGTATTTTACGGACCGCTGCATCCGCTTTCCGAGCTTTCTGTCGGCGGTCAACAGCGAGCTGAGCGCTTTCCTGCTGCGGCGGCAGTACCGCGGACGGCTCGCCGACACGCGCGCGCAGGCGGCGGGGCAGTACGCCCAGCTCTCCGAGCTGCTCAGCGGCGCGGCGGAAACGCTGGAGGCACAGCCGACGGCGGCGGAGACGCTGCTGACCTATCGCGTGGGCGCGGCGCTGCGGCCCAAGGAGGGCGAGAACGTCAGCGGCGACAGCGTGACGCATTTCGAGACCGAGGACGGACGGCTCTGCCTGCTGCTCTCCGACGGCATGGGCTGCGGGGAGGAGGCGCGGCGCGAGTCGGCGCTGGCGGTGCGGCTCTTAGAGCGCTTTCTGCGGGCGGGCGTGGAGACCTCCGGCGCGCTCAAAACGCTCAACAGCGCCCTGACGCTGCGTGCCGAGGTGTCCGAGAGCTTTACGACCATCGACCTTCTGACGCTTTCGCTGCGCGACGGCGCGGCGGAGGTCTATAAGTACGGCGCGGCGCCGTCCTACGTCAAGCGCGGCGCTCGGGTGCGGCGCATCACCGGCTCCTGTCTGCCGGCGGGCCTGCAAAGCGCGGATACCCGGCCGGAGACGACCGGCTTCACGCTGGAGAAGGGCTCCTTTTTCGTCATGCTCAGCGACGGCGTGGCCGACGTGAACGACGACGGCTGGCTCATGGCGCTGCTGGAAAAATTTCAGGGCGACGATCCGCAGGCGCTTGCCTCAGCCATTCTTGCCGCGGGCCGTGAGCGCCGCGGCGGCGACGATGACTGCGCGGTGCTGGCGCTCTATCGGGATAAGGACGGCGGCGCGGTGGAGGTATAAGCGGGGCCGCGCGGGGGAATACTTTCCTTGTCAAAATTATGTGGGCAAGGAGTGATGCGCCATGGTCAGGGGTACGTCCCGACGGGTGATCGTTGTGGAATCACCGGATACCAATTTGTTTGAGCAGGCAATTTTCATCGTGCGCAACGATGCGCTGAGTAAGGACGGCGTGACGGCGCAACAGCTCGTGGACGAGGCGTGCCGCGTCGCCAGGAGCTATACGCGCTCGCACAGCACGCGCCGGCCGCTGCTGCGGTGCGGCTCGCCCGTGTTCTGGAGCGCGGCGGGCGCGCTCGGCATTGCACTGGTCTGGCTTTTGACTGCGCTGGTCTGAGGGAGACCGGTCTCCTCCTTGGCGGGACGCTTTGGGCGTCCCGCCCTTTTTGTACTGTCGAAAAAGTGGCAAAACCACTTTTTCGAGAAGGCTTCGCTGCGTTCTGCGCCTCGGTTGTCCGCTGAAAGCGGACAATTCAACGCTCACTCCGCGCAAAGTGTTTTCTGCCGCGCGCAGGTCGCGGCAGAAAACGGATCATATCGCTTTCGCGTCTGCGGACGCGAAACTCTGCGAGGCTTTTCAATAGGCTGAAAAAAGAGCCGCGGAAGCGGCTCTTTTCGCTTGATCGGAAGGGGGACTCAGACCTCGTGGCCCTCCTCGGCCCAGAGCTTTTCAGCCTCCGGCTTCCAGCACGCGGCGTAGGCATGGCACTTATCGCACAGATGCTCGGCGCTCTCGGGCGCTTCGAGGTCGGTGGAATGTGCGCCGGCGCGCTTGACCATCTCGGGCAGGCACTCGGGGTTTTCCAGCATCGGGCAGGGGCGCAGCAGGTTATCGTTGAAGGGCTGGCCATTGCGGTACTCCAGGAACAGCGGCTGTCGGAGACATTCGAGGAAGCTCTTTTCGCGGATGTTCGCGCCGGAGTAGTGGATGAAGACGCAGGGCTCGACGTCGCCCGCGGCGTTGATGTGGCAGTAGAGCTTGCCGCCGGCGATGCAGCCGTTCGTGAACTCGCCGTCGTTCTGGAAGTCGATGGCGAAGATCTCCTTGCCGCCGGTGAGACCGCGGATCTCGCGCACGCGGTCCTTCATATAGGCGCGCTGCTCGGGCGTGAGCAGCGGGTCGGTCGCCGCACCCATGCCGACGGGCATATAGTGGAAGTACCACGCGAAGTAGCAGCCCTTGGAGATGAGCAGGTCAAGGAACTCGTCGCTCGTGACGACCCGGTAGTTCTTACTCGTGTAGCAGATGGACACGCCGAACGGGATGCGGTTTTTGTGCATGAGGTCCATCGCCGCGAGCGCCTTTTCAAAATGGCCCGCGCCGCGGCGGCCGTCGTTGGCGTCCTCAAAGCCCTCGATGCTGACCGAGACGATGAAGTTGCCCACGCGCTTGAGCTCGTCGCAGAACGCCTGGTCGATGAGCGTGCCGTTGGTGAAGGCGTGGAAGGCGATGTCGCGGTGCTTTTCGCACAGACGGAAAATGTCCGCCTTGCGCATGAGCGGCTCGCCGCCGGTGAAGAGACAGGCGTGGGTGCCGAGCGCTGCGCCCTCGGTCAGCACGCGGTCCATCTCCTCGAAGGTCAGGTTCTGCTTGTAGCCGTACTCCGCCGCCCAGCAGCCCGCGCAGCGCATATTGCAGGCGCTCGTCGGGTCCATGAGGACGATCCACGGGATGTTGCAGTCGTATTTTTCGGAGTTCACCCGCGCCTGCTGGAAGCCGCGGAAGCCGCCCTCGTAGGCGGCGGCCGTCAGGAAGGTCCGGAGAAGATACGGGTCGCACTCGCGCAGCAGACGCTCGGCATAGTGCGCCCACTTGCTGTTCGGGTCGTTTGCGATCTTGTGCAGCATCGCAAAGGTCTCCGGCTCCCAGACGCTCGAGTGGATCTTCTGCACCATGCTGACAAGGTCGTCGGCGACCTTGCCGACGTCCTGCGTCCGGCTTTTCCTGATGAGTGAGTCGAGCATCGTCTCAAACGCCTTGCGTTCGGCGGCGTGGGCGAGCTTTTCGGTTACGGTCATGGTTCCGTGCGCTCCTTTCAGCGTCCTGTTTGTGATCAAAATTTTGCCGTGTTCGGCGGTCTTGTCATTTGTTCCCTCATGGTAGCATTTGCAAAGAGGGGCGAAAATAGACAAACAGGCGCATTTCACACAAAAACCGGGCACTCGCCGAAAATTGCCCAAATCGGCTCTCTTGCGGAAATTACGGAAGCAGCGCTATAATAATGCCGCAGAACGAAAAAAATACCATTGCTTCCGTTTTGGAAAGCGACGGGGAGGAGGAATCACTTTGGAGCGGAATACAGCCTCTGTGAGAGCGGCGGACGAGCGGCTTGACGCGCTGCTGGGCCATCGCGGCGCGGCGACCGTTTCGCTGCTGTTTGCTTTGTCGGACGGCGCGAAGCGCTTCGGCGTGCTCCGCTCACAGATGGGGCGGATGTCGCAGAAAACGCTGGTGGCGGAGCTGCGGGCGCTGGAGCAGCTCGGCGCGGTGGAACGTATCGTTTTCGCGGAGATCCCGCCGCGCGTGGAATATTCGCTGACCGCGGCAGGCGTGGAGCTGGTCCCGCTGCTGCGCGCGGTGGAGACATGGTGCGCGAGGCGCACGGGAAGGGTGGAGTGACATGGCAGTACGCACCAAGCAGGCGATCCGGCAGGCGTTCATTGAGCTGCTCAACGAGCGCCCGCTCGACAAGATCTCCGTGAAGGATATCGCCGAGCGCAGCACGGTGAACCGCAACACGTTCTATTACTACTACGCGGACATTTACGCGCTGGTGGAGGAGATCTTCCAGACGGAGACGCAGCTTTTCATGGAAAAGCTGCGCAGCTATGCCTCGTGGGAGGAGGCGTTCCGCGAGGCGACCGCCTTCGTGTCTGAGAACAAGCGGGCGGTGCACCACCTGTTCAACTCCGGCAACCGGAACATTCTGGAGCATTACTATCATAAGGTCACCTACGCCGCCATGCTCTTCTATGTGCGCGGACAGGCCGAGGGCCTGAGCGCCGCCGAGGAGGACATTCAGGCGCTCGCGCAGTTTTACGCCGCGGCGCTCTCCGGCATGACCGCCGACTGGCTGCGCGGCGGCATGAAGTCCAACGTGAACGACCACATCGACCGGCTGGGCCGGCTGCTGGAGGGCAACATCCGGCAGGCGCTCGAGCGCAGCTGCCGTTGATACAAAAAAGGAAGGACCGACCCCGGCGGGGGGCGGTCCTCCTTGCACCTTACTGTGCGCTTGCGGGAGCGGGCAGGGCGTATTTGGCGGCGTAGCGCTCAAACTCGCTGCGGAAGGCGTGCGTATCGCTGTGCGCCGCGCGAAGCGTTTCGTGCAGATTGAGATTGTGCTGCGCGGCGTCGATGACGCAGCCGGCGATGTTGGAGCAGTGGTCGGAGGTGCGCTCGAGGTTCGTGAGCAGATCGGACCAGACGAAGCCGGCCTCGATGCTGCAATGCCCCTGCTGCATCCGCAGGATGTGGCGCGTGCGCATCTGCTCCTTGAGCGTGTCGATGACCTGCTCGAGCGGCTCGACCAGCTCGGCGAGGGCGACGTCCTGCCGCTCGAACGAGCGCAGCGAGAGGTCGAGGATCTCCCCGATGGCGGCGGCGAGCACGTCGTATTCGCGCGCGGCGGCGGCGGAGAAGGCGAGCGACTTGCCGCGCAGCTCCTCGGCGGATTCGAGAATGTTCACGGCGTGGTCGGAAATGCGCTCAAAGTCCCCGATGGATTTCAAAAGCTCGGTGGCCTCCTCGCTCTCGTCCACGCCCATTTTGCGGGCGCTGAGCTGAACGAGATAGGTGCCGAGTATATCCTCATAGTGGTCGCAGCGCTCCTCGTCGTCGCGGATGCTTCGGGCGAGCGTGTCGGTGTATTCGGTGAAGGAGCGCAGAGCGTTGTTCAGCGCACGCACGGCGCACTGCGCCATTTCACAGGCGACGGCGCGGCTGCGGCTGAGCGCCAGCGAGGGCGCGGCGAGCAGACGCTCGTCCAGCTCGGAAACGGTTTCCGCACTCTTGCTGTCGGGAACGAGGCGGATGGCGAGCTTTTCGAGCAGATCGCCCGCGGGCAGCAGCATGGCTGTGCAGAGAAGATTGAACACCGAGTGCGCCACGGCGATGCCGGCGCGCGTGGCGCTCTCATCGAGCAGCGCGGGAGCAAGGACGGCGCGCACGATGCAGAACACGCTCAGCAGCACGGCGACGCCGATGACATTGAACAGCAGGTGGACGACCGCCGCGCGGCGGGCGTTCTTATTCGTGCCGACGGAGGAGAGCATGGCGGTGACGGTAGTGCCGATGTTCTGCCCCATGATGATGGGGATGGCGGCGGCATAGCTGACCGCGCCGGTGGCGGAGAGCGCCTGCAGGATGCCGACGGAGGCGGAGCTGGACTGGATGATGCCGGTGAGCACCGCGCCGACCAGCACGCCGAGGATCGGATTCTTAAAGGCGAGAAAGAGGTTCGTGAACGCGGGGACCTGCGAGAGACCGGAGACCGCGCCGCTCATCGTCTCCATGCCGAACATGAGCGTGGCAAAGCCGAGGAGAATGGTGCCGGTGTCCTTTTTCTTTGCGTCCTTGCAGAACATATAGAAGACGATGCCGATGAGCGCGAGAACGGGCGTAAAGGAGCTGGACTTGAGCAGCCGCAGCCAGACGCTCGAGCTCTCGATGCCGCCGAGGCTCAGAAGCCACGCGGTGACGGTGGTGCCGACGTTCGCGCCCATGATGACGTTGATGGCCTGCCGCAGCGTCATCAGCCCCGAGTTGACAAAGCCGACGACCATGACGGTGGTGGCGGACGAGCTTTGAATGATGGCCGTTACGCCCAGACCGGTCAGAAAGCCGACGAGCGGCTTGCCGGTCATCTGGTCGAGCAGCGAGCGCAGCCTGCTGCCCGCGCGGCGCTCCAGCGCCGCGCCCATCAGGCTCATGCCGAACAAAAACAGCGACAAGCCGCCGAGCATCGTCAGAAAATCAAAAATATCCATATTCCATCCCTCTTTTGTTTCCTTGATCTTACCCATTCTTGACCAAGATAAAGCATAAGGGAGAAATGTCAAATCCGTTACCGCTCTTTTGTAAAATCCGTGTAAAATGAACAGCACCTGCCGGAAGGCAGGCGCTGCTTTGCGATGTGCGCTTCGTTCAGCTGATCCACTCGGGGCCGTTGATGCGGTAATCGCCCCACACGCCGCTATTATCCTGCGCGGCGACACACTCCGAGAAGCCGTAGGCGCCGAGCGCTGTGCGCCACTTGCTCGCGTCGAAGCTGACGGTGTTTTTGATGTTGTACTGCGTCATGGACGGGAGTTCCCCGCCCTCCGAGAGGCTGGGCAGATTGAATGTGACCGGATCGTCGGTCTCGGTGATGGTGAAGAGGATACCCTTCTCCCACTGCGGGAAAGCATTCTCGCCCGTGAGGCCGCTGATGTAACCCTCCGCGCAAAGCTGCTCGTAGCTCAGCTCCATCGGCTCCGCGCTGTGAGACTGCGCGAAGGTCCACGCCACCGCGCTGCGCTCGGCGGGGGAGAGGGAGGTCGCGGAGAGATCGACGCTGATATACTCTACGCCGCTGCTGTTCAGCCCCTCGTCCTTGCCCCACAGGTCGTTCAGCACACGCAGATAGAGCGCGCAGCGGTCGTCAAATTCGTCCGGCAGGACGGTGATGCGCTCCACCCCGCCGAACAATGCGGGATAGCTCTCCAAAATATCGCCGCCGAAGGCGACCTCGACCAGCGCACCCGCCGCAAGCTGACCGTCGGCGAGCAGCTCGCCGCGCTCCGTCGGCTCGCGGTACAGGGGAAGCCCACTCGCGTCGAGCGTGTAGATGTCGCCCCGCTCGCTCTCCACATCCGCGAGCAGCAGCGTGTTGCCCTCACTGACCGCGACCACGCGGCAGCGCGCGACTGCGCCTTCTGTTTTGGGCAAAGGCTCCTGATCGCCGCCGTCCGACGCAGGCGGGCAGGCCGCCTTCCCCGCGCAGCCCGCGAGCAGGGCGCAGAGCAGGGCGAGGGCAAGCAAAAGGGAAAGACTTCGTTTCATGGAAGGTACCTCCTCGAATGGTTTCTGTTTCCTTAGACGGACGGGAAGAAAATTTTGTTCCCAAAATTTTTACAAAATCGCGGGAAAACAGGCTTGACATTCCGAAGAAAAGGTGGTATTTTGACCTTTCTTAATTGGGCGACGCCCAATCGGGAGTTGAAGAAAGCGCCCCGCTGTGCTATGCTGAAGGGCAGAAAAGCACCAGGGAGGACGCTTCATGCAATACGATGCCGCCATCATCGGCGCGGACGGCGTGTATCTCATCGGCGAGGCTGCGGGCTTCATCAGCGCTGGTTCATGTATACGCCGTGGGTGCGCTCGCTCATCATGCGAAGCGGCATCGAGAGCATCCGCGTGCGCCGCTCAAAGGAGGACTGACTGTGACCGCATCACCCTACATTGCCGTCGCCGGCGGCGTGAACATCGACATCGGCGGGCGGAGCGACGCCCCGCTCGTCGCCGGAGACTCGAACCCCGGACGCATCCGCTCGAGCCTCGGCGGCGTGGGCCGCAACATCGCCCACAACCTCGCCCTGCTCGGCGCAAAGGTCAGGCTCATCACCGCGCTCGGCGCGGACGACGGCGCGAAGCGCGTCGAGGCGTCCTGTGCCGATCTCGGCATCGACCTCAGTGACAGCCTGTACGTTCCCGACGGCGCGACCTCGACCTACCTGTTCCTCGCGGACAGCAACGGCGACATGGCGCTTGCCATGAACGACATGGCCATCTACGAGCAGCTGACGCCCACCTTTCTGGAGACGAAGCTCGCGGCGCTCAACGCCGCCGCGCTCGTTGTGCTCGATACGAACCTCAGCGCGGAGAGCATCCGCTATCTCGGCGAGCACTGCACCGCGCCGCTCTTTGCCGATCCCGTTTCGGCGGCGAAGGCCGGAAAGCTCGAGCCGATCCTCGGACGGCTCCACACGCTCAAGCCAAACCGCATGGAGGCCGAGCTGCTCTCCGGCGTGACGGTCACGGACGAGACGAGCCTGTATCGTGCAGCGGATACGCTGCTCGCCGCGGGCTTGCAGCGCGTCTTTCTTTCGCTCGGCGCGGACGGCGTGCTTGCCGCCGACCATGAGAGAAAGATCCACCTGCACAACCTCCCCGCGCGCATGGTCAATACCACCGGCTGCGGCGACGCCTTCATGGCTGCCGTCGCCCGCGCGTTCCTCGACGGCGCGGACCTTGAGACCGCCGCGAAGCGCGGCCTTGCCGCCTCCGCCATCGCGATGGAGAGCGCCGACACCATCAACCCCGCCATGAGCCTTACGGCCGTGGCTGAAAGAATACAGTAATTTCAGAAAAGGAGTCATTTATCATGAACCGTTATCTTGACATTGCCCCCGAAGTAAAGGAAGCACTGGACGCCGGCAAGCCCGTCGTCGCGCTTGAGTCCACCATCATTTCCCACGGTATGCCCTATCCCCAGAACGTGGAGACCGCCCTCAAGGTCGAGAGCATCATCCGCGAGGCGGGCGCGGTCCCCGCGACCATCGCCATCATCGGCGGCCGCCTGAAGGCGGGCTTGACCCGTGAGGAGATCGACTACCTCGGCAAGACCGGCGCGGGCATCCCCAAGGCGTCCCGCCGCGACCTGCCTGTGCTCGTCGCGCAGGGCAGGGACGGCGCCTGCACCGTCACCACCACGATGATGATCGCCGACATGGCGGGCATCCGCGTGTTTGCCACCGGCGGCATCGGCGGCGTGCATCGCGGCGCGCAGGAGACGTTCGATATCTCCGCCGACCTCGAGGAGCTGGCCGACACCTCCGTCATGGTCATCTGCGCGGGCGCGAAGTCCATTCTGGACCTTGGCCTGACGCTCGAATACCTCGAGACCCATGGCGTGACCGTCATCGGCTACGGCACCGACGAGCTGCCCGCGTTCTACACGCGCAAGTCCGGCTTCGGCGTGGACTATGAGCTCGACACCCCCGCCGAGCTTGCCAAGGCGTTCCACGTCAAGCGGGAGCTGGGTCTGCGCGGCGGCCTGCTCGTCACCAACCCCATTCCCGAGGAGTATTCCATGGATAAGGCCGTGATCGACAAGGCCATCGCCGAGGCCGTCGAGAACGCGAAGAAGGACGGCATCCACGGCAAGGCCACCACGCCCTATCTGCTCGCTAAGATCAAGGATCTCACCGGCGGCGACAGCCTCGATTCCAACATTCAGCTCGTGTTCAACAACGCCCGCCTCGGCGCTGCCGCCGCGGTGGAGCTGGCGAAGCTCGAACGGTGAGCGGAGCGCTTTCGCTCGGCGTGATCGGCGGGGCGGACGGCCCGACGGCGGTATTCGTTACGGGCAACCCTGCACCGCTCGTCATCTATCTGCTCGCCATCAATGTGCTGGCCTTCGCCGTCTACGGCTGGGACAAGGCGCGGAGCAAGGTGCAGGGCGCGCGCCGCGTGCCGGAAAAGACGCTCTTTCTGCTCGCCATCCTCGGCGGCAGCGTGGGAGCCATTCTCGGGATGCGTGTCTGGCACCACAAGACGCGCCACTGGTACTTCAAATACGGCCTGCCGGCGATCCTGCTCGCGCAGCTCGCGCTGGCCTGGTATCTCGGCGGCCTGCATTAAAACAAAGGAGGACCTTTCCATGAAGCGGATCACAAAGCAGGAGACCCTGCCGGCGCTCGCCGTGCCGGAAGTGCTGAGCGTGCCGGAGCTGGCATACCCCGCGAGGCTCGGCAAGCGGGCGGTCGTGCAGGTGCTGCGCAAGGCGGACGTGAAAAAGGCCGCGCTGGCCGTCGGCGGGACGGCGCTGGTGCTCTCCGCGATCGGCGCGGCGGGCAAGCGGCAGTTCTATAAGCGCATCGTCGCCTCGGAGCTGAAGCGTCAGCTGGCGGTTGTGAACGGCAAGCTCGACAATCTGCAGGCGCAGAATGAGGCCCTGCGCGCGGAGCTCGCGCGGCTGAAGCAGGAAAAGTGAACCGGACAGAAAACGGGAGCCGAAGCATCGCTTCGGCTCCCGTTTCGGTTTCTTATCGTTTCGGCTGCAGGTTGGCGCGCGCGTGCGAGCAGATGGCGTCATAGGTCTGCTGGCTGATGTCGTGCTCGATCTTGCAGGCGTCCTCCTCCGCGGTCCTGGCGTCCACGCCGAGGGCGATGAGGAAGGCGGTGAGCGTTTTGTGGCGGTCGAGCATTTTGGCGGCAACGGCCATGCCGGTCTCCGTGAGCGTGATGAGCCCATCCTTATCCATCGTGATATGCCCACTCTCCTTGAGACGGCGCGTGGCGTAGGTGACGCTCGGCTTTGTCACGCCGAGGTGCTCCGCCACGTCAATGGAGCGAATGTATCCGTGCTTGAGCTTCATCATCAGCATGGACTCAAGATAGTCCTCCGACGCGCGTAAAATTTCCATCGAATTGCACGACCCTTCCGGTTAAAAGTATTCTTAGGTTAACACAGTTTAACCAAAATTGCAAGCGGCAAAAAGTTTTTGAAAAAGGCTATTGACAAAAGGCGGTTAGACGTGCTAAACTGCACAGCGGTTAGAGGAGATTAACACCTTGACCATTCTTTTTTCAATATCGGTTAGAGACTGTTAACCGAAGAACGGGGAGGGAATACCATGATGCCGCTTGCACTTGCCAATGTCGGCGAGGAAAATCTGATCCTCCGAGTCGGTGGGAGTCCGGAGCTGCGCAAGCACCTCGAGGACCTCGGCTTTACCCCGGGCGGGACCGCCACCGTGGTCGCCGCGATGGGCGGAAACATCATCGTCAAGATCAAGGAATCCCGCGTGGCCATCAGCGAAGAGATGGCGCGTAAGATCATGATTTGAGCGCAAATATTTTTGAAATAGAAGGAGAGAGGAACATGAAAACTCTGCGAGACGTCCGGATCGGCCAGACCGTCAAGGTCGTGAAGCTGCACGGCGAGGGGCCTGTCAAGCGCCGCATCATGGACATGGGCATCACCAAGGGCACCGAGGTCTTTGTCCGCAAGGTAGCGCCTCTGGGCGACCCGATGGAGGTCACCGTGCGCGGCTACGAGCTGAGCCTGCGCAAGGCGGATACCGAAATGATCGAAGTGGAATAAAGCAAGTCATAAATTTTTGCAGATCGGTTCAAGCGCTTGAACCGGAAGGAGCATGATATGGAAAAGCAGATCAAAATTGCCCTTGCGGGCAACCCCAACTGCGGTAAAACGACATTGTTCAACGCGCTGACGGGCTCCAACCAGTTCGTCGGCAACTGGCCCGGCGTCACCGTGGAGAAGAAGGAAGGCAAGCTCAAGAAGCATGACGACGTCATCATCATGGACCTGCCCGGCATTTACTCCCTGTCCCCCTACACGCTGGAGGAGGTCGTCGCCCGTAACTACCTCATCACCGAGCGTCCCGACGCCATCCTGAACATCATCGACGGCACGAACCTCGAGCGGAACCTGTACTTAACGACGCAGCTCACCGAGCTGGGAATCCCCGTGGTCATCGCCATCAACATGATGGACGTGGTCCGCAAGAACGGCGACCAGATCAACGTCGCCGAGCTCTCCCGCGAGCTGGGCTGCGAGATCGTTGAGATCTCCGCACTCAAGGGCGACGGCGTGATGCAGGCGGCGGAGGCCGCTGTCAAGGCCGCCAAGAGCGGAAAGACCATCCCGATGCACACCTTCTCCGGCCCCGTGGAGCACGCCATCGCGCACATCGAGGAGGCCGCCGTCCACAATATGCCCGAGGAGCAGCAGCGCTGGTACGCCATCAAGATCTTCGAGCGCGACGATAAGGTGCTCGAAAAGCTGACTATTCCGGCCGAGACCATGCAGCACATCGAATCGGACATCAAGGCCGCCGAGGCCGAGCTGGACGACGATGCCGAGAGCATCATCACCAACGAGCGCTACGTTTACATCGCGCAGATCATCAAGGGCTGCTACAAGAAAAAGAACCACGGTCAGCTCTCTGCCTCCGATAAGATCGACAAGATCGTCACCAACCGCTGGCTGGGTCTGCCCATCTTCGCGGTCGTGATGTTCCTTGTTTACTGGGTCGCTATGGTCGGCGTCGGCGCGCCCGCGACCGACTGGGCAAACGACGGCCTGTTCGGCGACGGCTGGCACCTGTTCGGCATCGGCACCGCCGAGTACACCGAGGTTGCCGATAACTACACCGCCGCGATGGACGCCGTCAGCGGCTACTATGAGCTGGACACCGAGGCCGAGAACTTCGACGCCGACGCCGCTCTTGCGGACATGAAGGCCGTTCAGCCCGACGCCGACTCCGCCACCATCGAGGTGGAGGATGAGGAGACCCTGGCTCAGAACGAGATGACCGTCTACTACGACGCCATCCCCGAGGACGCCGACGAGGAGTCCACCGTTGGCATGACCTATGTGGACGCCGTCAGCTATCTGGAGGAGAACGGCTTTGACGAGCCCGACCCCGCCGATTACGGCGTGTGGGTGCCCGGTATCCCCGTTCTCATCGGCAACGGTCTGGAAGCCGCCGGTACGGCGGACTGGCTCAGCGGCCTGATTCTGGACGGTATCGTCGCCGGTGTCGGCGCGGTGCTCGGCTTCGTGCCGCAGATGCTCGTGCTGTTCCTGATGCTCGCCTTCCTCGAGGCCTGCGGCTACATGGCCCGTATTGCCTTCGTGCTCGACCGTATCTTCCGCAAGTTCGGCCTGTCCGGTAAGTCCTTCATCCCCATGCTCATCGGCACCGGCTGCGGCATCCCGGGCGTCATGGCATCCCGTACCATTGAAAACGAACGTGACCGCCGCATGACGATCATGACCACGACCTTTATCCCCTGCGGCGCGAAGGTGCCCTTCATTTCCATGGTTGCCGGTGCGATCTTCGGCGGCGCCGCATGGGTCGCCACCTCCGCCTACTTCGTCGGCATGGCTGCCATCATTATCTCCGGCATCATGCTCAAGAAGACCAAGATGTTCGCGGGCGATCCCGCTCCCTTCGTGATGGAGCTTCCCGCTTACCACTGGCCGACCGTCGGCAATGTTCTCCGCTCCATGTGGGAGCGCGGCTGGTCCTTTATCAAGAAGGCCGGCACCATCATCCTGCTGTCCACCATCTTTGTGTGGTTCACCACCTACTTCGGCTGGGTCGACGGTACGTTCCAGATGCTCTCTGAGGAGCAGATCGACGCCTCCATCCTCGCCAAGATCGGCAACGCCATCGCGTGGATCTTTGCGCCTCTCGGCTGGGGTACCTGGCAGGCGGCTGTCGCCTCCATCACCGGCCTGGTCGCCAAGGAGAACATCGTCGGCACCATGGGCATCCTGTATCCCGACGGCTGGACCGAGATCGGCGCGGCCTTCACGCAGATCAGCGGTTATTCCTTCCTCGTCTTCAACCTGCTGTGCGCTCCGTGCTTCGCGGCCATCGGCGCCATCAAGCGTGAGATGAACAACGCCAAGTGGACCTGGTTCGCCATCGGCTATCAGTGCGGCTTCGCCTATGTTGTCGCCCTGATGATCAACCAGTTCGGCAACGCTTTCACCGGCAGCCTGAACGTCCTCGGCCTGATCGCTGCCGTCGCGGCGCTCGCGCTCATCGTGTATATGCTCTTCAAGCCCTACAAGGAGGCCACGAAGCTCAGCGCCAAGGTCTGATTACCCATTTGATTATTTTCTTCCGAAGGAGTGAGCTTTTATGTTGAACTGGATTACCGCAAATCTGTCAACGATCGTTATCTCTGCCATTTTGCTTGCCATTGTCACCTCGATCTCTCTTCATTTGATCCGGCAGAAGAAACAGGGAAGATCCTCCTGCGGCTGCAACTGCGCACACTGCGCCATGCATGGCGAGTGCCACGGTAAGCAGTAAAGCAGAAAAGGCGGCATCGCATGAAACGGTGTGATGCCGCCTTTATTCCGTCCGGAAGGTTAAGGATGACCGGCTGCGGAGGCTGCCGGACCGATCGAAAAAGGAGTGCATATTACCATGACTGAAACAACGGTAAACATCAGCGGCATGATGTGCGGAATGTGCGAGGCGCATATCTGCGACGTCATTCGCGCCCGGTTTGCGGTCAGGAAGGTCACCGCCTCCCACAGCAAGGGACAGGCGGTCATCCTCTCGGAAAGCGGGCTGGACGAGGCGGCGCTGCGTCAGGCGATCGCGGAGACCGGCTACGAGGTCACTGCGGTGAGCGCGCGCCCCGCTGAGGAAAAGAAAGGCTTGTTCGGCTTCCTGAAAAGGTGAAGCCCTGACAAGAAAAAGAAAAACGCTCCGTCTGCCATCGGCAGACGGAGCGTTTTTCACTTGTCGAGCCGCTTTACCGGGCGGATGTACTTGAAATACTGCCCGGGATTGAAGTAGAAGTAGGTGACGCGCCCGGGCGTCTGCGTGTCGAGGGCGCAGCCCTCGGCGGCGTAGTCGAAGCCGCGCATCGCCGTCTCGACCTTCTCCTCCACCGTGCGGCACTCCTGCTCGTAGTCGAACGGGCCGTGCTCAAAGACGAGGTATTCCCCCTCGGGAATGTCCGTGAGGAGCATCTGCGCGGGCACCTCACCGCGGTAGTCGGCGGGAAGCCGCGCACCGTAGCACTCCGTGCGCAGATAGCCCCAGTCGCACAGACGGCCCGTCGCGTCGTTGAGATAGCCCATGACCTGCCCCGCGTACTCGCCGCCGTCATCGTCGAGCTTGCCCCGGATGCTCTCGAGCAGGCCGCAGATCGTTTCGCAGTCCTGCCCGGGAATGAGCGCCTGCTTCTGCCAGAAGTCCCAGTAGCCGTTGCTCTCGCGGTTTTCGATGTGCAGGAACTTGTGCGCGGGGATCGTCACGAAATAGGTTTTGACGCCGTCCTTTGATGTTGCCATACCAATTTCTCCTAAACCAAGAAAGTAGCGGTCAAACGGGTGGATCTTGGTGCGCAGGACCACGGGCCTCGGCGCGGCGCGGTACGCGCTGGGTGTGACGCCGTAGGCGTCCTTAAAGGCGCGTGTGAACGCCTCATGCGAGGAAAAGCCATAGTCGAGCGCGATGCCGAGAAGGCTGCGCTCGCTGTCGCGCACCTCGCGCAGGGCAAACGCCAGCCGCCGCCGGCGCAGATAGTCGCGCAGCTGCATCCCGGAGATCTCGCGGAATTTCCGCGTGGTGTAATACTCCGAGTAGCCCAGCGTGCGCGAAAGCGAACGCAGCGTGAGCGCTGCGTCGTCGTGGCTGCGGATGCAGCCGTCGATCTCATCGACGATCTGCTGGATCTGTCTGCGCCATTCATACATCCTTGCTCACCCCGTTCCGAACCGCTCTGCACGCAGTATACCGCGCCGAAGCGTTCGGCGCTTGATTTGACTTGCAAAGTTAGTCTTCCGTTTCGGAAAGTCCCGCGAGCAGCGCAAGCTGGTAGAACGCCACCGCGCTCGCCGCGGCGACGTTCAGCGAGTCCACACCGTGCGTCATCGGGATGCGCACCGTGCAGTCGCACGCGGCGATGGTCGACTCCGCGAGGCCGTCGCCCTCCGTGCCGAGCACGACGGCGAGGCGGTCCGCCCTTTTGAGCTGCGGGGCGTAGATGGGCAGCGAAGCATCGCACAGCGCCATCGCCGCCGTTGTGAAGCCGAGGGCGCGGAGCGTCTGCGGCCAGCCCTCCGGCAGGTATGTCCACGGCACCTGAAAGACCGTGCCCATGCTCACGCGGATGGCGCGGCGGTAGAGCGGGTCGCTGCACGCCTGCGTCAGCAGCACGGCGTCGATGCCGAGCGCCGCCGCGGAGCGAAAGATCGCGCCAACGTTCGTGGGGTTCATCACGTCCTCCAGCACGGCGACGCGCTTTGCGCCCGCGCAGACCGTCTCGACCGCCGGCAGCGGCCGGCGGCGCATGGCGCAGAGCATCCCGCGCGTGAGCGGGAAGCCGGTGAGCTGCTTGAGAACGTCCAGCGGCGCGGTGTAGACAGGCACCTCGCCGCAGCGCGCGAGAATGTCCCGCGCCTGCGTTTCCACATGGCGCGGCTCCATCAGGAACGAAACGGGCACATAGCCAGCGTTCAGCGCCCGCTCGATGACCTTGGGGCTTTCCGCGATGAAAAGCCCTTGCGACAAGTCCTCGCGGTTCATGAGCTGATTTTCGGTCAGGCGTGCGTAAACGTCCAGCGCGGGATCGGCAAAATCAGTGATGGGGAAAAGGTTCGGCATGGCGGCTGTCCGCCTTTCTTTCATAAAGTAAAGGGCGCGGCGAAGGCCGCACCCTCAGTATAGCCCCTCCCACGCCGCGGCGCAAGACCCTTCAGAAAAGCCGCTGCGCCGCGAGCAGCGCGAGCGGGACGCCGGCGAGTGCCTGCACCGCCTTTCCGATCACACACCGCCGCGCGGACAGGGCGCTCCCCGCAAGCATCGCGCACGTCTGCGCCTGCACGCTCAGCCCGCCCCAGTTCATGATAGCGGCGCAGAGCACAAAGCCCGTGCGCGTGGCGGGCAGGGCATTTACGCCGTTCGTCATCTCCAAAAAGCCGAACAGCGCCGCGCGCGGCAGCGGCGGCAGCGCAGCGAGCGCGGGCACGAGCGACAGGAGCCGCAGCAGCACCATGAAAAAGATCACAAAGGCGCTGACGCTCCCGACCGCCGCGAACGAGCCCTGCACCGCCGCGGGGAGCGCCGCGGCGAGGTCGAACGGCGCGCGCTGCCGCGAAACGGCCTTCCGGCGCGGCAGGCCGAGGTTGCGCCGCAGCAGGACCCCGGTCACAAGCGCCGCGCCGACGTGAATGAGGTAGAGATACGCTCCCGCCCGCGCGCTGCCGAACACCGCCGTGCCGCACACGCCGAGAAAAAAGCCGGGGCCGGAGTTGTTGCAGAACGCGAGCAGCTGCTCGGCCTCCTCCCGAGCGATCTCGCCGCGTCCGTACAGCTCCGCGACCGTCCGCGCGCCGACCGGATACCCGCCCAGCAGTCCTAAAATGAGCGCGCTTGCGCCCGCACCGCTCACGCCGAAGAGCGGGTACATGACGCCCGCCATCGCGCGGGAGAGCAGCCGCGGCACATCGCTCTGCACGAGCAGCGACGAGAGCACGAAGAACGGAAAGAGCGACGGCAGCACCGTTTGCAGGCACAGCGCCACACCCTCCCGCGCCGCTGTCGCGCTCACGTCGGGGAAAAAGAGCAGCGCCGCGCCGAAAAATACCGGAAAAAGCAGCGCCGCCGCGCCGCGCAGTCTTGCCACAGCCTCGCCCCCTTTCGGAAGAGCGTATGAGCGCCGGACGAAAATTATCCGCGCAGCGAAGAAAAGAGAGCCGGCCAAACGGCCGGCTCTCCTGTATCAAATTTCGTAGTCCGCGGCGACGCGGTCGGTTCGGATGGACTTGCAGAGGGCGCTCACGGCCTTGTGCCGCGGATCGTCCTTATAGGTTTGCAGATCCTCCATCGACGCAAACTCGGAGACGAGCACGGCGTCGTAATTGTCCTTGCCGACGCAGCGCTTCACCTCGCAGCGCTTGAGCTGGGGAATGACCCCGAAAAGCCCCTGCAGTCCGGTGAGGAACTGCTCCTGCTCGCGCTCCGTTCCCTCGCGGAATTTCCACATGACGATATGGCGGATCATTTCGCGTTGTACACCTCGATGGCCTTCTTGAGGATATCCATGGCGCGCTCGATTTTCTCCGCTTCGAGAACGTAGGCCATGCGGACCTCGTTGAGACCCTTGCCGGGCGTCGCGTACATCGGCGCGCCGGGGGCGAACATGACGGTCTCGCCGTTGTCGTTGAACTCCTCGAGCAGCCAGCGCTGGAAGGTGTCGGCATTGTCCACCGGCAGGGCGGCCATCAGGTAGAATGCGCCCTTCGGGCAGTCGAAGATGACGCCGGGGATCTCGCGCAGCTTGCGCACGAGCGTGTCGCGGCGCTTCTTGTACTCGTCGCGCACGGCGGCAAAATACTCCGGGCCGACGGTGTAGAGGTGCGCGGACGCGACCTGATCGAGCGTGGCGACGGAAAGGCGGGACTGGCAGTACTTGAGCGCGTGGCCCAGCAGCTCCTTATTCTTGGTGATGAGGCAGCCGATGCGCGCGCCGCAGGCGGAAAAGCGCTTGGAAACGGTGTCGATGACGACGATGTTCTCCGGCGCCTCCTCGGCAAAGGAGCCGAAGGACTGCAGCGGCTCGCCGCCGTAGACGAACTCGCGGTACGCCTCATCGCCGATGAGGAACAGATCGTGCTTCTTGGCGAGGTCAACGAGCATCTTCATCTCGTCGTCCGTCAGCACCACGCCGGTGGGGTTGCCGGGGTTCGTGACCATGATGGCGCGGGTGTGGGCATTGATGAGCGGCTCGATCTTCTCGCGCTCGGCGTAGTGATAGCCCTCCTCGGGGCAGGTCGGAATGGGGGTGATGGACGCGCCGCAGGTGCGCACCATGGTGTTGTAGTTGGGGTAGAACGGCTCGGGGATGAGGATCTCGTCGCCGTCGTCGAGGATGCACTGGAGTGTGATGGCAAGCGCCTCGCTGCCGCCGGTGGTGATGTAGATTTCACTCTTATCGAAGTGCATATCGAGCTTATCGTAGTAGCCCTTGATGGCGTCGATCAGCTCGGGGATACCGGGGGAGGGAGCGTATTCGAGCACGGGCTGCTCGAACTTGCGGATGGCTTCAAAAAAGGCGGGAGGTGTCTGCACGTCGGGCTGGCCGATGTTCAGGTGATAGACCTTGATGCCGCGCGCCTTGGCCGCCACCGCGTAGGGGTGGAACTTACGCATCGGGGACTGGCCGCATTTTTCGACCTTGCTGGAAAACTTCATGAAAAATTCCTCCTCATTTTTTAGATACGCCTTGATCCCTGGAAAGTATTCATAACCACATGAAATTATATAATAGAACGAGTGAAAAAACAAGTCGGACGAGCGCCAAAAGCGCAGGAAAAAACTTAGGTAGAATGACTAACGGAGCATAAAAATTCCGTTAAGCTTTGTTCGCCTTCGCCATAGACCGTAATGCCGTTCGCCTTCAGAAGCTCCGCCGTCACGCCGTCTCCGGCGGTGAGCGCGCCGGTGAACGTGCCGTCGTAAATTTCGCCGCTGCCGCAGCTCGGGCTGCGTTCCTTGAGCACGGCGGCGAGGACGCCCTCGCGCCGTGCCGTCTCCAGCGCACATTCCGCGCCGCGGCGGTATTCCGCGGTCACATCGCGCCCGTCCTTCCGCACCACGCACGCGCCGCGCCGCTCGCTCGGCGTGCGCGGCGTGGGCAGACCCCCGAGCACCTCGGGGCAGACGGGGATCAGCTCGAACCGTTCCGCGAGAGCGCAAACAGCCTCGTTTTTCTTCGACTTGCCGTCATAGCGGCAGGGCGTGCCGAGCAGGCACGCGCTCACGAGCAGCTTCGGCTTCATCGTCCTACCTCCAGCAGTGCTCCGTTAAGCTGCGCGAGTACGAGCGTGTCGCCCTCATACTTGAGCTTGAGCGAGAAGAACGGTTCGTCCGTGTCGAGCAGCCGCAGGAAGATCTTGTCGCCCTCCCAAAGCCTGAGCTTCAAAAGCTCGCTCTTTTTGATCCATGCCAGCTCGCCCTCGTCGCACTCCTTCGGCGTGCCGGTCCAGCCGTCGGCGGTGAAGAGGTGCATATACTCCGTCTCGTAGCGATCGGAGACAAAGGTCACGAGACCGCGGTAGCGCCAGCGCGTGAGCGTCAGGCCGGTCTCCTCCCGCGTTTCGCGCAGGGCGCAGTCCTCGGGCGACTCGCCGTCCTCAAATTTGCCGCCCACGCCGATCCATTTGTCGTGGTTGAGGTCATTCTCCTTTTTCGTGCGGTGCAGCATCAGATATTCGTCGCCGCGCTCGAGATAGATGAGCGTCGAGTTGACGGCGCGGAAGATGTTCGTTCCCATGGCGTGCCTCCTTGCATTTGCTTGCCCATAGTATAAAAGCGCGGCGGCGAAAATGCAAGCGCCGCGGACAGGCAAGTTTCCGCCCCCGCGCGCATACCCTTGCCTGACAGGGACAAACGCACAGGGAGGTAGCGCAATGGATGTGAACGGAAGGGAATATCTGGCCCGCATGGCGGAGCTGTTCGATCTGCCCGCCGACGTGGCGGCGGGACTGAGCCACATGGAGCTGCTCGGCGACCGACAGCTCCTTTTGGAGGGACACGAGGGCCTGCTCGCCTACGGCACGGAGCTCATCGACGTGAGCGTGGGCGGCGCGGTGCTGCGCGTGACCGGCGAGGGGCTGACGCTCAAAAGCATGACCGAGCGCGAGGTGCGCATCGGCGGACGCATCGACGGCGTTGAATTTCTGCGGTAGGGAGGAGGGAGAGGACCATGGATCGTGCGGCCCGACTGCTGCGCGGCACGCTGCGCGTGCGCGTGGAGAGCGCCTTTCCCGAGCGGGTGCTCAACCTCTGCGGCGCGCACGGCATCGCCTTTTCCGACCTCCGGTGGGAGAGCGCGAGCGCGCTGTCCTTCACCGTCCGCGCCGCCGAGCGAAAAAAGCTCGAACGGCTCCTCGCGCCGCTCGACGCCGCGCTGACCGTCGAGCGCGCGGCGGGCGCGCCCTTTTTCCTGCGCCGCTTTCGCCGCCGCTATACGCTGCTCGCGGGGCTGGCGCTCATGCTCGCGCTGTTCTTTGCCAATTCCTTCTTCATCTGGGATTTTGAGGTCAGCGGCAGCGAGACCGTCCCGGCGGAAAAGATCCTGCGCGTGCTGGAAAAGCAGGGGCTGCGCCGCGGCAGCTTTGCCTACTCCTTCCGCCCGCAGGACATCTGCAACCGCGCCCTGCCGGAGCTGCCCGAGCTTGCGTGGCTGACGGTCAACGTCCGCGGCTGCCGCGCCTACGTCAGCGTGCGCGACCGTGTGCCCAAGCCCGAGCTGGCGGATGACCGCACGCCCACGAACGTCGTCGCGAAGCGCGATGCCCTCGTCACCGAGGTGCGCGCTTACGACGGCAGGGCAATGGTGAGGAAGGGCGGCACCGTCACGGCGGGTCAGCTCCTCATTTCCGGCGCGGTGCAGACCGAGGGGCCGGAGCGCCCGAACGTTTCGAGCCGCCTGCTCGCCGGGCGCGGGCAGGTCCGGGGCCGGACGTGGTATGAGCTTTCGATCCGGGTCCCGCTGCAATATGAGGAAAAGCGGTACACCGATGACGAAAAGCACAGCTTTGCGCTGCTCGTGGGCGAAAGGCGGGTAAAATTTGGCGCAAAAGGGAGTAGCAATTTGCAGGGCAGTTGTGATAAAATAATACATCAAACAAAATTATCTCTGCCCGGCGGTATGGCGCTCCCGCTCACCTGGGAGGAAACGACGCTGCGCCCCTACGAAATGCGCACCGTCACAAGGACGCGCACGGAGGCCGAGGAGCTCGGCGCGCGGACGCTTTCGGCGTATCTTCTCACGAGGATCGACGGCGCCGTGACGACGACGCGCGTCGCCTCGGCGGTGCAGGGGGATTGGCTGCTCGTCATGCTCTCGGCGGAATGCCTGGAGCAGATCGGCGAGACCGTGCCCATTTTAACGGATTGAACGCATTTTCCTGCGGCGCTGCCGCAGGAGCTTATGAAAGGACAAGCTTTTCTATGGAACAGCGCATCAGCATTGAACGCCTGGAGCAGGCGATCAACCTCTTCGGCTCGTTTGACGAGAATATCCGCCTCATCGAGTCGGAATTCCACGTCACCGTTGCCAACCGTGAGGGCGAGCTGCGCGTCAACGGCGAGCCGGAGGACACCATGCTCGCCTGCAAGGCCCTCTCCGCGCTTTTGACGCTCTCCAACCGCGGCGAGGCCATCAACGAGCAGAACGTCCGCTACGTCATCGGACTGGCCCACTCGGGACAGGAGGAGAAGATCGGCGAGCTGACGCAGGATGTCATCTGCATCAGCGCCAAGGGCCGCCCCATCAAGCCCAAGACCATCGGCCAGAAGGAGTATGTGGACTCCATTTCTCAGAATACCGTCACCATCGGCGTCGGCCCCGCCGGCACGGGCAAGACCTATCTCGCCGTCGCCGCCGCGGTCGCGGCGTTCCGCGAGCGCAAGATCAACCGCATCATTCTCACGCGCCCCGCGGTCGAGGCGGGCGAGCGGCTTGGCTTTCTGCCCGGCGACCTGCAGAGCAAGGTCGATCCCTACCTCCGCCCGCTCTACGACGCGCTCTTTGACATGCTCGGCGCGGAGACCTATCAGAAGTATCTCGAGCGCGGCAACATCGAGGTCGCGCCTCTCGCCTATATGCGCGGCCGCACGCTCGACGACAGCTTCATCATTCTCGACGAGGCGCAGAACACCTCCTGCGAGCAGATGAAAATGTTCCTTACCCGCATGGGCTTCGGCTCAAAAATGGTCATTACCGGCGACGCGACGCAGATCGACCTGCCCGCCGATAAGCTGAGCGGTCTCAAGCAGGCGGTGCGCGTGCTCAAAAATGTCGAGGGCATCGGTATCTGCGAGCTGACCGATCAGGATGTGGTGCGTCACGTCATGGTCCAGCGCATCATCAAGGCCTACGCGGACTATGAGGACGCCCGGAACGAAAAGAGGAAACGATAATGGCAAAGAGACACTATATTCCCATCACCGCGGATGTACCCGGAGCAGGCGAGAGCAAATGCGCCTTCATCCGCAAGGTGATCCGCACGGCGCTTGCCGCCGAGGGCGTGGATTTTCCCTGTGAGATCGACGTGCGGCTGACGAACGACGAGGCCATTCACGCGATCAACCGTGAGATGCGGCAGGTGGACCGCGCAACGGATGTTTTGAGCTTTCCGATGTTCGAGCTTATCCCCGGCGAGCTTCCGGGCGAGGAGGACGCCGACCCCGGCACGGGCCTCGTCCCGCTCGGCGATATGGTCATCTCGCTCGAGCACGTCGCCGCGCAGGCGAAGGAATACGGACACTCGAACCGCCGCGAGCTTGCCTACCTTGTGACGCACTCGGTGCTCCACCTTTTAGGCTACGATCATCTGGACGAAGGCCCCATGAAGGCGCAGATGCGCGAGCATGAGGAAGCCATCATGAAGCGGCTCGACCTCGAGCGGTAGGATACGGAAAACGCTTGTACGCCGCAAAAGCGGCGAAACATAAACCAAATTGTTCAACATAGAAGAAAGTTGAGGATCACCTATGCAAAAGACAAAAACCGCCATGATCACCCTCTGCGGACGTCCGAACGTCGGCAAGTCCAGTCTGACCAACGCGCTCGTCGGCGAGAAGATCGCCATTGTCTCCAATAAGCCGCAGACCACGCGCAACCGCATCTACGGCGTCGTGACCGAGGGCGATACGCAGCTCGTCCTGCTCGACACCCCGGGCTTTCACAAGCCGCGCAGCCGTCTGGGCGACTACATGGTCAAGGTCGCGCGCGATTCCATCGCGGACGTGGACCTCGTCGCCCTGCTCGTCGAGCCGGTGCCGCACGTCGGCATCCCCGAGCAGGAGCTCATTGAGAAGATCCGGCAGTCGCATCTGCCCGCCATTTTGTGCATCAACAAGATCGACACCGTTGCAAAAAAGGACGACCTGCTCGCCGTTATTGCCGCTTACAGCGAGGCGTATGATTTCGACGGCATTTTCCCCATCTCCGCGCGCACGCGCGACGGGCTGGACGAGCTGCTGGACGAATTCAAGAAGTACGCCGTCGAAGGCCCGCAGCTCTTCCCTGACGGCATGACCACCGACCAGCCCGACCGTCAGGTCGTGGGCGAGATCGTGCGCGAAAAGCTGCTGCGCAACCTCGACAAGGAGATTCCGCATGGCACGGCCGTGGAGATCACGCGCTTCATCGAGCGCGACGACGAGGTCATCGAGGTCGACGCGACCATCTACTGCGAAAAGGCCAGCCACAAGGGCATCATCATCGGTAAGAACGGCGCGATGCTCAAAAAGATCTCCACCGAGGCGCGGCAGGACATCGAGCGCTTCATGGGCACGAAGGTCTACCTTGAGACCTGGGTCAAGGTCAAGGAAAACTGGCGCGATAACATGAACTACATCCGGAGCTTCGGCTACAACGACCAATAAGCCTGCCGGCGGTGCGGTATGACGCCGCGCCGGTTTTCCTGCGAGCGGGAGCGAGCCGCCGCGGTAAGCGGCGTGATCCGGAGCGCAGCGAAGGATCCCGTAGGGCGAATTCACTTCGCCCGTTAAACGGGTGAAAGGGCTCCCGCGCGGCGAAGCCGCGTGGGACAAACTGGAGAGATAACATGAACTACATCCGGAGCTTCGGCTACAACGACCAATAAAAAATTTCCAGCCATATTCTCCGCGCTTCTCCTCATGCTAACGCCGAGAGGTGAAGCAAATGGACAATGGCTACTATCGGCTTTTTCTGCAAACCGGGAACCCGACCTTTTATATGCTGGCAAAGCAAGCGGAGGAGTGTGAACAGCCGCCCAATGCCCGATAAACTTGTCACCCGCGGCCTCGTGCTCCGTGCAACGGAGACAAAGGAGGCCGACTACATCTTGACCGTCCTCACCGCGGAGCACGGACGGCTCGCCGTCATTGCGCGCGGCGCGCGGCGGCGCTCGAGCAAGCTCGCCGCGGCCTGCCAGCACCTTGCCTTTTCCGAGCTGGTGCTCTACCGCCGCGGAAGCTGGTACTATCTCGACGAGGCCTCGACCATCGCGCTCTTCGACGGTCTGCGCGCCGATCTGGAAAAGCTCTCCCTCGCGTCCTACTTCGCCGAAATGGCCGAGGCGGTCACGAGCGAGGACCTGCCCTCCGGCGAGGTGCTGTCCCTGCTGCTCAATTCGCTCTACGCGCTCGACACGCTGGACCGTTCGAACGAGCTGGTGCGCGCCGCCTTCGAGCTGCGCCTGCTCGCGCTCTCCGGCTATGAGCCGCTGCTCGACGACTGCGCTATGTGCGGCAGGGCCGATCCCGCCGAGCCGGTGTTCGACGCGGCGCAGGGCGTGGTGCTGTGCAAAAAATGCGCGGGACCGGCAGGCGGTCTGCCGCTCGACGCGGGAGCGCTTGCCGCGATGCGCCACATTGTCGGCGCGCCGTCCAAGCGATTGCTGTCGTTTACCTTAGAGCCGCCGTCCGACAAGCGGCTGAGCGTGGTCTGCGAGACCTTTGCCGCCGTGCAGCTCGACCGGCGCTTCAAAACGCTCGATTTCTACAAATCCATCAAGTTGACATAAAATGGGAACACATCATGACAGAACTGTTTGAAAAATCCATCCGCGTGCTCGAGCTGCCGCAGCTTTTGGAGCGCCTTTCGCAAAAGGCGGTCAGCGAGGCGGCAAAGGAGCGCGCCCTGCGCCTGACGCCCTCCACCGATGCGGACGATGTGCGCCGCTTACAGGATGAAACGGACGCCGCCCGCGCCCTCATCGGCCTGCGCGGCAGTCCGTCGTTCTCCGGCGTGAAGGATGTGCGCGAGGCACTTGCCCGCGCCGAGCGCGGCGGTATGCTCAATCCCCGCGAGCTGCTGACCATCGCGGGACTGCTGACGAACTCCCGCCGCGTGCGGGAATACTACGAGGCCGACCAGGGCGAGGGCACCGTCCTCGACCGGATGTTCGACTCGCTCCACGCCAACCGCTTTTTAGAGGATAAGATCACGACCTCCATCCTCTCCGAGGACGAGATCGCCGACGCCGCCAGTCCGGAGCTTGCCGACATCCGCCGCCACAAGCGTGCGGCAAGCGCCAAGGGCAGACAGATCTTGCAGAAGATCATCTCCTCGCCCAGCTACAAGAGCACGCTGCAGGAGGCGCTCATCACGCAGCGCGACGGGCGCTTCGTCGTGCCCGTCAAGGCCGACCACCGCGGCGACTTGCCCGGCCTTGTTCACGACATTTCCGCCTCGGGCGCGACGCTCTTTGTTGAGCCGATGGGCGTCGTGCAGGCGAACAACGAGCTCAAGGAGCTGGAGGCCAAGGAAAAAAAGGAGATCGAGCGCATCCTCTTCGCCCTCTCCGCCGAGGCTGCGGGCTTTGCCGAGGCGATCTTGTGGGACTATGACATTCTCGTCCACCTCGACCTCATCTTTGCCCGCGGCGAGCTGAGCTACCAGATGGACGCCGCGCGGCCCGAGATCCGCACGGACGGCAGCGTTTCCCTCCGCCGCGCCCGCCATCCGCTGCTCGATCCCGCCAAGGCCGTGCCCATCGACATTGAGGTGGGCCGCAGCTTCGATACCCTCGTCATCACCGGCCCCAACACCGGCGGCAAGACCGTCAGTCTCAAAACGCTCGGCCTCCTTTGCCTGATGGCGCAGTGCGGACTGCACATTCCCGCGGGCGACCGCAGCGCGGTGAGCGTGTTCACCGGCATTCTCGCCGACATCGGCGACGAGCAGAGCATCGAGCAGAGCCTTTCCACCTTCTCCGCGCACATGAAGACCATTGTCAATATCCTCGACGAGGCGGACGGCGATTCCCTCGTCCTCTTCGACGAGCTGGGCGCGGGCACCGACCCGGTCGAGGGCGCGGCCCTCGCCATCGCGGTCATCGAGCACGTCCGCGCCCGCGGCGCGAAGGTCGCTGCCACCACGCACTACGCCGAGCTCAAGACCTTTGCCATGACCACGGCGGGCGTCGAGAACGCGAGCTGCGAGTTCGACGTGGAGACGCTTTGCCCCACCTATAAGCTCCTCATCGGCATCCCCGGCAAGTCCAACGCCTTCGCCATCTCTGCGCGGCTCGGCCTCGACCCGCGCGTCATCGAGACGGCGAAGCAGCAGATGGACGCGGAGAGCATCCGCTTCGAGGACGTTCTGACGCAGCTGGAGATCAAGCGCCAGCAGCTCGAAAAGGAGAAGGAGGAGATCGACCGACTGCACGCGAAGCAGGAGGAGGACTCCCGCCGCGCCCGTGAGTTCCGCGCCCAGATGGAGCGCGCCAAGGAGAACGCCCGCAGCCGCGGCGAGGCCGAGGCCAAGCGCATCCTTGCCGACGCCAAGAGCGCGGCGGACGCCGCCTTCCGCGAGCTGGACGAGCTGCGAAAAGCGCAGAAAAAGCAGCTCGACGCGCAGGCGATGAACGAAAAGCGCGTCGAGATCGTCTCCGAGCTCAACGCCGCGCGCGAGCGCGCCGGTGTGCGCGACGAATCGCGCGAGCCGATCCCCGCGCCGTCCCGTCCCATCCGCGCGGGCGACCTGGTGGAGATCCCCGGCACGAACCGCCCCGCCGAGGTCACCGCCGTCAAGGGCGACCGGCTTGTGCTTAAGGCAGGCGTTCTCTCCATGACGGTCAAGAACGACGAGGTGCGTTTGATCGAGGACGACGAGCGCGCCGCCATGAAAAAACCGTCCGTGCCCGCCTCGCCGACCCGCCGCATCCTCAACACCGCGGCAGCCGCCCGCGAGCTGGACCTGCGCGGCATGGAAACGCTCGAGGCCGAAAGCGTGCTGGAGAATTATCTCGACGCCGCCCGCCGCGCCCATCTCGAGACCGTCACCATCATCCACGGCAAGGGCACCGGCGCGCTGCGCAAGGCCGTGCAGGCATACCTGCGCCGCGATAAAACGGTCAAGTCCTTCCGCCTTGGCAATTACGGCGAGGGCGAGAGCGGCGTGACCGTTGTGGAGTTCAAGTGAGCACTGTCCGTCTGCCGCGGACAAACCGGCACTTTCGGCAGACTGCCCGAACGAAACACCCTGTTTTTCCCGAAGTTTGTAAAAAAGTGGATTGACGAATGGGGTTTGGATGGTATAATATACTCAATATCCCGTTAGTCTGATTTGGGAGGATGAGAGAATGGTTACACAGGAAGTCACCATCAACAATGAGGTTGGTCTGCACGCGCGTCCCGCGACCTTTTTCATTCAGAAGGCCAACGAGTTCAAGAGCGGTATCTGGGTGGAGAAGGACGAGCGCCGCGTAAACGCCAAGAGCCTGCTGGGCGTGCTGTCCCTCGGCATCACGAAGGGCACCACCATCACCCTGCTTGCCGACGGCAGCGACGAAAAAGAGGCGGTCGCCGCACTCAGCGAGCTGGTTTCCGGCAACTTCGGCGAATAAACGATCATAGTTTCAAGGAAAGGCGGTTTCGCACAGGGCGGAGCCGCCTTTTTCCGCGGAAAGGAGGGAGCGCATGACCAGGGAGCAGCTGCTTGAAAAGGCCAACGACCTGCCGCTTGCTCCGGGCGTTTATCTGATGATGGACGCATCGGGCAAGGTCATCTACGTCGGTAAGGCGAAAAAGCTCAAAAACCGTGTCAGCCAGTATTTCCAGCTCGGCACGGGCCACAATGAAAAGACCCGCCGCATGGTCTCGCAGGTCAACCATTTCGACACCATCTTTGTCTCCAGCGAGTTCGAGGCGCTGATCCTCGAAAACTCCCTCATCAAGCAGCATCAGCCGCACTACAACATTCTGCTCAAGGACGATAAGGGCTACCCCTTTGTCCGTCTCTCCCACGGCCCCTACCCGCGCTTCACGCTTGCCAACAAAACGGCGGACGACGGCGCGCGCTACTTCGGGCCCTTCGGCGCGCGCGGCGAGACCCGCGCCGCCATCGACGCGGTCTGCGCCGCCTTCCGCCTGCCGACCTGCACGCGCCGGTTCCCGCGCGATATCGGGAAGGAGCGCCCCTGCCTCAATCACCACATGGGCCGCTGCGACGGCTTCTGCCGCGGCGAGCCGGACGCGGAGGAATATCAAAGACGCATCGAGCAGGCGTGCTCGCTCCTCTCGGGTCACTATAAGACGCTCGCACGCGAGCTGAAGACCGAGATGGAGCACGAGGCGGAGCAGCTGCACTTCGAGCAGGCCGCTGTCCTGCGCGACCGCATCGCCGCCATCGAGGTGCTCGGCAAGCGCCAGAAGGTCATCGCCGGCGTCTGTGCCGACACCGACGTCTGGGGCCTCTACACGGGCGCCGCCAAGTCCGGCTGCGCCATCGTTCATGTGGAGGACGGCAGCGTCACCGGCCGCGAGACGAGCCTTTTCGCCGCCCCCACCGACGAGACCGAAGCCGATACGCTCTCGGCGCTCCTGTCGCAGTATTACCTTCCGCGCGGCGTGCTGCCGCGGGAGATCCTGCTGCCCTTTGCCGTGGACGAGCTTTCCGGGCTGGAAACGGTGCTCACCTCCCGCGCGGGGCATCGCGTCACGCTGCGCGTGCCGCAGCGCGGCGAAAAGGCGGAGCTGCTTGCCATGGCCGAGCGCAACGCCCGCGAGGAGGTCGAGCGCGTCACCACCGCCGCCGAGCGCGAGGACAAAACGCTCAGGAGCCTTGCTGCCATGTGCGGCCTGAGCGCCGCGCCAAAACGCATGGAATCCTACGATATTTCCAACACCGGCGCGAGCGACATCGTCGCGTCGATGGTCGTCTACGCCGGTGCGAGGCCGCTCAAGCGCGACTACCGCCACTTTAAGATGAAGTCCGTCACGGCGCACCCCGACGACTACGCCTCGATGGAGGAGGTCCTGACCCGCCGCCTGCAGCGCTACGCCGACGGCGACGAGAAATTCGCGCCGCTGCCCGACGTGTTCCTCATCGACGGCGGCATGACGCACGCCGCTGTCGCGGAGAAGGTCTGCGCGGCGTTCGGACTGCACATTCCCATTTTCGGCATGGTCAAGGACGACCGCCACCGTACACGCGCCCTCACCACCGCCGAGGGCCATGAGATCGACCTGCACGCCGACCCCGCCGTTTTTGCCCTCATCGGGCAAATTCAGGAGGAAACGCACCGCTTCGCCATCACCTACCACCACGAGAGCCACACGCGCTCGTCCGTCGCCTCCGCGCTCGACGGTATTCCCAACATCGGCGAGGTGCGCAAGCGGAAGCTGCTGGCTCGCTTCAAGAGCGTCAAGGCCATCCGCGAGGCGGAGCTGCCCGCCCTGCAATCGGAGCTGGGCCGCGCCGCGGGCCGCGCGGTGTACGACCATTTTCACCCCAAGGAGGAAACGCCATGACCGGCAAGCTCTACGGCACGCTCGGCCCCGCCTGCGCCGACACGGATACACTCCGCGCTCTGCTGCGCGCGGGGATGCGCGGCGTGCGCTTGAACCTTTCCCATGGTCCCCTCGCCGAGCGTGCGCCGTGGCTGGAAAGCCTGCGCCGCGCCGAGACTGCGGAGGGCGTTTCCTGCGAGCTGCTCATCGATCTGCAGGGCCCCGAGCTGCGCGTCGGCACGCTTTTCGCGCCGCTGACGCTGCGCGAGGGCGATACGCTCACGCTCGGCGAAGCCTTTCCTGTCCCGCCGATCCTGACCGGAAATCTGCAAGACGGCGACGAACTGCTGCTCGACGACGGCACGCTCTCCCTGCGCGTTCTGGACGCGCGGGCGATGACCTGCCGCGTGGAGCGCGGCGGGGTGCTCCGATCCCGCAAGAGCCTTGCCGTCGCGGGCCGTGAGCTGCCCGCGAGCGCGCTCACGGAGATGGATATGGAAAATCTCAGCCGCGCGAGGGAGTACGGCGTCACCGCGCTCATGCAGCCCTTCGTCCGCGGCGCGGACGATCTGCGCGCTGTGCGCGCCGCCCTGCGCGAGACCGGCGCGCAGGAGCTGAAAATTTTTGCCAAGATCGAGAACATGACCGGACTGCATCGGCTCGACGAGATCCTTCCGCTCGCGGACGTCGTTGTGATCGCCCGCGGCGACCTCGGCAACGCCATGCCGCTCTGGGAGCTGCCCCGCGCGCAGACGCTCATCGCAAGCAAATGCCGCGCGGCGAAGCGTCCCTTTATGGTCTCCACGCAGATGCTCCACTCGATGCACCACGCCGCCGTGCCCACGCGCGCCGAGGTCACGGACGTCTATCAGGCGGCGAGGAGCGGCGCGGACTATCTGCTCCTCACCGGCGAGACCGCCGTGGGCGAGTATCCGGTCGAGGCCATGACCTATTTTGCGAAAATCGCCGCGAACGGCTGGGCCGACGCGGAGTGAGAAAGGAGCGCGAAGCAATGGACAAGTCTCTGCTGCGCCGTATTCCGAAGGTGGACGAGCTGCTTGCCCCCACGCACGCGCTCTGCCCGGACGCCTCCGCCGCGGCGGTGACCGCGGCGGTGCGCCGCACGCTCGACGCGCTGCGGGAGAGCGTCCTTTCCGGTGAAGCGCCGGAGATACCGGAGACCGCGGCGCTCTGCGCCCTTGCCGCCGACGCCGCCCGCCGGGCGGAAACGCCCTCGCTCCGTCCGGTCATCAACGCAACCGGCGTCGTACTCCATACGAATCTCGGCCGTGCCCGTCTGAGCGGACGCGCGGCCAAAGCCGCGGCGGACGCCGCGGAGCACTATTCTACCCTTGAATACGATGTGAAAAGCGGCGGACGCGGCTCGCGCAATGCCCATGTCGAAGCGCTCCTCTGCCAATTGACCGGCGCGGAGAGCGCGCTGGTCGTCAACAACAACGCCGCCGCCGTGCTGCTGCTCCTCACGGCGCTGACCGCCGGCGGCGAGGTCGTCGTTTCGCGCGGCGAGCTGGTCGAGATCGGCGGCAGCTTTCGCGTGCCGGAGATCATGTCCGCCTGCGGCGCGACGCTGCGCGAGGTCGGCACGACCAACAAGACCCGCGCCGCGGACTATGCCGCCGCCATCGGCGAGCATACCCGCGCGCTGATGAAGGTCCACACCAGCAACTACTGCATCGTCGGGTTCACCGAAAGCGCGAGCCGCGAGGAGCTTGCCGCGCTCGCCCATTCCCGCGGCCTGCCGTTTTTCGAGGACCTCGGCAGCGGCAGCCTTTTTGACCTGGAAGCGTTCGGCATCCACGGCGAGCCGACGCTGCAGGGCTCCGTCCGCGCGGGCGCGGACGCGGTCACCTGCTCGGGCGATAAGCTCCTCGGCGGCCCGCAGGCGGGTATTCTTGTGGGGAAAAAGTCCTGCCTTGACGTGCTCAAGCGCCACCCGCTCCTCCGCGCTCTGCGCGTGGATAAAATGACGCTCGCGGCGCTGGAGGCGACGCTCCGCGCCTATGCCGACGGCTCCGCTGTTTCAACGCTGCCGACCCTCGCCATGCTCGCGGCATCGCCCGAGGAGCTGCGCGCGCAGGCGCGGACGCTCTGCGAGAAGCTGACGGAGCGCGGCATTTCCGCCGAGGTCCTCGCGGAGGAGGACGCGGTCGGCGGCGGCAGCGTGCCGGCGCAGACGCTGCCCGGGTTCGCCGCGGCGGTCACGCCGCGGCATTGCCGCATGGACGAGCTGACGGAGCGCCTGCGGCAGCGCGAAACGCCTGTTGTCGCGCGCATTGCGCACGAACGGCTGCTGCTCTGCCTGCGCACCCTCCGGCCGGAGGAATACGACGAGCTCGTGCGCGCCGTCGCGGAGAGCGACCGATGAAGCACGTCGTCATCGGCACCGCCGGTCACGTCGACCACGGAAAAACGGCGCTGGTCCGCGCCCTCACCGGCGTGGACACCGACCGTCTGGCGGAGGAAAAGCGGCGGGGACTCACCATCGAGCTCGGCTTCGCGCGGCTCGACTTTCCCGACGGCAGCTGTGCCGGCGTGGTGGACGTGCCGGGTCACGAGAAATTCATCAAAACCATGCTCGCCGGCGCGGGCGGCATCGACCTTGCGATGCTTGTCGTCGCGGCGGACGAGGGCTTCATGCCACAGACGGTCGAGCATCTGAATATCCTCTCGCTTCTCGGCGTGCGCCGCGGCGTGGTCGTCCTCACCAAATGCGACCTCGCGGACGCCGACTGGCTCGCCATGGCGCGCGCGGAGCTCGCCGCGCGCGTGAAGGGGACCTTTCTGGAAAACGCGCCGGTCGTTGAGACCTCCGCCGCCACCGGGCAGGGGATCGAAGATCTGCGGGAAACGCTGCACGCCCTTGTGCGGCAGACGCGGGAAAAAAGCGCCCGCGTCCCGTTCCGCCTGCCCATCGACCGCGTGTTTTCGGTGGACGGCTTCGGCACCGTCGTCACCGGCACGCTCATCGAGGGCGCGCTGCACGTTGGCGGCGAGGCCGAGCTGCTGCCCTCCGGCACGCGCAGCCGCGTGCGCAATTTGCAGGTCCACGGGGAAAATACGGCGATCGCCGTCGCCGGTCAGCGCGTGGCGGTGAATCTGGCGGGCATTAAAAAAACCGACATTGCCCGCGGCGATACGCTGGCTGAGCCGGACAGCGTCCGCGTCTCGCGCCTGCTCGACGTGCGCCTTTCCTGCCTGCGGGATTCGGAGCGCACCGTTGAAAACGGCTCGCGCGTCCACTTCTGCCACGGCACGGCTGCGCGGCTCGCCAAGGTCGTGCTGCTCGACCGTGACGCCCTCGCCCCCGGCGAGAGCGCCTATGCCCAGCTCCGCTTCACCGAGGACGTCGCCGCGAAGTGCGGCGACCGCTTCGTGATCCGCTTTTATTCGCCGCTCGAGACCATCGGCGGCGGCATCATCCTTGACGACGCGCCTGCGCGCCATAAGCGGAACGACGCCGCGGTACGTTCCGCCCTCGCCGTGCGGGAAAACGGCAGCGGCGCGGAGCGCGTGCTGCAGGCGCTGACTGCCTTGGATACCGCGCTGCCCTCGGCGGCGCAGCTCGCCGCCCGCCTCGGCATGGAGGAGACGCGGCTCGCGCCGGAGCTTGACGCGCTGCTCGCGCACGGCGAGGCCGCCGCGCCGCTGCCGGGACGCTTCATTGCCTCCGCTGTGCTCGACGCACTCTGGGCGCGCTGTGAGGCGCTGCTGACCGATTACCACGCAAAAAACCCGCTCCACGCGGGCATCCGCGCGGCGGAGCTGCGTCAGAGGCTTTTCCGCGCTGTCGAGCCGGAGCGCGCGGATGCTCTGCTCACGCTCTTCGTGCGCGAGGGGAAGCTCCGCTTCGCCGCGGAGCGCTACGCCCTCGCGGACTTTACCGTGCGCTACACCAGACGCCAGACCGCCCTGCGTACCGAGCTGCTGGCGCTTTACCGTGCGGCGGACCTGCGTCCCGAGCGCACGGACCGCGTGCTCGCCCGCTTTGACGCAAAGGACCGCGCCGAGGCGGAGCGTGTGCTCGAGAGCCTGCTCACCGGCGGCGAGCTGATCGCGCTTGCGCCGCGGCTCTGCCTGCACCGCGAGGTCTACGTGTGCGCCTGCGCGCTCGTGCGCGCTTATTTTGCCGACCACGAGACGCTCACGCTCGCGGCCTTCCGCGACCTCCTCGGCACCTCACGCGACAGTGCGCTGTTGGTGCTGGAATGTCTTGACCGGAACGGCCGCACGAGGCGGGAGGGCGATCTGCGCCGCCCGGGGCGGCGCCTGTACGAATAGCTTTTCCATGGGGGTGGATGGGTGCTGGTGTGCCCCGCGGTCTTCAAAACCGTCTGCGGGAGGCTCAAAACCTGCCGGATGAGTTCGATCCTCATACACCCTCGCCAGAAAAAAGGGAGAGCGGCGGCTCGGCTGAGCCGCCGCTCTCCTGCTCCTTTTGTTGCGGAAAGATACGCTATCTTGTGGAAAACGGGCGATTCCTGCCGCAAAATGTTGTCATCGACACGCACGGCTTGACAAACGGCGGGGAATAGGGTATACTCCTCGGAGTTTAAAAGGTTACAAAATGGTTACAATAAAATGACAATTGTAACCATTTTGATGCGCCGCCTGTTCGGCGCACAGCAAACTTCGGAGGTCAACTATGTTAGCAAACTGGAAGAAGCGGGTCTTCCCGCTCAACCGGCGGCAGGCGGTTTTCGCTATGCTGCTGTGTCTGGTGCTGGCTGTGAACGCGGTCCCCGCTCTGCGCGCAAGCGCGCTCTACCTCATCACCGACGGCGAGGCGACCACGGCGGTCGAGCAGGCCGAGCCGGTGACGGCGGATAAACTGATCGTCGTCGGCGCGGCGGACGGCTCGGCCGAGCTGCGCTTTGAGAGCGGACACAAGGTCACGGTCACCCATGGGACGGACGCGGTGCAGTACGCCACCACCCGCACCAATGAAACGGCCGACGCGCTTTTAAAGCGCATGGGCATCTCGGTCGGCCCGATGGAGATGGTCAAGGTCGACGTGAGCGAGCCGGAGATCTTCATCGAGATCGCCGCGAGCTTCACCTACTACGAGACGCTCATCGAGCCGGCGGAGCACGCCACGGTCTACACCGAGAGCTATAAGGTCCCCAAGGGGGAGACGCAGGTCTGGCAGCAGGGCCTGGACGGTACGCGCGAGGTGGTCTATGAGGTCGTTTACGCCGACGGCGAGCTGGTCTCGCGTCAGGCGGTCGCCGAGCAGAACAACACCAGCGTCACCGAGTACGCCTACGTCGGCACCCTCGTCAAGGAGGCGCAGGCGGGCGATACCATTGCCTCGGTCGTGAAGAACAGCGACGGCAGCGGCTATCTGCTCATGCAGTCCGGCGACGCGCTGCACTTCACCGGCTCGATGGAGGTCAAATGTACCGCCTACACCACCGGCTACGACGGGGTTGGCACCATCACCGCGACCGGCACCACGGTCGCACACGGCTGCGTGGCGGTGGACAAAAGCGTCATCCCGCTGGGGACGACCATGTTCATCACATCAGGATCCTACACCTACGGCATGGCGCACGCGGAGGATACCGGCGTGCGGGGCGCGAAGATCGACCTGTTCATGGATACCTACGACGAGTGCATCCAGTTCGGGCGGCGCAATTCCGTCGCCTATTTTCTCGACTGAGAGCATGAAAAAACCGAGGGCGGCTGCCCTCGGTTTTTCGTTTTCTTGTTCCTCAGAACAGCAGCTCATAGAGCATCTTCACGAACAGCAGGCCCAGCACCAGAAACATCACGCTGCGGATCTTCTTGCTGCCGCCGCGGATGGCGTAGAGCGCGCCGAGATAATTGCCGGCGATGCTGCACGCGAGAGCGGGGATCGCCAGCGCCCAGAGCACCTGCCCGTGCAGGATCCACACCACGGCGGAGGCGGCGCAGGAGGCCAGGTTGCTCGCCTTGGCGCAGCCGCCCGCGGTGATGAGGTCGAGCGAGAGCAGCGCCGTGAAGCCGAGGATCATAAAGGTACCGGTGCCCGGACCGACCAGTCCGTCGTAGCAGCCGAACACCAGTCCGATGAGGGCGGAGCGCAGCAGCTCCTGCCGCGGCGTATAAACGGGACGCTCCTCGGCGGGAATGTCCCGCCCGAAGTCCTTTTTGACGCTCAGAAAGACAGCCACGCAGGGCAGCGCCACGAGCATCAGCGTCTCGAGCGTCTGCTCGGAGATGAGGGCCGCCAGTTCCGTGCCGACAGCCGAGCCGATGAGCGCGCACACCGCAGCCGTGACGGCGGGACGCAGCAGGACCTTGCCGCTGCGGAAATACTTCAGCGCGGCGACGAGCGTGCCCGTGCCGTTGACGACCTTGTTCGTGCCGGCGGCCAGATGGGCGGGGATACCGGCCATCAGATAGGCGGGCAGTGAGATGATCCCGCCGCCGCCGGCGACGGAGTCCACAAAGCCCGCGAGAAACACGAGCGGCAGGACGATGAGATAGGTGACAGGCGTCAGCTCCATAAAAAACGACCTCTTTCTGCAAATATCGGCAGAATCATAGCACAGGCGCGAAAAAAATGCTACTCTTTTTCGCCCCTCTGTGGTAAAATATTTTCGATTCTTTCACCTGCAAAGGAGACACGCATGGAGCATTGTGACTTTGCCGCCATCGAGGCGCTGCTGCGCCGCCACGGCTTTCATTTCAGCAAGTCCATGGGGCAGAATTTCCTCATCGACGCCACCATCCCCGCCGCCATCGCCGAGGCGAGCGAGGCGGGGGAGGGAAACGGCGTGCTGGAGATCGGCCCCGGCATCGGCGCGCTCAGCCACGAGCTCTGCCGCCGCGCGGGCAGGGTCGTCGCGGTCGAGCTGGACAAGGCGCTGCTGCCCATTCTGGACGAGACGATGGCGAACTTCGACAACTTCGAGGTCGTCTCCGCCGATATCCTCAAGACCGACATTCCCGCCCTCGTGCGCGAGAAGCTCGCGGGGCTCACGCCCATCGTCTGCGCGAACCTGCCCTACAACATCACGACGCCCGCCATCACCGCGCTGCTCGAGTCAAGGTGCTTTGAGAGCATCACGGTGCTCGTGCAGAAGGAGGTCGCCGAGCGGCTCTGCGCTGCGCCGGGCACCGCCGCCTACGGCGCGTTCTCGGTCTATATGCAGTACCACACCGCGCCGCGCCTGCTCTTCGAGGTTGGGCGCGAGTGCTTCCAGCCGCAGCCGAAGGTGACCTCCGCTGTCCTGCGCGCCGAGGTGCGTAAGACGCCGCCGGTCGCGGTGGAGGACAAGAAATTCTTCTTCCGCGTCGTCTATGCCGCCTTCGCCCTGCGCCGCAAAACGCTCGTCAACAGCCTGATGACCGGCTTCGGCAGTCAGCTCACCAAGGAGCAGGTGACCGGGGCGGTCGTCTCCGCCGGCCTTACGCCGACGGTCCGCGGCGAGAAGCTGGGACTGGAGGAGTTTGCCCGTCTGGCCCGCGCACTGGCCGAACGTCTGCCGGCTTGACGGCGGGACACCATTTATAGAAAATAATAATGAGTTGATTTATTGCTATTGAAGAACCTTTCTGCTAAACTGCTGAAGCAGGAGGACTCTCAATAGCAATTTTTCTCTGTGCATCGGTCAGCTCCCTCTCCCGCCCGGGATGCAAAGCGAACCACACAGCCACGGGGTAAAAATTTTCTTTTCATTTGCCTCGCGGATATGCTGAAGAGGAAAGAAACGAGATGACAAAACCCGAAAGCAAGACCGCTTTGAAGTGGATGGACGCGGCAAGCGCCCTCACGAAAAACGAGGCCGTTCTCCAGTGGATGGAGGAAATGGCCGCCATGACGCAGCCGGACAAGATCGTCTGGATCACCGGTGAGGAGGAACAGCTCGAGGCGCTGCGGAAGCAGGCCGTCGAGGAGGGCATCCTCATCAAGCTCAACGAGTATAAGCTCCCCGGCTGCTATCTCCACCGCACCGACCCGGACGATGTCGCCCGCGTCGAGGACCGCACCTTCATCTGCTGTGAGCGCGAGGAGGACGCCGGTCCCACCAACCACTGGATGGACCCCAAGGAAATGTACGAGAAGATGTACGCTCTCGCCGACGGCGCCTACAAGGGCCGCACGATGTATGTCATTCCGTACTCCATGTCCATCATCGGCTCGCCGTTTGCCAAGTACGGCTTTGAGCTGACGGACTCCATCTACGTCGTTTTGAATATGGCGATCATGACCCGTATCGGCAAGGCCGTGTGCGACGCGCTCGGCGACGATACCGGTTTTATCAAGGGACTGCACTGCCAGTGCAATCTCGATAAAGAGAACAAGTACATTGTCCACTTCCCGCAGGACAATACCATCATTTCCATGAACTCCAACTACGGCGGCAACGTGCTCCAGGGCAAGAAGTGCTTCGCCCTGCGCATTGCCTCCAACCTCGGCCGGCAGGAGGGCTGGATGGCGGAGCACATGCTCATCCTCGGCATCCAGAATCCCCGCGGCGAGATCAAGTACATCTCCGCCGCCTTCCCCTCCGCCTGCGGCAAGACGAACCTCGCCATGCTCATCCCGCCCGAGGGCCTGCAGCGCTGGGGCTGGCGCGTGTGGTGCGTGGGCGACGACATTGCGTGGCTGCGCATCGGCAAGGACGGCCGCCTCTGGGCGGTGAACCCCGAGAACGGCTTCTTCGGCGTCGCGCCGGGCACCTCCATGAAGTCCAACCCCAACGCCCTCATCTCCACGCATAAGGACACCATCTTCACCAACGTTGCCCTCGACCTGAGCGACAACACCGTGTGGTGGGAGGGCCTGAACAAGACCCCGCCTGCCCGCGCGATCGACTGGCGCGGCCGTCCCTGGACGCCGCAGAGCCCCGAAAAGGCGGCGCATCCCAACAGCCGCTTCACCGCGCCCGCCCGCAACTGCCCCTGCCTCAGCCCCGAGTTTGACAATCCCGAGGGTGTGCCCATCAGCGCCATCATCTTCGGCGGCCGCCGCGCCAAGACCGCGCCGCTGGTCTACCAGTCCTTCAACTGGCAGCACGGTGTGTTCGTCGGCTCCATCATGGCGTCGGAGACCACCGCCGCCGCGACCGGTCAAGTCGGCGTCGTGCGCCGCGACCCGATGGCGATGCTGCCCTTCTGCGGCTACCACATGGGCGACTACTGGCAGCACTGGCTGGATATGGGCAAGAAGATCCCGCACCCGCCCAAGATCTTCAACGTCAACTGGTTCCGTACCGACGACGAGGGTCACTTCGCCTGGCCCGGCTTCGGCGACAATATGCGCGTGCTACAGTGGATCATCTCCCGCGCGGACGATGAGATCGGCGCGGCGGAGACTGCGCTCGGCTACGAGCCCAACACCCACGACATCGACATGGAAGGCCTTGAAATGTCCATGTACGATATGCGCCGCCTGCTCTCCGTCGACCGTGACCTTTGGCTGCAGGAGTGCTCCGACGCCCGCGCCTACTACGAGAAGATCGGCAAGGTGCCCGAGGAGCTCTACGAGGAGCTTGACGCCCTTGAGATGCGTCTCAACCGCGGCTACAAGAGAAAGTAACACCGAAAAACACAACAAAGGACGCTGCCCAACGGGCAGCGTCCTTTTGAGCTTAGAGTGATTCGTCCGCTTCGGCAGCCTCCGCGGCGGCCTCGCGCGCCGCGGTCACGGCGTCAAGCACCTCCTGCAGCGTCATGCCCTCGCCGGTGAGGTCGGCCTCCAGCACCGGATCGAGCGGCACACAGAGGTACATATTGTTGCCGTAAACGTATGCGCCGGTCGTGACGGCGACGGCGCGGCCGTATTCGTTGAGCAGCGCGCCGCCGCTCGAGCCGCGCGAGATGGTCGCGTCGCTGACGATGCAGGGCAGCGTCGAGAGATCGGCCTCATGCGCCGTGGCGCTCACGATGCCGCGGCTCATGGCGAGACCCAACCCCAGCGGATTGCCGAGCGCGTAGACCGTGTCGCCCATGCGCACCTCCTTCGCGCCCGCGAGCGCGATGGCGTGAAAGCGCGGAACGGTCTCGCCCTCTGCGGTCGTGCGCGCGATGCGGATAACGGCAAGGTCGATGTCGGCGTCGTAGTAGATCACGCGCTCGATCGCGCACGCTTCGCCCGTGATGAGCGTCGCGCGCCCGCTGATCGCGCCGTCGATGGAGTGGTAGTTCGTCACGGCAAGACCGTCCGGCGAGATGAGGAAGGCGCTGGCGTTGGAGGTCGGCTCATCGGCCTCGATGGCCTCCTCGTCCGCGAAAAGGTCAAGGCAGAGAATGGCGGAGAGGTGGCGGTCGGCGGCCTCGCGGGCGGTCAGCGTCTCGCGGCGCAGACCGAGCGCTTCGACCGCCGCGGCGGTGCAGAGCCCCTTCGCGAGCAGACCGTCGAGCAGCGTGCCGCCGTCCCTGACAGGATAGGTCAGCGCGGCGAGCGCCGTTTCAAAGAGATCGCCGCGCGTGAGCGTGCCCTCGAGCGGACGGGAGATAAGGCCGATGCGCCGCGCGGTCCGCGCCGCGCTGCTTCCAAGCTCAGAGCCGCAGCCGAGCGCGCGCAGCAGCATGGCGCACCAGAGCTCTGCATCCAGCGCGCCGCCGGCGCGGTATTCGCTCCAGTCGATCAGGTCATGAAAGGCACAGTAGTTCACTGCGCTCCGCGCCCAAGAGGGAATACCCGCCCAGCCGCAGCTGCGGCGGTCGGCCTTTGCGGTTTTCTCCGCGCCGAGCAGGCGCACGAGCAGCGCGGCGGCCTGCTCCTGTGTGGCGGGCTTCTCTGCGGCATAGCCGGCTCCGGTGCCGGTCACAAGACCGAGGGACGCGAGCGCCTCCGCGGCGCGCGTGCCTTCGCCCTCCAGCGCCTGTGCGGCGGGGAGCAGAGAGATCGTCAGCGCGAGCGCGCAGACGAGGGACAATAGTTTCTTTTTCATGGGATACCTCCGATGCTTGCGAGTCTGCCGCCATTATGGCACACTTCTCGCCAAAGGGCAACTCTTTTCCGCCGCGGGCGGACATAGGCGGCGGGCGCGCGGCATAGGTATGAGAAGATCATTCTGCATGGAGGCCGCCCTATGAAAAAGCTCGCCGCGCTGCTGCTCAGCGCTCTGTTCCTGCTCCCGCTCACCGCCTGCCGCACGAAGGAGACCGCCTCCCGCGCGGAGACGGTGCAGGAGCGCTATGCCGCGCTCACGTCCTACACGGCTGCCGCTGCGGTCGAGCTTGCGGACGAGGAGGAGAACGTGCGCTATACACTCCGCTTCGACGCCGACGCGGAGGAGACAAAGGTCACCGTCCTCGCGCCGGAGCTGCTCGCGGGCGTGACGGCGCACCTCGCCGCCGATACGCTCAAGCTCGAATACGACGGCCTTGTGCTCGACGCGGGCGGTACGCCGGGCGGCGTCAGCGCCGTGACCTGCGTGCCCCTCGCGCTCCGCGCCGCCGGGGAGGGCTGGCTGACCGAGCGCAGCGAGGAGGAGATTGAATACGGCGGCGGGACGGTCCGCGCCCTGCGGCTGTGCTTCGAGAGCGAGGCGGGCGGCGAAACGATCCAATGTACGCTCTGGTTCGGCGCGGACGACGCGCCGCTGCGCGCGGAGATCGCGGAAAAGGATAAAATTACCGCATATATGGAGTTTACGAGCTTTGCTTTTTGTGATACAATAGCGGCGGACGAAAGCGAAGCCGGCGGCTGAGCGTTTCTCCCTGCCGCGCGGAACGCCTTGCGTTACACTTGGAAGGAAAGCAGTGAACTTATATGGAGAGTACACTGAAGCGCACATGGGCGGAGATCAGCTTGGATAACCTCACCCATAATTTTGAGACCATTCGCCGTCAGGTCGGACCGAAGGCGAAGCTCCTCGGCGTGGTCAAGGCGGACGCCTACGGTCACGGCGCGGTGCGCGTGGCGAAGCATCTTGAAAGGCTCGGCGCGGGCTATCTCGCCGTGTCGAACCTCGACGAGTGCGAGGAGCTGCGCGTGAACGGGATCACGCTCCCCATCCTGATGCTGGGCTTCACGCCCGCTGATCAGGCCGGGCGCATCCTGAAAAACGACATGACGCAGGCCGTGCCGAACCTCGCCATCGCCGAGGCTTATTCCTCCGCCGCGGTCCACGCGGGCGGAACGATGAAGGTCCACATCAAGCTCGACACCGGCATGGGCCGTCTCGGCTTCCAGTGCGACGACGCGCACTTCGACGCGAGCCTGCGCGACATTCTGAAGATCCTCACGCTTCCGGGGCTGGACGTGGAGGGCGTGTTCACGCACTTCTGCGTTAGTGACGAGGCGGCGGACGAGTGCGTGGAATTTACGAAGATCCAGCACGACCGCTTCCTGCGCATGATCGACGCCGTGGAAACGCAGGGCAATTTCCGATTCCGCCTGCACCACTGCTGCAACGCCGGCGGCATCGCCAGCTACCCCGAGTGGGCGTGGGACATGGTGCGCTGCGGCATCATTCTCTACGGCACGGGCGACCTTGCCGAGCGGATGGGCATGAAGCCTGTCATGACGGTCAAGACCACCGTTTCCACCATCAAGGACTTTGACCCCGACACCTCCATCAGCTACGGCCGGCAGTTTTTCACGACAAGACCCAGCCGCATCGCGGTGCTGCCCATCGGCTACGCCGACGGCCTCTTTCGCGCCCTCTCCGGCAAGCTGCGCGTGCTCACGCCCTACGGCGAGGCGCAGCAGGTCGGGCGCATCTGCATGGATATGTGCATGATCGACGTGACCGACCTCCCGCAGCTCAAGGTCGGCGACGAGATCGAGGTGTTCGGCGAGCATCAGCTCATCGAGACCGCCGCCAAGCAGTGCGGCACCATCAGCTACGAGCTGCTTTGCGCCGTCAGCAAGCGCGTGCCGCGCTATTATTACCTCGGCGGCAAATGCGTTGACCGCAATCTCCAGCTCCTCGGATAAGCACCGCCCCCGCGCGCCGCGCATAGGATAGCGTGGGCGGGGGAGCGGAGAAATTCGGTACGCTCCGTATAAATCCCGCCCGAGTGTGGGAGAATGAAAGTGACCGGTCGCGAAGGACGCGGCGGGAACTTCTTCTCGGAGTGTGAACGAAGCGTGGATACCAATGTCAGACGAGGCGATATCTATTACGCCGACCTCTCTCCCGTGGTCGGGAGCGAGCAGGGCGGCGTGCGTCCGGTGCTCATCATCCAGAACGACACCGGCAACCGCTACAGCCCGACGGTGATCGCCGCCGCGATTACGTCCCAGACGAACAAGGCGAAGCTGCCGACGCATATCGCGCTCTCCGCGCCGGACCACGGTCTGCCGCGCGACAGCGTGGTCCTGCTCGAGCAGGTGCGCACGCTCGACAAGCGCCGCCTGCGCGAGCGCATGGGCCGTGTGGACGGCGAGCTGATGGAGCGCATTGACGCCGCCATCGCGGTGAGCTTCGGGCTTGGCAATACGCAGCTGATCTGAAAAGGCCCGAAAGAAGGGGGCAGCGCGTCCTCTTCTTTCGCGGCGGCTTTTGCCGCGACATACCCCCTGCACAAAAGAAAAGGAAGGTACATCATGAAAAAGACTCCTCACGCGCTCACACGGCTCTTTACGCTCCTGCTTGCGAGCCTGACGATCCTCTCGATCTCCGTCGCCGCGGCGGGGACGGCGGGCTCCTCGTCCGATCCGCTCGTGACGCTCAGCTATCTCAACGAAAAGTTCCTGCCGGAGCTCATGACCAGGGTGGACGAAAAGCTCGCCGCGCGCACGGACACGGCCTCGAAAGAGCTGCGTGCCCAGGTGGACGCCGACATCAAACGGCTTGAGGAGAAGTACGGCTCGCAGACGTCGAACGAGGGCGCGAGCACCGGCACGGCGGACAGCTTTGTGGTCGTCACGATGACGAACGGACAGGTCCTCTACGGTGCGATCGGCTGCGAGGTCATGCTGCGCGTCGGCACGGCGTCGGTCGTATCGCCCTCCAGCCCGGGCCTCATTGACTCGACCGGCGGCACGACGCTGGACAACGGCGCCGGCCTGACGAAGAACCATCTTTACATGATGACGATCTCCGACCGCGGCGTCAAGGCGACTGCGGCGACGACCAAGCTGCTCGTGCGCGGCACCTATGAGGTCAAGTAAAAACCGAAATAAGCAAGGCTGCCTGTGCATAGAGTGTACAGGCAGCTTTTTTGTGGGGAGGCGGGAGCATGGACGATCAGGCGGTCTGGCGGCGCGGCGCGCCGGTGCGCTTTCCGAGCGCCCGCTGGGAGCTGACCTTTTCCCGCGCCCTGCGGCGCGAGAACGGCGGACGGTTGGAGCTTGCCCTGCCGTATTCGCCCGCGCGGCCCTGGCCGCTCCCGGAGCTGTTCTGCTTCGCGCGGCTGGAGAGCATCGGCGGAGAGCTCCACATCATCTACGCCTTTGACCGAAGGAAGGCCCCTATATTTTGAAAAAACTGAAAATTATGTCTACCATTTTACAAAAGACTGTGCTACAATAACAATGGAATCCTGCCAAAACCAAAGAAAATGAGGTGCGAGCCCATGAAATGCCCCTACTGCGGTTACAAGGAAAGCAAGGTCGTCGACTCCCGCCCGGCGGAGGAGGGCAGCAGCATCCGCCGCCGCCGCGAGTGCCTGTCGTGCGAAAAGCGCTTCACCACCTATGAGACGGTGGAGAGCCTGCCGATGGTCGTCATCAAGAAGGACGGCAGCCGCCAGAGCTTCGACCGGAGCAAGGTCCTGCGCGGCATGATCCGCGCCTGCGAAAAGCGCCCCGTGTCGTTCGACGAGCTCGAGCGCATCAGCGAGGAGATCGAGCAGAACCTGCAAAACTCCCTCGAGCGCGAGGTCTCGACCGAGGCCATCGGCGAGCAGGTGATGGACAAGCTGCGCAGCGTGGACGAGGTCGCCTACGTCCGCTTCGCCTCCGTCTACCGCCAGTTCAAGGACATCGACACCTTCATGCACGAGCTCAACAAGCTCCTTGCGGACAAGACCTAAGGCGACACCGCACAATTGCGTCTTCGCGCTTCGGCGAATTGCACAATGCTGCCTTAAAGAATATTCTTGATCGAAATTTCCTCCATCTCGTCGAGCAGCCGCAGCTGCGTGAGCAGCTCGGCGGTGTTGGCGCGGAACTCTGCGCCGTCCTCGCTTTCGGCGAAGCTGTGCGAAACGGCGAAAAGCGCCTCCGCCGCGTCCAGCTCCGCGTGCTCGACCATGATGTGAAAGTAGGTCTGCCGCGCGTCCCAGGAGGCGTACACCGCGCCGAGCGCTTCGCGCGCCCCCTCCCAGTCCTCCGCCTCGGCGGCGGCAAGGGAGGCTTCCACGCCCGCGCACCAGCCGACCACACTTTTTGAGACATAACGTGCGTTGGCCATCGCGCCGCCGAAGAGCAGCGCGAGCACCAGCAGGGGAGAGAGCCAATGCCTCATTTCGCCCCCTCCTTTCCGATGCAGAGGATCCTGCCCGCGTCGTCGATGGTGAGGAGCAGCACCTCCGAGGGGCTGCGATAGCCGCGCGAGGAAAGCTCCCGCGTGAGCCAGCCGCGCGTCAGGCCGCGATAGGCAAGGCCGCCGTCGAGCACGCGCCCGTCGTTGATGAGCACCTGCGGGAGGAAAAGATCGTCCTTCACCGCGCGCCCAAGCTGCTTCGGCGTCGCCGGCTGCTCGGCGGGGTAGAGCAGCACGGAGAGCTGCCCGTCCGTCTCTAAAATGGCGTACTTCACCGTCGTGAGGTCGGTCACGCCCTGACTGCGCAGCGCCTCGATGAGCTCGTCGAGCGTGAAGCGGTTCGCCCGCATGGCGGCTTGCTGTAGGATACCGTCCTTGATGAGCGTGGTCGGGCTGCCGCACACGAGCCGCCGCAGCCGGATGGAGCGCATACAGCCATACGAGAGAAGCATCGACAGCGCGAGCAGCGTCACGATCGGCACCACGCCGTTGAGCAGCGGGATGCCGAAATCCTGCATCGGCACGGCGGCAAGGTCGGAAATGAGCATCGTGAGCACCAGCTCGGTCGGCTCCAGCTCGCCGATCTGGCGCTTTCCCATCAGCCGCAGACCGAGCATGATGATGAAGTATAAAAGGATCGTGCGCACAAAAGCGGTGACCATGGCGGAGCCTCCCAGAAGGATTTTTCGCCTTATTTTGCCCCGCGCGGGAACATTTTATTGCCTTCCACCGTCATATCCTGACGGTGGAGATAGATTCCATTTTCAAAGCACAGACAAAGAAAGGAGTTTTCGGCTCAAAACCGACAAAGCGCCATGAGCCTCCTCTGCGGAGGACGACGAGGCGGGAGGTGATCGAATTTTTCGGCGGATGCCTCCCCGTGCGGTTCCGGCGCGCACACAGCCGACAAATACGCGGGCGACCGCGGAACAAAGGGACTGTGACGGAACGAAAAAGGTGAAATCTCTGTGCGTTTCCCCTTTTGATCGCGCAGGGCGTACTGCGCCCTGCGGCGGAGCCCTGCGCTCCGCAGAGACTTTTGTGATCATAAAGGAGAACTTTTTTATGTGTGGTATTGTTGGATACGTCGGCAGCGAGCAGGCTGCCCCCATTTTGCTCGACGGCCTCGCCCGTCTGGAATACCGCGGCTATGACAGCGCCGGTATCGCGGTCGTTTCGCCGCGGCATGAGCTTCAGGTCAAAAAAACCGTGGGCCGGCTCAAGGCCTTGAGCGACCTCGTCCACGGCGGCGCGGATGTGGAGGGCACCATCGGCATGGGCCATACCCGCTGGGCGACCCACGGCGCGCCGAACGACGTCAACTCCCACCCCCACGTCAGCGAGAACGGCAAGTTTGCCGTCATCCACAACGGCATCATCGAAAACTATGTCGAGCTCAAGGAATTTCTGATCTCGCAGGGCGTGACCTTCAGATCCGAAACGGATACCGAGGTCGTGGCGCAGCTGCTCGAGTTCTACTACAACGAGTGCGGCGACTTCTTCGAGTCCGTGGGCCGCGTGCTGCGCCGCATCGAGGGCGCCTACGCGCTCGGTATGCTCTGCGCCGACTGTCCCGACCGCATCATCGCCGCGCGCAAGGACGCGCCGCTGCTGCTCGGCTTCGGCGAGGGCTGCAGCTTCCTCGCGAGCGACGCGACCGCCATCATCAAGCACACGCGCGACGTGGTGTATATGGACGATGGCGAGATCGCCGTGCTCACCCGCGGCGGCATCCAGCTCTACAACGCCATGCAGCAGCCCATCGAAAAGGAGCATCACCACATCGAGTGGGAGGTCAGCGCGGCGGAGAAGGGCGGCTATCCGCACTTCATGCTCAAGGAGATCATGGAGCAGCCCGACGCCCTGCGCCACGCCATCGCGCCGCGTCTGCGCGGCGGCGAGATCGTGTTCGACGACCTCAAGCTCACGCCGGAGAAAATTCGGGGCTTTGACCGCATCTTCATCGTCGCCTGCGGCTCGAGCTACCACGTCGGCATGGTCGGCAAGTACAATCTGGAGCACCTGCTGCGCCGCAACGTCGAGGTCGCGCTGGCGAGCGAGTTCCGCTACAGCGATCCCATCGTGGACGATAAGACGCTCGTCATCATCATCAGCCAGTCCGGCGAAACGCTCGACACCATGGCGGCGCTGCGCGAGGCGAAAAAGCGCGGCGCGTACATTCTCTCCATCGTCAACGTGGTCGGCTCGTCCATCGCCCGCGAGAGCGACGACGTGCTCTACACCTGGGCAGGCCCCGAGATCGCCGTCGCCACCACCAAGGCGTATTCCACGCAGCTCGCCGTGCTGGATATGGTCGGCCTCTGCTTCGCCAAGATCCTCGGCACGGTGAAGGAGGAGGAATACGCCGACGCGGTGCGTGAGCTTGCGCTCCTGCCCGACAAGGTGAAGGAAACGCTCGGCCATTGCGAGGACATTCAGAAGTACGCCGCGCAGCACTTCCACCACGAGAGCGTCTTCTTCATCGGCCGCAACCTCGACTACGCGCTCGGCCTCGAAGGCTCGCTCAAGCTCAAGGAGATCAGCTACATCCACTCCGAGGCCTACGCCTCCGGCGAGCTGAAGCACGGCACGATCTCTCTCATCGAGGACGGCACGCTCGTCATCGCGCTGGGCACCTACGGCCCGCTCTTTGATAAGGCGATGAGCAACGTCGTTGAGGTCAAGGCCCGCGGCGCGGATGTGCTGGCGCTCACCACGGAGAGCCACCGCGGCGAAATGGCAAAGACTGTCGATCACGTCCTCACCATTCCCGACACGGCGGCGATGCTGCTGCCCTCGCTCGGCGTCGTGCCGCTCCAGCTCTTCTCGTACTACATCGCGCTCCAGCGCGGCTGTGACATTGATAAGCCCCGCAACCTTGCCAAATCCGTCACCGTGGAATAAAAGAATAAAAAGGGAAGCTCCGGCAGCCGCCGGAGCTTCCTTTTTTGCGGGGGAAAGGCCCCACAACACTTACACTATATCATTTTACGGTTTACCGTGTCAACACAAAACTGCGCGAAAGCGAAAAGTTCATAGCTCTGCACAGTTTTTTCCACGCCTTTTTCGTGCGTTCGGCGGCTTGTGCGGGGCGCGGAGATGTGCTATAGTAAAAGCACCTCAAGAAAGGGTGAGTCCAATGTACAGCTGATCCCGAAGGCACCGACGACCGGTCCCGGCACTCTCGAATGTTGAAACGTCATAAACGGAGTTCACCGCCTCCTGCGGTGTTGATATAGAGCGAGAGTGACACCATGTGCAAGCGTTATCCGGTGCCGCCGACTTTGCAGAAAGAGAGGTAACCAAGGATGTTAGATAATAAGAGCGCAGAGAAATAGCCCTTGACCGCGCGAGAGAAAAAGCGGTCAAGGGCTGTTTCTTTTTTGCCGTAAAGCTGCCGGAGGGCGGCTTATTTTTTTACATAATAGGCGTAGTATTCCTCGAACGTGAGATTGTTTTCATAGATGAACGTCGCGGCCTCGACGCCGACGTAGCGGTAGTGCCATGGCTCGAACTTGTAGCCGGTGATGTACTCCATGCCGTCGCCGTAGCGCAGGATGAAGCCGAAGCGGTGGGCGTTGTCGCGCATCCAGACGAACTGCTGCGTGTTCTTGAAGCCGTTGAGCGTGCCGCCGGGAGCGATGACGTCCAGCGCAAGGCCGGTCTGATGCTCGCTGTAGCCCGCGCGAGCGGAGAAACGGTCGGTCGTCGCCTCGCTGTACTGCGTGCGGTAGCGGGCGTAGAGGTTCTTCTGCGTCTGGTAGCTGCGGTAGGGCGAGGCGTTGACAAGGTGCAGCCCGGTCTCCGCCCACATGGCCTCGACCAGGTCGCAGAAGGCGTCGTTGACCTCGCTCTTGAGCTTGCCGCCGTTGGAGTAGGCGGGCTCGACCGTCACAAGGTCCTCCGGCACATAGTCGCTCGCGAGACGGCTGTATTTGTTGACCAGAATGAGATCGCCGTCGTCCGGGTCCGCATCCACCGCGGCGGTAAAGCGCGGCAGATCGTTGTCCGTGTTCACGATGCGCAGCACCTGCTCGAGCGTCCAGGCGCCGCCGGTGCGGTAGGCAAGGTAACGCTGCGCGCGGGTCTCATCGTAGTGCGGCAGCTTCGACAGCGCGTCCAGCAGGGCCGGCTCGTCGAACCACGAGGCGGGCGTCTGCGCGAGCGCGGCAAGCTGCTCCGCGCTGAGGGCGGGCTGCTCCTCGACGGCGGGGGCGGGCTCCTCCTCGGGCGCGGACTTTTCCGCCGCCGGCAGAAAGGGAGCAAGACTGATGAGCAGGCTCAGCGCAAGCGCGATCAAGGGTTCGGAGGGCATGGTAGGGTCATCTCCTGATTTATTTTTATTCCAAAGTAAAATTTGCGGGGGAGAGCTTGTCCCCCTCGACCGTCAGCACCCCGTAGGACGGGCGGCGATGGTCGCCGATGCTGCCGGGATTGACGAGCCACAGCCCATCGTGGTAGTCGATGTGCGGGATGTGCGTGTGCCCGTAAAGCAGCGCCTGCGCGCCGCGCTCTCGCGCCTCGTAGGACGCGCGCAGCAGCGAGGACTTCACGCCCAGCGTGTGCCCGTGGCAGAGCAGCACGCGGCAGTCGCCGAAAAAGACGACGCGCTCGCGCTCCTCAAAGCGGCCGAGGTCACAGTTGCCCGGCACCTGCTCGAGCGGGATGCGGGGATACAGGCGGTGCAGCGCCTCCGCGTCGCGCCAGCCGTCGCCGAGGTGTACGATGGCGTCGAGCGTAGAGGGACGCTCCCGCTCCACGGCGCGGACCATGTTGTCCTCATTGCCGTGGGAGTCGGAAAAAACGAGAATTTTCATAGCAGCGCAGCAGCTCCGTAGGTGAGAAGTGAAATGATGATGCCCGCAAGGAACACGCCGGCGGTGATGGCGGGCACGGCGAGCTTGAGCCGCAGATCGAGCAGCGCCGCGATCAGCGCGCCGGTCCACGCGCCCGTGCCGGGCAGCGGCACGGCGACAAAGAGCAGCAGCCCCCACGCCTGATAGCGCACGACCTTATCGCTCTTGCTCCAGGCCTTCCGCTCGATCCGGTCGACCCAGCGCCCGAGGCGCGGGATATGGGCGCGGACCCACGCAAAGCCCCTGCGCGCGAAAAGGATGATAAACGGAACGGGAAGCAGATTGCCGAGCAGCGCCGCGAAAAAGGCCTCGCGGAGCGGAAGCCCCATTGCTACGCCGGCGGGCAGCCCGCCGCGCAGCTCGATGACCGGCAGCATCGAAATGAGCACGGTCGCAAGGAATTTTCCCTCACCGGCCGAGAGCAGCCATTGCACGATCGCGTCTGTCATGCGCCGCTTCCTTTCCTGAATGATAACACGCCTATTATATAAAACCTCACCGGAAAATACAAGAAAAGATTTGCAGGAAGAAACGCGGGAAGGGGACGGCCTCGTGCCGTCCCCTTCCCATTCTTATGCAAGCTCAGCGCTGGTTGGTGTTCTGCTTCTGCTCCTGGTTCTGATTGGTATTCTGCTCCTTGTTCTGGTTCTTCTCCTTCATGTGCCCGCCTCCTTTCCTTTGTTCTGCTACGGCAGATAGTTTTTCCGCGCGGCGGAAAAACTATACACGGCGCGCAAAAATCCGCACCGCGGCCGAAAAATGGAAAAATTTCTTCTTCACGGCATTTTTCCGCAAATTATCGTTGACAAACGGCAGCGGAGGTGGTATCATACCTACACAAAACAAAGAAGAACGGCAGCATCCGTTCTCACCTTTAGCGAAAGCGAGAAGGTCAATGATCGAAAAAGCGCGTGGGCGCTTTGCGTTTGTTGTACGGGTGCGGCATGGCTGCGCTCGTTTTTTGTTTGGTCAAATCATTTAATGGAGGTGCTTCGGTATTAGCAAGGATGTGCATCAGCTCAATGAGGACATTCGAGACAGCGAGATCCGTCTGATCGGTTCCACCGGTGAGCAGCTCGGCATCATGTCTGCCGCCCAGGCGCAGCGGATCGCCGACGAGCAGGGGCTTGACCTCGTCAAGATCTCCCCGCAGGCTACGCCCCCCGTGTGCAAGCTCATGGACTACGGCAAGTTCCGCTTTGAACAGGGCAAGCGCGAAAAGGAAGCGAAGAAGAACCAGCACGTGGTCGAGATCAAAGAGATCCGTATGTCGCCCGGCATTGATGTCGGCGATTTCAACACAAAGCTCAAGAATGCCCAGAAGTTCCTTGCCGACGGCAACCGCGTCAAGGTCTCGGTCCGCTTCCGCGGCCGCGAGATGGCGCATACCGACATCGGCAAAGACCTGTTGGTGCGCTTCGCCGAGCAGTGTGCCGAGGTGGCGACATTGGATAAAGAGCCCAAGCTGGAAGGACGCAGTATGTCCATATTCCTTTCCCCCAAGACCGGGAAGTAACACAATATACGAAAAGGAGAAACTACCATGCCCAAGCTGAAGACCCACAGCGGTTCCAAGAAAAGATTCAACCTGACCAAGACCGGCAAGGTCAAGATGGCCAAGGCCTTCAAGAGCCACATCCTGACCAAGAAGCCCACCAAGCGTACCCGTCACCTGCGTGCGGGCGGCTATGCCGACGCTACCGTTGCCGGCACCATCCGCAAGATGATCCCCTACAAATAAGATAATTACGATACGCTTTAAGGAGGCTTACTGATATGGCACGTGTTAAGGGCGCGATGATGACGCGCAAAAGAAGAAACAAGACTCTGAAGCTCGCGAAGGGCTATTGGGGCAACAAATCCCGCCACTTCAAGATGGCCAACCAGGCCGTGATGAAGTCCCTGACCTACGCTTATACCGGCCGCAAGCTCAAGAAGAGAGATTTCCGCAGCCTGTGGATCACCCGCATCTCCGCCGCCTGCAAGATGAACGGCATGAACTACTCCACCTTCATGCACGGTCTGAAGGTCAAGGGCATCGAGATCAACCGCAAGATGCTCAGCGAGATGGCGATCAACGACGCCGTCGCGTTCACCGCTCTTTGCGACCTCGCGAAGAACGCGTAAAAAGTGCAAACGAAAAGAGACGCTGTAAGGCGTCTCTTTTTTTATAACAAAGGGGTCATTCTCTACGGCGGAGAATACCCCCTCTTTTCGCGCTGAGCAGCGCGGGGCAGAGCACGCCTGTGCTCCGCAGGGACCGCTTTTGTATGTGCAAAAGCGGTCGGAAAACACATGAGGGGCCGCGGCCCCTCAACCCTGCCATAGAAAGCCCGACAATAGGCCGACTGCACGCGCTGTGCAAAAGAGTGCGTGCAATTTCTTATTGCGGCTTTCGATTTGGTCTGCTTCTTGCGGCCGCTGCCGCTCTGCGGCGGGGTTTCGGTCATTTTCTTGCCGGAGGATAAGGCTTGCGCTCATCGGTCAGACCGAGCAGATAATCCGTGCTGACCTGATAATAACGGGCAAGCGCAATCAAGGCTATGCTGGGAATGTCGAGCACACCGTTTTCATAGCGCGAATAGGTCGTCTGCCCGACATTCAGTACAGCGGCAAGCTCCGCTTGCGTTTTGTCCGCATCCTCACGCATATCACGCAGTCGCCGATACATGAAATCACCTCAACGACATTATAAAAATGCTGTTATTGCATATTGCATTTCATGCGAAAAACGCATGAAATGATGTTGAGGTGAAAAGTATGGGGATCTATCAGCTTTATTTTCTGAAAATGCACAGCAAGCTGCTGTTTCTCTCCCGAAATGCGGGAACAAAAGACCCTGCATTTCTATCGCGGGTCCTGGCGGATACACTGGCTGCGGCCAAGGAAGCCATGCGGGGACGTAACTTCGCCCACTCGCCATACCGGACGAAGATCATCACGCTGGCATCGGGCGCGGCGGCTGCGCTCGTCTATCTCGAGCAGGGTGAGCTTGAGAAAATGCGCGAAGAAATTCTGACCGCTTTAGAAGCCGCCGCAAAATAACTCCCCGTAACCTCACCGCAGAGCGGCAGCGGCCGCAAGAAGCAGATCAAATCGAAAGCCGCAACAAGAAGCTGCACGCACTCCTTTGCGCAGCGCGTGCAGTCGGCCTATTGTCAGGCTTCCGATGGCGGGGTTGAGGGGGTGCGCCCCCTCGCGCGTTTTCTCACCGCTTTTTCGCGCAAAAAGCGGTGTCGCCGAAGGCTGATGCCTTCAGACCTCGCCGCAGAGCGGCAGCGGCCGCAAGGAGCAGATCAAATCGAAAGCCGCAAAAAGCGCGGCTGCGCCGCGCCGATGCACTCTCATACGGTTGCTGAAAGCTGATTTAATATGGGCGGTTCGGGGGTCGAGGGGCGGTAGCCCCTCGTTGTCTCTGGGGGTTCCAAAGGGGGAGGTCTCTTCAACTAAGAGACCTCCCCCTTTGATAGACGCCGCGCGTTGCGCGGCCGTTATTCTTCCTCCGGCTCCTCCCACGGCGTCATCGTGGCGACCAGACGGTGGATGGGCGTGCCCAGCTCGTGGAATTTCGCCTCGTAGTCGGTCATCACGTCGACGGCGCCGTTCGCGTGCAGATCGTCCGTGACCTCGGAGAGCGTAAAGCCGAACTGCGGGATCTCCTCCACCGACCAGGCGAAAAGCGGGGCGTTGTCCGTCTTGAAATGGATCTGCCCGCCGTCCTTGAGCACCCGGCGGTAGAGCTTGAGGAAATTGCCGTGCGTCAGGCGGCGCTTGGCGTGGCGCTTCGTCGGCCACGGGTCGCAGAAGTTGATGTAGATGTGGTCGACCTCGCCCGGAGCGAAAAACTCGGGCAGGATGTTCGCGTTCGCGTCGATGAAGCGGACGTTCCGAAGCCCCTCGGCGGCGCAGCGCTCCATGGCGACCACCATCGCGTCGGGCACCATCTCCACCGCCACGAACAGCACGTCGGGCTCCGCAGCGGCGGTGCCCACGGTGAAGCGTCCCTTGCCGCAGCCCAGCTCCACACGCAGCTCGCGGGCCTCCGGCATCAGCTCGCGCCAATGGCCGCGGTGCGCGATGGGATCCTTGATCTGCAGCGCCGCGCAGCGCTCCATGCGCGGCAGCAGGTTCTTTTTCTTTCTCATTCGCATGGGGAAATACCTCGCTTTTTGCGTTCATTTCCTGCCTATCATAGCGGAAACGCGGCGATAACACAAGAGAAAAATGAAGTCTTTCCGTCAGCAAAGAGAAATTTGCCGCAGGAACTGCGTTACATCGTCAGAAATGAATCAATTCTTGCAAAAAATGTGAGCAAACTGGAAATAATTTCAAATGAAATGATATTCCTCTTGCAAAACGCGGGGGAATTGCATATAATAGCCCCATTAAGAGAAAACAAGGAGGGCATACCATGTCTTTCGTGACCTATGAACCGCAGGGCGCGGTCGCGTATCTCATCATCAACCGTCCCGAGGCGCTCAACGCGCTCAACTCGCAGGTGCTCGCCGACCTTGACGCGGCGCTCGACGCCATTGACCTCGACGCCGTCCGCTGCCTGATCGTGCGCGGCGCGGGGGAGAAGTCCTTTGTCGCCGGCGCGGACATTGCGCAGATGAAGGGGCTCAACAAGGCCGAGGGCGAGAGCTTCGGCCAGCAGGGCAACGACGTGATGCGCAAGCTCGAGACCCTGCCCATTCCCACCATCGCGGCGGTCGGCGGCTACGCGCTCGGCGGCGGCTGTGAGCTCGCCATGAGCTGTGATTTCCGCATCTGCTCCGATACCGCCGTGTTCGGTCAGCCCGAGACGGGTCTCGGCATCACCCCCGGCTTCGGCGGCACCCAGCGCCTCGCGCGTCTGGTCGGCCCCGGCATGGCCAAGCAGATGGTCTACACCGCCCGCAACATCAAGGCGGACGAGGCCCTGCGCATCGGTCTGGTCAACGCCGTCTATCCGCTCGCGGAGCTTTACACTGCGGCGGAGAAGCTCGCCTCTCAGATCGCGGCGAACGCGCCCATCGCGGTGCGCGCGGCGAAGAAGGCCATCAACGAGGGGCTTGACCTCCCGATGGACGAGGCCGTGGTGGTCGAGGAGAAGGCCTTCGGCTCCTGCTTCGAGACCGCCGACCAGCAGGAGGGCATGGGCGCCTTCCTCGAAAAGCGCAAGCACGAACCGTTCACCAACAAGTAAGCGTTACTTGACAATTCATAAATTTCAATTCATAGGAGGAACACAAAAATGAAAGTTGCAGTTTTCGGCGCCGGCACCATGGGCAGCGGCATCGCGCAGGTCTTTGCGGCGCACGGCCACACCACTCTGATGTACGCGTCCAGCGTCGCTTCCGCGCAGCGCCACAAGGACAAGCTCGACGCTTCCCTGCAGAAGCGCGTCGAGAAGGGCAAGATGACGCAGGAGGCCAAGGATGCCCTGATGGCGAATATCTTCGTGGAGGAGAAGTCCGCCGCCGCCGATGCCGACCTCGTCATTGAGTGCGCCAAGGAAGAGATGGCGTACAAGCGCGCCATGCTCAGCGAGCTGGATGGGCTGTGCAAGGAATCCGCCATCTTTGCCACCAACACCTCCTCTCTGTCCGTCACCGAGATGGGCCTGGGCCTCAAGCACCCCGTCATCGGTATGCACTTCTTCAATCCCGTTCCCAGCATGAAGCTCGTCGAGGTCATCCGCGGCGCGAACACCACGCAGGAGACCTTCGACTTCATCTACAAGCTCTCCGAGGAGATCGGCAAGCAGCCGGTCGAGGTCGCCGAGGCCCCCGGCTTCGTCGTCAACAAGATCCTCATCCCCATGATCAACGAAGCCATCGGCCTCGTTGAGACCGGCGTCGCCTCCGTCGAGGACATCGACAAGGCCATGATGCTCGGCGCGAACCATCCCATGGGCCCGCTCGCCCTCGGCGACTTCATCGGCCTGGACGTCTGCCTCGCCATCATGAACGTGCTGCTTGAGGAGACCGGCGATCCCAAGTACCGCCCCGCTCTGCTGCTCAAGAAGATGGTCCGCGGCGGCCAGCTCGGCAAGAAGTCCGGCAAGGGCTTCTATGATTACAGTAAGTAATTTTTCGACAAAATATAACAGAAAAAGAGCCGGTTTCGACCGGCTCTTTTTCTCAACACCGGAAAGGGGAGGAACACCATGAGCGAAAAGAAGTGCGCTTGCGGACACGAGCTGGAAAGCCGAGGTTACCAGGTGCTGGAGCTGCACGGCGAAAGTCTCCTGAAGGATTATATGGACGTGGAGCTGTGGATCTGCCCGTGGTGCGGACGGATCGCGTTCTTTATGTGGGAGAAGGACCGGAAGGACCGCTACCGCGCCGAGTGCGGCGGCAGGACCGACGAGGAGCTCAGCGCGCTGCTGGAATCGCCGGATGCGCCCGCGCTGCTGCGGGACGCGGCGCGCGAGGTGCTGGACTCCCGCGCCGAATGGAAGGCGGCGGAGCAGCGCCGCCGCGCGAAGGAGACGGAGCGTGAGCAGGAGAGTACGCCGCGCGGCGGATTTTTCTCCGGCCTTTTCGGCGGCAGGGACGACGATAAGCCGCGCAAAAATCAGCCGCCCGAGTTCTGAGCCTGCCCCTTGACAAATCCGCAGCGACGGCGTATACTGCTATCCATCAAACCGGCATCGACGGAGAAGAAACCGCAGAGCACCGCACAGAGAGGGACGCATTTCGGTGCAAGCGTCCTGCGTGAGCGGCGGCCGTACCACTCCCGAGCAGCCCGCGACGAGCGGGACGGGTTCGCCCGTTACAGCGGACACAAGCGGCGCAAACGCGCAAGCAGGGTGGAACCGTGGAGTATAGCAATGCTTCACCCCTGATACCGTCGGGGGTGAAGCATTTTTGCACCCTCAGAGTCAAATGGAGGTAACTGAAATGTCCGAAGAAGTCAAGATCAACGAAGAAAACCAGTACAGCTTTGAAAATCCCGAGTACCGCAAGACCTATTGGCACACCTGCTCCCATGTGCTGGCGCAGGCGGTCAAGCGCCTGTGGCCCGAGGTGAAGCTCGCCATCGGCCCCAGCATCGAGACCGGCTTCTACTACGATCTGCTCGCTCCCTTCGCCTTTACGCCGGAGCATCTGGAGCAGATCGAGGCGGAGATGCGCAAGATCTGCAAGGAAAAGCTCAAGCTCGAGCGCTTTGAGCTGCCGCGCGAGGAAGCCATCAAGTTCATGGAGGAGAAGGACGAGCCGTTCAAGGTCGAGCTCATCAACGATCTGCCCGCCGACGCGCACATCAGCTTCTATAAGCAGGGCGAGTTCACCGACCTCTGCGCCGGCCCGCACCTCGATTCCACCGGCCGCATCAAGGGCAACGCCATCAAGCTGACCGCCTGCAACGCCGCCTACTGGCGCGGCGACAGCAAGCGTGAAACGCTCCAGCGCATCTACGGCGTCGCCTTCCCGAAGAAGGAAGAGCTGGACGCCTACCTCAAAGAGCGCGAGGAGGCCGTCAAGCGCGACCACAACAAGCTCGGCCGCGAGCTCGAATATTTCACCACCGTCGACTGCATCGGTCAGGGTCTTCCGGTGCTGCTGCCCAAGGGCGCGCGCGTCGTGCAGGTGCTCCAGCGCTGGGTCGAGGATACCGAGCAGAAGCGCGGCTATCTTCTCACCAAGACCCCGCTGATGGCCAAGCGCGACCTTTACAAGATCTCCGGCCACTGGGATCACTATCTCGACGGCATGTTCATCCTCGGCGACCCGTATGACGAGACGAAGGAGTGCTTCGCCCTGCGCCCGATGACCTGCCCGTTCCAGTATCAGGTCTACCTGAACCGCCAGCGCTCCTACCGCGACCTGCCGATGCGCCTGGGCGAGACCTCGACGCTGTTCCGCAACGAGGATTCCGGCGAGATGCACGGCCTCATCCGCGTGCGTCAGTTCACGATCTCCGAAGGCCACCTCGTCCTGCGTCCCGACCAGCTCGAAGAGGAGTTCAAGGGCTGCCTCGACCTTGCCAAGTACTGCCTCGGCACCGTCGGCCTTCTTGACAAGTGCACGTTCCGCTTCTCCCAGTGGGATCCCGCGAACCCGAACAACAAGTACGAGGGCACGAAGGAGCAGTGGGATCACGCCCAGAGCGTGATGGAGCGCATCCTCAAGGACCTCGACGTCGACTACACCATCGGCATCGACGAGGCTGCATTCTACGGCCCGAAGCTCGACATCCAGTATAAGAACGTCTACGGCAAGGAAGACACCCTCGTCACCATCCAGATCGACATGTTGCTCGCCGAGCGCTTCGGCATGTACTACATCGACGAAAACGGCGAGAAGAAGCTGCCGTACATCATCCACCGCACTTCTCTCGGCTGCTACGAGCGCACGCTCGCCTACCTCATCGAGGAGTATGCCGGCGCGCTGCCGACGTGGATGGCGCCCGAGCAGGTGCGCTTCCTGCCCGTCACCGACCGCGCAAACGAATACTGCGAGAAGGTCGCCGCGCAGCTCGAGGAGCAGGGCTTCCGCACCGAGGTCGATTACCGCAACGAGAAGATTGGCCGCAAGATCCGCGACGCGCAGACCGAGAAGGTGCCCTACATGGTCATCGTCGGCGACCGCGACATGGAGAACGGTACCGTCTCCCCGCGCCACCGCGCGGACGGCGATCTCGGCGCGATGAGCGTGGACGAGTTCTCCGCCCTGCTCAAGCGCGTTGTGGACAACAAGGAGCAGAAGTAAACCGATCTTTTTGAAAAAACAGTCACTCGTCAGAGTGACTGTTTTTTTGCCTTGGATTTAGCCAAAATGACAGACGATGAAGGAAAACTTGCATAAATTCGAATAAGGTGCATGAAAAATTTACATATGAAGAAAAAGTAAAAATTTGTCGTCACCAAAAAATTTGTGTGAAATAACGGAACGAGCGGAAAAAGAAAGGGCTAAGAAAAATGGATTCCGCCTTAATTTTGTGCGAATAGCCAAAAGTGCAAAAGTATCTTGCAATAAAACTTGCAATAAGTTATAATGGCTATGCCTCAAAGAGGTACATTGGCCGTTTTGCAAAACGAAGAAGCGCCGGCCGACGCTCATGCACAACATTGGACAACGTTGTGCAGAATGTCCCCGACCGGCGGTAACGTTGCCGAAACGGTAAAACAAAAAGGAGATTGCGTATGAAAAAGTTCTTAGCCCTCATCCTGTCCGTCGCTATGATCTTCGCTCTTGTTGCCTGCGGCAACAAGGAAGGTGATACCCCCAACACCGACGGCGACCCCCAGCAGACCGATACCCCCGCCGCTCCCGTTGACATCGTCATCGCCACCGGCGGCACCACCGGTACTTACTATGCCGTTGGCAACGCGCTCGTCACCACCATCGGCGACAAGCTGAGCCTGTCCAAGCTCACCGCTGTCGACTCCGGCGCCTCCAAGGCGAACGTCCAGCTCGTCACCGCCAACCAGGCCCAGATGTCCATCCTGCAGTCCGACGTTCTGAACTATGCTCACAACGGCTCCGGCGGTGAGACCATGTTCGACGGCGCTGCCGACAAGAACTCCCTGTGGGTCGCGGGCGTTTACAACGAGACCGTCCAGCTCGTCACCGCTCCCTCCATCACCAGCATCGAAGACCTCAAGGGCAAGACCGTCTGCGTCGGCGACGTCGGCTCCGGTACCGCTCTGAACGCGGCTCAGGTCCTCGAGGCCTACGACATGACCTTCGACGATATCAAGGTCATGTACGACTCCTTCTCCGGCGGCGCTGAGGCCCTCAAGAACGGCCAGTGCGATGCGGCCTTCACCGTTTCCGGCGCCCCCACCCCCGCTCTGACCGACCTCGCCACCGCCTACAACTTCAATATGCCCTCCCTCAGCGATGAGGCTGTTTCCTATCTGACCACCAACTATCCGTTCCTGGTCCAGGATAACCTGCCCGCCAACACCTACACCTGCGTTGCGGACGAGACCGTCTGCGTCGCCGTCAAGGCCGTCTTCACCGCCTCCAAGGACCTCAGCGAGGATGTCGTCTATGAGATCACCAAGGCCATGTTCGACAATCAGGCTGACCTGGCCAAAGCTCAGGCCAAGTTCGGCTTCCTGAGCCCCGAGGGTGCTGTTGCCGGCTCCTTCGACCTGCATCCCGGCGCCGAGAAGTACTACAAGGAGATTGGCGTTCTGTAAGAACACCCAATCCTGAAAGAGTGCGAAAGTGCAACTGCGACAACGCATAAGCATGGCCGCTGCAATAGTCTTGATTATTGCAGCGGCCTCCCTCTTGATTCCCCGCACCGGCTATTACCTGACGCTCCGCAATAAGGACAGCGGCGAGCTCTATGCGCGCTACCGCATGGACGAGGGGGATCGCTTTTCCATTACCTTTAAGCATTCCGTCAACCAATATCCGCTGACGGACACCTTTGAGATCAGTGAAGGAAAGATCTATGCCGAGGAGTGCAAGTACTATGCTTACGGCGCCGGCGTGCAGGTGGAGCTGAATCCCGGAGAGGAGCTCAGCTATACCGACGACGGAGCCATGCTCATCACCGGCATACATCAGGATAGAACCGGAGTCTGTTATGCCGTGGCCACCGTTTATGACTTCTTTCTGAAGGTAAAGGACGGTCCGGATATCAGTCTGCGTGATTTGTGTGGAAGAAATTCGCTGGTGACGCTCAATTATGAGTTCTTCCTCTATTGACGTCACAGTGTTCACCAATAAAAAGGAGGAGAAAAACACCAATGACTGACGCTGAAAAGAAAGTCTTGGACGAAGAGGTCGTCGTTGAAAGCGTAGACGTTGAAGTCGGTACGATGGAAGACGTTGACGCGATCATGAAAAAGTTCGACCGCGAGTCCAACACCCGTGTCTGGGAGGGCACGCCGAAGAAGATCCTGCGCTATGTGCTGGCCGCCTTTATGCTCTTTATGGTCTACATGAACCTGTGGGCCACCTGGAGCGGCCAGATCCGCCGCTGCCTGTTCGTCGGCTTTGTGATCCTGTTCACATTCTTTATCTACCCCGTGAAGAAGGGCAATGTAAAGCCCAACTCCATGCCGTGGTATGATATCCTGCTCGCTGTCGCGGGCTGTATTCCCTATTTCTACTATGTTGCCAACTTCAAGAGGATTGTGGCGATGGGCATCGCCATCGGCCAGACCGAGGTTATCCTTGGCATCATCGGCACGTTGGTGCTCGCGGAGTGCTGCCGCCGCGCGGTGGGCCTTCCCATTCTGATCGTGGCGGGCTGCTTCGTGCTCTACGCCTTCATCGGCCGCGGCATGAGCATGGATCTGGTGGTCTACAACATCTTCTATACCACCAACGGCATCATCGGTACGCCGATCTCCGTCTGCTCGACCTACATTGCGCTGTTCCTGCTGTTCGGCGCGTTCCTTGAGGCGACCGGTGTCGCCAACTTCTTCATCGACTGCGCGAACGCGCTGGTCGGCTGGGCGTCCGGCGGTCCCGCGAAGGTCGCGGTCGTCTCCTCCGCCCTGTGCGGCATGGTCTCGGGTTCCTCCGTCGGCAACACCGTTACCACCGGTTCCGTGACCATCCCGATGATGAAGAAGACCGGCTATCCCCCCGAGTTTGCCGGCGCGGTCGAGGCTGCGTCCTCCACCGGCGGCCAGATCATGCCCCCCATCATGGGCGCTGCGGCGTTCATCATGGCGGAAATGACCGGCTATGAGTATTCCGACATCATCGTCCGTGCGATCCTGCCCGCGTTCCTGTACTTCCTCGGCATCTTCCTGGGCGTCCACTTCAAGGCCAAGAAGCTCGGTCTCGTCGGCCTCAAGCGTGAGGAACTGCCCAAGTGGAAGCTCCTGCTGCCGAAAATCTATCTGCTCCTGCCCCTGATCATCCTGACCTGGATGGTCATTGCCGGTCAGACCATGGCCAAGAGCGCCATCTACGGCACCATCGTTGCCATCGTGGTCGGTATCATCAACAAGGATGACCGCATGACCCCGAGCAAGTTCGTCAACGGCCTTGAAAACGGCGGCAAGAACTGCCTGTCCATCGGCATCGCCTGCGGTATCGCCGGCATCATCTCCGTGTGCATCACGATGACCGGTCTCGGCGGCAAGCTGATCACCTATGTGGTCAAGCTCTCCGGCGGCAACCTGTTCATCGCCCTGTTCCTCACGATGATCTGCTGCATCATCCTCGGCATGGGCGTGCCCACCACCGCGAACTACATCATCATGGCCTCCACCTGCGCGCCCATCCTCATCAACGGTATGAGCATGCACATTCTGGCTGCCAATATGTTCGTGTTCTACTTCGGCATCGTCGCCGACATCACGCCTCCCGTTGCGCTCGCGGCTTATGCCGGTGCTGCCATCGCCAAGGCGCCCCCGATGAAGACCGCGCTCAACGCCACCCGTCTGGCGATCGCCGCGTTCATCATCCCCTACATCTTCGCTTATAACAATGCGATGATCTTCGTCGGCGATGTCACCTTCTTCGGCGTTGCCTCCATCGTTATCTCCGCGACGCTCGGTATGGCGTCCATCGCCTCCGGCTTCATGGGTTATCTGATCCACGACCTGAAGTGGTACTCCCGTATCGCGCTGATCGCCGGCGGTCTGCTGATGGTCATCCCCGGTACGGTCACCGACCTCGCCGGCCTCGCCATTCTGATCGTTATCCTGCTCATCCAGAGGGCTGAGAACAAGAAGGAGAAGAAGGCTGCGGTCTGATCTCCCGAAAACACGAGAAAATAAAGAGACGCTTCGGCGTCTCTTTATTTTTGCCCGATCGCCCCTCAAGGTCGGGAAGTCGGCACATGAAACGGCGCGGCGGCGCATAAAATGCAGGGAAAGGGAGGCGTCGTTATGCCGAAAATTTATCTCAGCCCCTCCACGCAGGAGTCCAATCCCTATATCACCGGAAGCGGCAGCGAGGAGTACAATATGAACCGGCTCGCCGACGCGCTGGAGCCGTATCTTTATGCCAACGGCATCCGCTTTGTGCGCAACACGCCCGACATGACCGCCGCGTCCTCCATCGCGCAGGCGAACCGCCTCGGCGGCTTTGACTTCTATCTCGCGCTCCACTCCAACGCCGCCGCGCCGGAAAACTCCGGCAGCGTGCGCGGCGTGCTGGTGTTTTACTATCCGACGAGCGCGGAGGGCAAGCGCGCGGCGGAGCTGTTCGCCGCGAACCTCAAGCGCGTTTATCCGCTGCCTGACCTCGTGCGCACCGTGCCCACCACCGCGCTCGGCGAGGTGCGTCAGCCGAAGTATCCGGCCAACCTGCTCGAGCTGGGCTACCACGACAACTATGCCGACGCCGCGTGGGTCGAGAACAATATGGACGCCATCGCGCGCGAGCTGGCGCGCTCGCTGACGGAGTATTTCGGCCTGCCGTTTATCGAGCCGCAGCCGGTCGTGCAGGGGACTGTCTCCACGAGCGGCTCGCCGCTGCGCCTGCGCGCCTACCCGAGCGCCGCGGGGCAGACCATCGCGCTCATGCCGAACGGCGCGTCGGTCACGGTCTACGGCACCTGGCAGGGCTGGAACACGGTAGAGTACAATGGGAACCTCGGCTACGCCGCTGAGGCCTACATCGAGAGCTGACGGGCAGCCGGGAATGCCGCTTTTTAATTGGGCAGTGCGGAAACACGCCGCAGGAGCGGCCGAGTGGAAATAGAAGCAGACCGGATCGTTTTCGGAAAAACAAGCACACTGCTCCCGAAGATCCGGTCGAGATTTGAGGTCCGGGGGTCAAGGGGCTTGCCCCTTGCGTTCTCTTGGGGTTCCAAAGGGGTGGTTCTCTTCGGAAGAGAATCACCCCTTTGACAAAAGCCGTGCGTCGCGCGGCTGACCCCGCGCGCTTTTTCGACAAATAGTTTTTACTTGACACTTGTTTACAAAAAGGTTACAATATTCGGTGGATTTATGGAGGGGAGAGAAGGGGCTCTCCCGTTTGTTGATTCAAAAACCCGTTTTGATATACCATCGGGACACGGTCAGACCGGCCGCTCCGATGGAAGCAAAAGTGGACACAGGAGGAATCAAATGAATATACCCAGCCTTGTCATCGGCTTGGCGGCGGGACTTTTCATTGGTATTCTTGCTTGTATTCTGTACCGCAACAAGAAGGCGAAGGACGATAAGGAAAAGATCGCCAACGCCGAAGAGGAGGCGCTGCGCATCATCAACGATGCCATCAAGAGCGCCGAGAGCAAAAAACGCGAGGCCACGCTGGAGGCGAAGGAGGAGATCCTCCGCTCCCGCAAGGAATACGAGAAGGAAGAAAAGGAACGTCGTGCCGACCTGCAGAAGCAGGAACGCCGCTTACAGCAAAAGGAAGAAAACATCGACCGCAAGACCGACGCGATCGAGAAGAAGGAAGAGGCCCTTGCCCAGAAGCACGCCGCTCTGGACAAGGAGAACGAAGAGATCAAGATCATCAAGCGCAGCCAGACCGAGATGCTCGAGCGCATCTCCGGCTTTACGGCTGACGAGGCCAAGAAGTACCTGATCGAGCAGGTCGAGTCCGAGGTCACCCACGAGACCGCCCTCAAGATCAAGGAGATCGAGGCCCGCGCCAAGGACGAAGCGGACCAGTATGCCCGCGAGATCGTAGCGTCCGCCATCCAGCGCTGCGCCGCCGATCACGTCGCCGAGATCACCGTCAGTGTGGTTCCCCTGCCCAATGACGAGATGAAGGGACGCATCATCGGCCGCGAGGGCCGCAACATCCGCACCATTGAAACGCTCACGGGCGTCGACCTCATCATCGACGATACGCCCGAGGCCATCACCGTCTCCTGCTTCGAGCCGGTGCGCCGCGAGGTCGCGCGTCTGGCGCTCGAAAAGCTGATCGCCGACGGCCGCATCCATCCCACCCACATCGAGGAGATGGTCGCCAAGGCCCGCCGCGAGGTGGACGCCGTCATCAAGTCCGAGGGTGAGCGCGCGGTGCTTGAGACCGGCGTGCGCGGCCTGCACCCCGAGCTGGTGAAGCTGCTCGGCCGCCTGCATTACCGTACGAGCTACGGTCAGAACGTGCTCCAGCACTCCATCGAGGTCGCGCATCTTGCCGGCATGATGGCAGCCGAGCTCGGCGCGGACGTCGCCACGGCGAAGCGCGCCGGCCTGCTGCACGATATCGGCAAGGCCGTCGACCACGAGCTCGAAGGCACCCACGTCGCGCTCGGCGTGGAGTTCCTGCGCAAGTACCATGAGCGCGAGGACGTTATCCACGCGGTGCAGGCGCACCACAACGACGTCGAGCCGCAGACCGTCGTCGCCTGCCTCGTGCAGGCCGCCGACGCCATCTCCGCCGCCCGTCCCGGCGCCCGCCGCGAGAACATCGAGAACTACATCAAGCGCCTCGAAAAGCTCGAGGAGATCACCGGCTCCTACCCCGGCGTCGAGACCTCCTACGCCATTCAGGCGGGCCGCGAGGTCCGCGTGATGGTCAAGCCCGAGCAGGTGAGCGAGGACGATATGGTCATCCTCGCCCGCGAGCTGGCCAAGCGCATCGAGAGCGAGCTCGAGTATCCCGGTCAGATCAAGGTCCATGTGCTGCGTGAGACAAAGGTCATCGAATACGCCAAATGAGAAAAAAGAACCGCCGAAGCGCCGCTTCGGCGGTGCTTTTTTCGCCTGCTATGAAAATGAAAAATGCAGAGAATTCCGATTATGAAAGGATTCCTTCATAAAAAGGGCAGAAGAGACAAAAATTTTTCCGCATATTTGGTGAAAGTCTCAAATCGAGAAATGATTTGAGACTTTTTCTTGCGTATTGAGCGTCGAGAGCTTATAATACAGAAGAACGGGACTGATTTGTGAAAAATTAGACAATCCAAATAATTTATAGTGAAGGAGCAAAAAGACTATGGATTTCCATCTGTCCAAAGAGCATCTGCTGGTTCGCAAAATGTATCGCGAATTTGCAGAAACCGAAGTCAAGCCTTTAGCCGAAGAACTCGATGAGGAAGAGCGCTTCCCCATGGAGACCGTCGAAAAGATGGCCAAGCTCGGCATGATGGGCATTTACTTCCCCAAGCAGTATGGCGGCGCGGGCGGCGACGTTCTGAGCTATGCCATGTGCGTTGAGGAGCTGGCGAAGGTCTGCGGCACCACCGCGGTCGTCGTCTCCGCTCATACCTCCCTGTGCTGCGCCCCGATCTTCGAGAACGGCACCGAGGAGCAGAAGATGAAGTATCTGCCCGACCTTCTCTCCGGCCGCAAGATTGGCGCATTCGGTCTGACCGAGCCCGGCGCCGGTACGGACGCTTCCGGCCAGCAGACCACCGCTGTCAAGAATGAGAACGGCGACTACGTCCTCAACGGCAGCAAGTGCTTCATCACCAACGGCAACGTTGCCTCCACTTTCGTCGTCTTCGCCATGACCGACAAGAGCAAGGGCAACCATGGCATTTCCGCCTTCATCGTCGAGAGCACCTTCCCCGGCTTCTCCACCGGCAAGCACGAGAAGAAGATGGGTATCCGCGGCAGCTCCACCTGCGACCTCGTTTTCGAGGATTGCGTCGTTCCCAAGGAGAACCTGCTCGGTAAGGAAGGCGAGGGCTTCAAGATCGCTATGAAGACCCTCGACGGCGGCCGTATCGGCATTGCTTCCCAGGCTCTGGGTCTTGCCGAGGGTGCCATCAACGAGGCGGTCAAGTACACCAAGGAGCGCGTCCAGTTCGGCCGTCGCCTGAGCCAGTTCCAGAACACCCAGTTCCAGCTGGCCGATATGCACACCCGCACCCAGGCTGCTCAGTACCTCGTTTACGCCGCTGCCTGCAAGAAGCAGAACCATGAGGATTACTCCATGGACGCTGCCATGGCCAAGCTCTTCGCCGCGGAGACCGCTTCCGACGTCACCCGCCGCGCGGTCCAGCTCTTCGGCGGTTACGGCTACACCCGTGAGTATCCCGTTGAGCGCATGATGCGTGACGCGAAGATCACCGAGATCTATGAGGGTACTTCCGAGGTCCAGCGTATGGTCGTCGCCAAGTATCTCGGCGTGAACTAAGAAAGAGGAGGTAACAAAACAATGAAGATCATCGTTTCCGTTAAGCAGGTCCCCGATACCTCCGGTAAGGTCGCCGTCAATCCCGATGGTACCCTGAACCGCGCTTCCATGCAGACCATCATCAACCCCGATGATATGAACGCCGTCGAGGCCGCCCTCAAGATCAAGGACGCCACCGGCTGCAAGGTCCTCGTCGTCACCATGGGTCCCCCGCCGGCAGAAGGCATGCTGCGCGAGCTGATCGCCATGGGCGCGGACGAAGGCTATCTCGTTTCCGCCCGTGAGTTCGGCGGCTCCGATACTTACGCCACCTCCCAGATCCTCGCCGCCGCCGTGGATACCATCGGCCTCGACAAGGACGATATCGTCTTCTGCGGCCGTCAGGCCATCGACGGCGATACCGCGCAGGTCGGCCCCCAGATGGCGGAGAAGCTCCACCTCCCGCAGGTCACCTACGCCGCCGACATCCAGAAGGACGGCGACACGCTGACCATCAAGCGTATGCTCGAGGACGGCTACATGACCATCAAGGTCAACACCCCCTGCCTCATCACCTGCATCAAGGAACTGAACACCCCGCGCTACATGAGCGTTTCCGGTGTGTTTGAGTGCTACTCCAAGCCCGTGACCGTTCTGGACTACAACGCCCTGAAGGATCATCCTCTGATCGACGCCACCACCATCGGCCTCAAGGGCAGCCCCACCAACATCCTGACCTCCTTCACTCCCCCGCAGAAGGGCGCCGGCCAGATGCTCGAGGGCAACGACATGAAGACCTGCGAGAAGCTCGCCGGTATCCTGTCTGAGAAACACATCATTTAAGGGAAGGAGAGTACGACAATGGTTGAGAATTATAACAGCATGGATCTCGCTGCCTTCAAGAACGTTTGGGTCTTCTGCGAGCAGCGTCAGGGCAAGATGATGCCCACCACCTTTGAACTGATCTCCGAGGGCCGCAAGCTGGCGGACGAGCTGGGCGTGAACCTCTGCGGCCTGCTGCTCGGCGACAACGTCGAGGGCATCGCCAAGGAGCTCGGCGGCTACGGCGCGGACGAGGTCATCGTCTGCGAGCATCCTCTGCTCAAGAACTACACGACCGATGCGTATGCCAAGGTCATCTGCGACGTCATCTCCGAGATGAAGCCCGAGGCGTTCCTCATCGGCGCGACCAACATCGGCCGTGACCTCGGTCCCCGCTGCGCGGCCCGTCTGCACACCGGTCTGTGCGCCGACTGCACGCACCTCGACGTCGATATGCCCATCTACAAGGACTTCCTGCGCAGCGCCTCCACGCTGCCCGAGGAGAAGATCGAGAAGATGAACACCGCCAAGGTCATGGGTCAGGATCACGACGTGTCCCGCGACCTCAAGATGACCCGTCCGGCGTTCGGCGGCAACCTGATGGCCACCATCATCTGCCCGCGCTTCCGTCCCGCCATGGCGACCGTTCGCCCCGGCGTGATGAAGAAGGCTCCCTTCGATCAGGCCAAGGCGGACGCGGTGAAGATCACCAAGCCCAGCTTCACCCTGAGCGAGGCTGATATGGACACCGAGGTCGTCGAGGTCGTCAAGGCCGCGAAGAAGCTCGTTGACCTGATCGGCGCCGATTACATCGTTTCCGTCGGCCGCGGTATCTCCAAGGACGTCGAAGGCGGCATCAAGCTGGCGGAAGAGCTGGCGGACGTGCTCGGCGGCGTCGTTGGCGGCAGCCGTGTTGCCATCGACTCCGGCTGGCTCACTGCCGACCATCAGGTCGGTCAGACCGGCAAGACCGTTCACCCGAAGGTCTACATCGCCCTCGGTATCTCCGGCTCCATCCAGCACAAGGCCGGTATGAGCGAGTCCGAGTGCATCATCGCGGTCAACAAGAACGAGACCGCTCCCATCTTCGAGATCGCCGACTACGGCATCTGCGGCGACCTGTTCAAGGTCACCCCGATGCTCATCGAGGCGTTCAAGGCTGCCAAGGCCGCGAAGTAAGGAAAAATTTCCCAAAGAAAGGCGCGAGCTTCGCGCCTTTCTTTTTTTGCAGATTTTGCCGTGCCGCATTTTGCTTTTGCCGGAAATACTACCGTTGGGTATTGCATGGAAAAAGACAAGGGGAGAAAAACAATGAAGCAAAATTTTGCGATCCTTGCCGTGACCGCGCTGCTGATCTGTTCCCTCACCGCCTGCGGCGGGGATCAGAACAACGGCGCGGCGAACGGAAATGTCAACGGTGCGGAAAACGGTACCACGAGCGGCATGACCGGCAAGACCGACAGCAGCTCCAACGTCGGCGGCGAGCTCAAGACCGACCCGGCGACCGGCACGCGCTACACCGGCCGGGAGAACGATTCGGTCGTGCGCTATGGCAACGGCTATGGCAACACGAGCGCGGATAAGCGCGCGGGCACGAAGAATGCGACGGCGAACTCCACGCTCCACGGCAGCTACAACAACCCCACCGGCACGCCCGCGGGGCAGACCGCGGCCTCGGCGCGCGGTATGTCGAACGAGCTGCGTTACCGTCTCATGCTGGAAAACGCCCACGTCCATGACACCGACGGCTTTCTGCTCGACGGCGAAAACGCGCATTACAACACCTTCCGGTGAGGAATACGGCGGAGCGGGAGCCGGCAGCGGCTGTTTCTCCGCCGTTTTTCCGCGTTGACAAAGGGAAATAAAGTCGTTATCATAGGGAGAGATAACGAAAGACGGAGGGCGGAACGATGCGAAATGACCTGCACGCCAATCTGACCGTGCGGATTTTTACCGACCGGAAGTGCTTCGGCCCGGGCGTGGCGGAGCTGCTGCGCCGTGTGCGCGAGCTGCACTCGCTGCGCGCGGCGGCGATGTCGATGAACATGGCCTACTCCAAGGCGTGGACGGTCCTGCGCACCGCGCAGGAGGGGCTGGGCGTCAAGCTGCTCCGGTCCTCCACAGGCGGGCGGAACGGCGGCGGCGCGACGCTGACGGCGGAGGGCGAGAGGCTGCTCGCCGCCTACGAGGACTACTGCGCGAAGCTGACCGCCTACGGCGAGACTCTTTTCGCCGAGACCTTTGCCTTTTACGACACGCTGACGGAGGAGAAGCCGGAATGATCTATAACATCCTCGCGGTGGGCGACGTGGTGGGCGCGTGCGGCGTGAAGCACCTGAGCCGCTGCCTGCGGAGCCTCAAGAAGCGCAAGAGCATCCATTTCACAGTCGTCAACGGCGAAAATGCCGCAATGGTCGGCCTGACGCCGAACGACGCGGACGACATCTTCGCCGCGGGCGCGGACGTCATCACGCTCGGCAACCACACCTTCGGCAAAATGCAGATCCGCGATTACCTCGACGACTGCCCCTATATCCTGCGCCCCGCGAACCTCGGCAGCCGCGTGCCGGGACGCGGCTATGCGGTCTACGACTGCGGCGCGGCGCGCATCGCAGTGATGAACCTCATCGGCCGCTGCGACCTGAGCTTCCACGCCTCGAATCCGTTCACCACGGCGGACGAGCTTCTGAAAGCGGAGGAGAAGCCGACCTTCACGCTCGTCGATTTCCACGCCGAGGCCACGAGCGAAAAGCTCGCGCTGGCGTACTATCTTGACGGGCGCGTGAGCGCCCTCTGGGGCACGCACACCCATGTGCCGACCGCCGACGAGGAGGTGTTCCCCAAGGGAACGGGCTATCTCACCGACCTCGGCATGACCGGCGCGGTGCGCAGCGTGCTCGGCATCGAGCCGCAGCAGTCGGTCGAGACGTTTTTGGGCGGCCTCGCGGGACGTTACCGCGCACCCGAGGGCCCGTGCAAGCTGCAAGGCGCGGTCTTCTCGCTCGACAGCGATACCGGGCTTTGCGTCGGCGTGGAGCGCGTCGACGTGCGATAGACAGAGAGAAGGAAAAGAGGAAAAGCCATGTCCATTGAAAAAGTAAGAGCCTATTTTGAGGGCTTCGGCATCGCCGGTCGTATCCGCGAGTTCGACGTTTCCAGCGCCACGGTGGAGCTGGCGGCCATCGCCGTCGGCGTCGAGGGCGCGCGCATCGCCAAGTCCATGAGCTTCAAGCTCGGCGACGAGCCGATCATCGTGGTCGTCGCGGGCGATCAGAAGATCGACAACGCGAAGTACAAGGCGCAGTTTCATCAGAAAGCGAAAATGCTGACCTTTGACGAGGCGTGCGCCTTTACCGGTCACGCCCCGGGCGGCGTGTGCTCATTCGCCCTGCCGGAGAACGTCAAAACCTATCTCGACGTGTCGCTCAAGCGCTTCGAGACGGTGTTCCCCGCTGCGGGCAGCAGCAACAGCGCCATCGAGATGACCTGCGAGGAGCTGGAGCGTTATTCCTCCAACTTCTCCGGCTGGGTCGATGTCTGCAAGCCCAAAGAGGGCTGAAAAGAGGAGGGAGACCACATGCAGATCCGCATTGCCAAGTCGCAGCGGGAGGACAAGACGGCGTATGTCGCTGTGCGCGCCGGTGAGATGACCGGCTTCGCCGCCGTCCGCTACGATCTGCGCAGCCTGCTGCGCTATGCCGGCGTCACGCTCGCCGCGCTCATCGCGCTCCGACGGCTGCTGCGCATCTGACCGATACCGAAAAAGGCTCCGACGGCGGTCGGAGCCTTTCCGCTGGCGTGCGCAAGGCTTGACAAGCAGGGCGAAACACCGTAAAATATATATTTGTCAATACACCCGCCGCGCGGCAGGGAACGGTTCCTGTTGGCCGTCCGGCGGCAGAAAAAGAGGAGAAAACAACATGGCACAGGATAAGAAGGTTGAACAGATCACCAACATGGAGGACGATTTCGCCCAATGGTATACCGACATCTGCCGCAAGGCGGAGCTGGTCGAGTACGCCAGCGTCAAGGGCTTCACGATCCTGCGTCCCTACGGCTACGCGATATGGGAGAATATCCAGCGCATCATGGACGGTGAGTTCAAGAAGACCGGCCACGAGAACGTGGCGATGCCCGTTCTGATCCCCGAGAGCCTGCTGAAGAAGGAGGGCGAGCTGGTCAACGGCTTTGCGCCCGAGGTCGCATGGGTGACGATGGGCGGCAGCGAGAAGCTGGAGGAGCGCCTGGCGTTCCGCCCTACATCCGAGACCATGTTCTGCGACCATTGGCACAACGTGCTCCAGACCTACCGCCAGCTCCCGATGCTCTACAACCAGTGGTGCTCCGTCATCCGCTGGGAAAAGACCACGCGCCCGTTCCTGCGCAGCCGTGAGTTCTGGTGGCAGGAGGGCCACACCATCCACGAGACCGCCGAGGAGGCCCAGGCCGAGACCGAGCAGCAGCTCAAGTGCTACGCGGACTTCTTTGAGAACGTCCTCGCCATTCCCGTCGTTCCGGGCCGCAAGACCGAGAAGGAGAAGTTCGCGGGCGCCGAGGCGACCTATACCGTCGAGTGCATGATGAAGGACCGCAAGGCGCTGCAGGGCGCGACCAGCCACTACTTCGGCGATAAGTTCTCCCGCGCCTACGACGTGACCTTCGCCGGCCGCGACAACAAGCTCCAGTATCCGTTCCAGACCTCCTGGGGCTCCACCACGCGCATGATCGGCGCGGTCATCATGACCCACGGCGACAACAACGGCCTTGTCCTGCCCCCGCGCATCGCGCCCGTGCAGGCGGTGGTCATTCCCATCGCGGCGCACAAGAAGCCCGAGGTCGCCGAGGCGGCCAAGGAGCTCAAGGCCCGCCTGCTCGCCATCGACGTGCGCACGAAGCTGGACGACTCCGACCAGTCCATGGGCTGGAAGTGCGCCGAGTACGAAATGCGCGGTGTGCCGCTGCGCATCGAGATCGGCCCGCGCGACCTCGAGAACGGCCAGTGCTGCATCGTCCGCCGCGACAACGGGGAAAAGACCTTTGTCGCGCTCGACACGCTTGAGAGCGCGGTCAAGGAACTGCTTGACCGCATCCACGACAATATGCTCGAAAAGGCGAGAGCGAATCTGGAGGAGAACACCTTCGACCTGTCCACTTGGGAGGAGGTCAAGGAAATGGCCTCCGGCCGCGGCGGCTTTGCGCGCACAAAGTGGTGCGGCAGCCGCGAGTGCGAGTTGGGCATGAAGGAAAAGGCAGGCGTTTCCTCCCGCTGTATGCCGCTGCGCCAGTCCGGCACAAAGGGCAAGTGCGTGTTCTGCGGCAAGGAAGCCACGACGGACATCTACTGGGGAGTAGCATACTAAAAAATAAGGGCGCGCAGAGCGTGCCCTTATTTTTTATACCTTTTGGAGCCGCACTTCGCTCCGCGCCTCGCAGGCGCGAGGCGCCTGCTGCGACACTCGCTCCGTGAGAGGTGTTTTTCTGACGCGCATGTCGTCAGAAAAACGATTTCATTTGGTTTCGCGCCTGCGGGCGCGAAATGCAGGAGGGCGGATACACGCGAGCGCGGCAAAAACGATTTCATTTATTTCGCGCCTGCGGGCGCGAAAGGGGACGCGGCAAAATTTTTTCGGAAATGGGAACTTTTTCTTCAACGCTCTCGTCCAAAGGAGTACAACGCCCAAGGAGGTACAACGACATGAAGAAGTATCTGGCACTTTTGCTGAGTATGCTGCTGCTCGTCGGCTGCGCGCGGATCGAGCCGGAGCAGGGCGGGACGAAGCCCGAGCCGGGACAGCCGGACGATGTGAGCGCGAAGCTGCTGAGCCAGTACGCGCTGGCGGAGGTCAAGCTGCCGGAGCTGCCCGCCGAGCCGAGCGAGGAGGAGCTGTGGACCGCCTACGAAAAGCTCGACTACGACAAGATGGGCGAGGAGGCCTATCACAAGGCGCAGGAGGAGCTGTGGGACGATTTTGACGCCCGCTCCCGCGCCTATTCCGACGCGGTCAAGGCGCTGCGGGGCGAGGGCGTGGACAAGACCATGACGCCCGCGCTGCTCGGCTACAGCACCAAGACGGTCTCCAAGCTGCTCGGCGGCGAGGAGGCGGCGAACGTGGTCTACTCGCCCGCGAACCTCTACCTTGCCCTCTCCATGCTCACCGAGACGGTGGACGGCGAGACGCGCGCCCAGCTTCTCGACCTGCTCGGCACGGAGGATGAGGAGACCGTCCGCACCACGGCGAACGCCATCTGGCGCTCGCTCTACACCGACAGCGCCAACGGCAAAACGCTGCTCGCCAATTCCCTCTGGCTGAGCGAGGGACAGGTCTACAAGACCGAGACCGTGGAGCGGCTGGCGAACGACTACTACGCCTCCGTGTTCAGCGCCCCCATGGGCACCGGCGACACCAACAAAGCCGTGCAGGCATGGCTGAACACCAACACCGGCGGCCTGCTCGCGGACGCGGCGAAGAACATCGAGACGAAGCCGCAGACCGTGATGCTGCTGCTCTCCGCGCTCTACTTCAAGGACCGCTGGAGCGATGAATTTTACGACGGCGCCACGAGCGAGGATACCTTCACCGCCGCCGACGGCACAGCGCAGCGCGCGGACTTCATGCACAAGACGGAGGACCGCGCAAGCTATGTCCGCGGCGAGGGCTACACCGTCGCGCAGCTTTCCTTCCGCGGCGGGGAGCGCATGATCTTCCTGCTGCCCGACGAGGGCACGGCGCTCACGCCGCTGCTGCGCGGCGAAGCGGCGCTGACCGATCTCTTCACCGACGTGTACGATAGCGACGAAGCGCAGACGGCGAAGCTCGTCTGGAGTGTGCCGAAGTTCGACGTCAACTCCGATCTGGAGCTGACCGACACGCTCAAAATGCTCGGCGTGACGGACGCATTCGACGATACGCGGGCGGACTTCTCGCCGCTGGCAGATTTTGACGAGCCGGCGGCAGTCACGCAGGTGCAGCACGCCGCCCGCGTGAAGATCGACGAGGAGGGCTGCGAGGCCGCGGCGTTCACCGCCATCATGGCGAACGCGACCTCGGCGATGCCGGAGGAGCTGCCGGTCGTGGAGATGGATCTGGACCGCCCGTTCGCCTTTGCCATCACCGGCGCAGACGGCCTGCCGCTGTTCGTCGGCGCGGTCAACACGATGGAATAACAAGCAAAAAGGACGCTCCTCCGAGCGTCCTTTTTGCTCTGCAAAAGCATAGCAAAAATAGATATGTGCCCTTTCCTCGCCCCTGCGGGGCAGCCGGAAAGGATGCACAAAGCTTCACGCATCGGCCTTGCGCCTTCTCGCGGGGCGGTGCTCGTGCGTGAAGTTTTTCATGTCCGGAAGTAGACCTCATCCCAATCGGCTGAGCCGATGAATAACATCGGTTCGACCGATAGGCCGGCCTTCCCGCCGCGGCGTGCCTCCACGAGTGCCAGAGAGGGCGCTTTTTCCGCCGCGGAGGCCACGAAGCGCAGCCGCTTCGGCTCCAGCCCATGCGCGCAGAGCGTGCAGAAAAGGTCGGATAGCCGCTCGGGCCTGTGGACGAGCGCGAAGCGTCCGCCCCAGCGCAGCACCCGCGCCGCCGCGGCACAGACATCGGCGAGCGTGCAGCCGACCTCTTCCCGCGCGGCTTGCCGCGCCTCGCCCGCGGCGCTCGCGCCGCTTCCCGCCGGGAAGTACGGCGGGTTGGAGAGCGCATAGTCCATGCTCCCCGCGGCGGGGAGCGCAGCGTTCTCGCGCAGATCGCCGGTGCGCAGCGTCACGCGCTCCGCCCAGCCGTTTTCGGCAAAGCCCTTTTCCGCGAGCGCGTTCGCCGTAGCGTTCTGCTCCACGCAGAAAAGCGTGAGCGACGGCTCACGCGCGAGCAGGAGCGTGCCGAGCAGCCCCGTGCCGCTGCCGAGGTCGCACACGCGCTCGCCGCGCTTCGGCGCGGCGAACCAGCCGAGCGCGAAGCTATCGGTCGTCGGCGCGAAGAGCTCCGTATCAAAATAAAAGCAGGGGCCGCCCTGCCGGAGAAAGTCCTTGCGTTCCATGAAGCCTCCGTTCCCTGACAAAAATAAGGACGCGCCAAAGCAGCGCGTCCTTATTTTTTAAGTAGATCTTACTCCTGAGAGATCGCACCATTGGGGCAGGTATCCGCGCAGGAACCGCAGTCCAGGCAGGCACCGGCGTCGATCTGATACTGGGAATCGCCCTGAGAGATCGCACCAACGGGGCAAGCGTCCGCGCAAGCACCGCAGCTAACGCAGGCAGAACTGATGTGATAGGCCATAAGAGCACCTCCATTTGATTGATACGCCTATTGTACACGGCAGAATACGAAAATGCAAGAGGAAGTATGCGGGAATCTTCCGCATTTCGGCAAAAAATTTTGAAACTTTTGATGAAAAATATGCGGGTAAACACGTCTAAAAACCAGCGCGGCAGGAAACAATGCGCTCGGGAGTGTGAAGAATATGGCAGAACAGAAGTTTACCCCACGCGCGGAAAACGTGCTGCGGCTGGCGCAGGAAACGGCGCTGGAGCTGGGCCACGGTTACGTCGGCTGCGAGCATATCCTGCTGGGACTGCTGCGCGAGGACGGCGGCGCGGCCTGCCGCGCACTGGGCGAGGCCGGCGTGACGGAGGAGCAGCTGCGTGAGCAGCTGGTGCGGACGGTGGGTCACGGTCTGTCCGGCAGCCTGCCCTCACAGGGACTGACGCCCCGCGCGCGCAGCGCGGTGGAGATGGCGGCCGCCGAGGCGATGCGCTTCGCGAGTCCGCGCATCGGCACGGAGCACCTGCTGCTGGGCCTGCTGCGCGACGGCGGCAACATGGCGGTGCGGCTGCTCGCGGCGGCGGGAGCCGACCCGAAGCGCCTTTACGCTGCGGTGGTGCGGCGGATCAACGAAACGCCGCGCACAGCGGCAAAGGAGGGAAACCGGATGCTGCGTGAAAACGAGAGCGGCAAGCGCGGACGCGGACTCGCGGAGTTTGCCCGCGACCTGACGGCGATGGCGCGCATGGGGCAGCTTGATCCTGTGATTGGGCGCGATACGGAGATCACGCGCGCGGTGCAGATCCTCTCGCGCCGCACGAAGAACAACCCTGTGCTCATCGGCGAGCCGGGCGTCGGCAAGACGGCGGTGGCGGAGGGGCTTGCACAGAAGATCGCGGCGGCGGAGGTGCCCGACGAGCTGATGGACAAGCGCCTGCTTTCGCTCGACCTCTCCGCGATGGTCGCGGGGACAAAGTACCGCGGCGAGTTTGAGGAGCGCGTGAAGGCACTGCTTGACGAGGTGCGGCGCGAGGGCAATGTCATTCTGTTCCTTGACGAGCTGCACACCATCGTCGGCGCGGGCAGCGCCGAGGGCGCGGTGGACGCGGCGAACATCCTCAAGCCCGCGCTGGGGCGCGGGGAGCTCCGCGTGGTCGGCGCGACGACGCTTGCCGAGTACCGGAGGTATATCGAAAAGGACGCGGCGCTCGAGCGCCGCTTTCAGCCCATCACGGTCGGCGAGCCGACGGAGGAGCAGGCGCTTGCGATCCTGCGCGCGCTGCGCCCACGCTACGAGAGCCATCACCGTCTGAAGATATCCGACGAGGCGCTTGCCGCCGCGGTGACGCTCTCGCGCCGCTACATCACGGGGCGTTTTCTGCCGGACAAGGCGGTGGATCTGATGGACGAGGCGGCGTCCCGCGTGCGGATGGGCACGCGTCCCGACTCACCGGAGCTGCGGGCGATGGAGGCCAAGGCCGCCGAGGCGGAGCGCGACCGCGCGGCAGCAGTCGCGGAGCAGAACTATGAGCGGGCGGCCATGCTGCGCGATGTGGAGCACAGCTGCCGCGAGCAGGCGGAGCAGGAGCGCGAGGCGCTGCGCCGCGCGCAGCGGGAAAAGCAAAGGACCGTCGGCGAGGAGGACGTGGCCGCGGTGGTCTCCGCCTGGACGGGCGTGCCCGTCACGCGCCTGACGGAGGATGAGGGCAAGCGGCTGCTGCGGCTGGAGGATACGCTCCACGCGCGCGTGGTGGGGCAGGACGAGGCGGTGCGGGAGGTCGCCCGCGCGCTGCGCCGCGCCCGCGCGGGACTGCGCGATCCGAAGCGGCCCGTCGGCTCGTTTCTCTTTCTCGGCCCCACGGGCGTGGGCAAAACGGAGCTGTGCCGCGCGCTGGCCGACGCGGTGTTCGGCGACGAGGAGGCGCTGGTGCGCCTGGATATGTCGGAGTATATGGAGCGGCATACCGTCTCGCGGCTCGTCGGCGCGCCGCCGGGCTACGTCGGCTACGACGAGGGCGGGCAGCTGACCGAGAAGGTGCGCCGCCGCCCGTGGTCGGTGGTGCTCTTCGACGAGATCGAAAAGGCGCACGAGGACGTGTGGAATCTGCTGCTGCAAATTTTGGAGGACGGTGTGCTGACCGACGCGCAGGGGCGGCGCGTGGACTTCCGCAATACGGTGCTCGTCATGACCTCGAACGTGGGCGCGAAGGCCATCACGTCGAGCGCGGCGAAGCTCGGCTTCGCGCAGGCCGAGGACGGCGACGGCGGCTTTGCGCGTGTGAAGGAAACGGTCATGGCTGAGCTGCGGGCGACCTTCAAGCCGGAATTTCTCAACCGCATCGACTCGACCGTGGTGTTCCGTCGTCTGAGCCGCGCGGACGTTTCGGCCATCGCGCGGCGGATGCTCATGGCCACCGTGCAGCGCGCCGCGGCGCTCGGCGTCACGCTGACGGTCGAGGACGCGGCGGTCGAGCGCATCGCGGACGAGGGCTTCGACCCGCTCTACGGCGCGCGGCCCCTGCGCCGCGTGATCCGCGCCGAGGTGGAGGACGCCGTGGCCGAGCTGCTGCTCAGCGGAACGCTCCACGCGGGCGACGCCGCCCGCATCGGCGCAGAGGACGGAACGCTCCGCGTTCGGCGGGAGGAGCCGTCGATCCCCGCCGCGGCGGAGACATAAGAAAAGGGTCAGCCGACGGCTGACCCTTTTCGATGTTCCTTTTCAGCGCTCAAAGAGGAGATGCAGCAGCTCGCAGCCGTGCGCGACGAAGGGACCGTTCTCGCCGGCCTTTTCGGTGTACACGCCGCCGCGCCCGCTGTCGATGCGGCTGTCGTAGAGCAGATACGGCACGGGATCGCCGTCGTGCCCGCGCGTCGCGGTGAGCGTTTTGTGGTCGGAGAGGAGCAGCAGGCGGTAGTCCATGTGCGCCGCGTCCAAACGCTCGGTGAGGGGCTTGACGAGCCGGCTGTCGAGCCATTCGATGGCCTGCACCTTGCCCTTGAGGTCGCCGTTGTGGGTGCATTCATCGGGCGCCTCGAGGTGCAGGCAGACGAAGTCGTACTTCTGAAGGCTCGCCCATGTGGCCTCTAACTTGCCCTCAAAGTTGGTGTTGATCTCGCCGGTCGCGCCCTCGACCTCGACCATCTCAAGCCCGCGCAGCACGCCGATGCCGTGGCACAGGGGCACCGCGCTGATGACCGCGCCGCCGCAGCCGTACTCCTCGCGGAAGTCGGGAAGCTGCATCGCCGTGCCCGCTGCCCAGAACCAGATGCCGTTCGCGCCGAGCTTGCCCTCCGCGCGGCGCTTCTCGGTGACGGGGTGGTGCTCCAGCACGCGATTGGCAAGGCGCATAAGGTCGGCAAAGACCCTGGCGAGCGCCGCGTCCTTCCCGCTCGGGAGCAGCGGGCCGATGACCTCGCCGAGGTGGTCGTGCGGCGGGATAAAGCACACGCCGCTCGGATCGCAATGGTGCTTCACCGCCAGCGGACGGAACGAGGGGCTGGGGTCGATGTACATATCCGCCGCACGGAGCGCGGCGGAAAATTCGGGATCGCTGTTGAGCGCGGCAACGACGTCGAGCGCATCCTGTCCGGCGATGGAGCCGGCAGAGTGGGAGAGGATGCGCTTTTCCCCGAAGGGCTGATCGCCCGGCTCGAGCGCGACGAGGTTGCAGCGGAACGCCGCGTCGCCGGGAACGAGCCTGAGCCCGATGGCGGCGGCCTCCATCGGCGAGCGGCCGGAGAAATGCTTGAGCGGGTCGCAGCCGAAGATGGAGAGGATCGCGGTCTCACTGCCCGCGGGCAGCGGCTTGGGGCAGTTCACAACGCTGCCGACCGTGCCGCGCGCGGCGAGGGAATCAATGGTGGGGATGTCGGCGTACTCGAGCGGCGTTTTGCCGCCGAGGGCCTCGACGGGGTTGTCCGCCATGCCGTCGCCGATGACAACAAGATATTTCATAGGAGTGCCTCCTTATCTGTCGATGAATGCAGTATAGCAGGGGAATGGGCAAAAATCAAGGACAAAAGTCCGCGTGCCGCGGAATTTTCCCTGCTGAACGGAAAACGGACGGGATACCCCGTCCGTTTTGTGCGGTTTGATGACCTTAACAGTTTGCCTTCCCCGATGCTCAGCGCCTGCGGCCACGATAACCGGCGGGAGCGGCGCGTCCGCTGCTGCGCTTGCCGTAGCGCCGTCCGCGCCCGTTCCCGCGCAGGAAAAGGAATGCGAGAATGAGCAGGACAAGGACGACGAGAACGATCCTGACGACGGTACGGGAGAAGAAGTCCGCCACGTCGCGCCTGGCGACCAGCAGCCACGAGGCTGACACATCGCTGAGCGCGAGCAGCTTGACCGTGCCGTAGACGGTGCCGTTGTAGGAGACGGTCATTTCGCCCAGCTCGTCGCCGGCGGCAATGGGGGCGTCCACGCTGTCCGGCAGCGTGATGTCGCGCGTGAGCTCACTGAGGTCCAGCTCCGTGGGCAGCATCCGCGTGATGCTCTCGGCGGGGGGGGCGACGACATAGTTCGCCTCGCTCGAAAGGGTGACCGGGACCTCGCGCACCAGCTCGTCGGCGGAGACGACCTCGCGGCGGGAGAAGCTGTCAAAGCCGTAGTCAAAGAGGCGGATGGTCTCGGAAAAGCTCTTGGTGAGGGTGCTCTTGCCGTCGGCAAGGGTGATCTTTTCCGCGCCGAGCACCACGCTCACAAGCTGACGGTCGCCGCGCACGGCGGAGGAAACGAGGCAGTGACCGGCCTCCTCGGTCGAGCCGGTCTTGATGCCCTGCGCGTCGCGGTAGAGGTAGCCGAGCTCGCGCCAGTTGGAAATGAGGCGGTTGGTGGAGTGGAGCACATGGCGCTGGTTGTGGTCGGTCTCGGCGATCTCCGCGGACTTGGAGTTGCAGATCTCCATGAATTTCTCGTAGGGCATCAGCGCGCGCGTGATGAGATAGATGTCCCACGCGGTGGTGTAGTGGTCGGGATCGTGCAGGCCGGAGGTGTTGACGTAGTGCGTGTTTTCGCAGCCGAGCGCGGCAGCGCGCTCGTTCATCCTCTGCACGAACTGGGAGATGTTCCCCTCGCCGCACACGGCCTCGGCGAGAATGTTGCACGCCTCGTTCGCCGAGACGATGAGCATACATTGCAGAAGCTGCTCGACCGTCAGCACCTCGCCGACCTTGATGCCGGCGGTGCTGCCGTAGATGCTCAGTCCCTCGAAGGCGCTCTCGTGCGCCGTGATGGGCTGGTCGAGCGAGAGCTGCCCCGCGTCGATCGCCTCGAACACCAGCAGCGCCACCGTCAGCTTGGTGATGCTTGCGGGGTAGTTCTTCTCGTGGGCATTCTTTTCGTAGAGGATCTCGCCCGTTTCCTTCTCAACGAGCAGGGCGGCGCGGGCGTCGACGTCGATCTCCTCAAAGGCGGAGGCCGGTACGCTCAGCAGGGAGACGAGCAGGCCGAGGACCAAAAAAAGAGCAAAAAAGCGGCGTTTTTTCATGGAAATGTACCTCGCAGTATGTTACAATAAAATTTGATCGGACGATCGGCGGGCGACTTGCCCGCGCTCGACGGTATTCGACATTCAGTATAACAAAAAACGGGAGGGAGTTCAACCGTGGAACGGCAGGAAAAAGGCGGAAGCACATATTTCTTTCTGGCGCTCGTGACGCTGGCCTTCCTCGCCGCCGTGCTGTATCTGACCTTCGGCGCGAACCGCACCGAGCAGGAGGGCTATACGGTGCAGACCGAGCGGCCCGCGCGGGAGGAGGTCGCGCCCGAGCGCGTGCTTGTAAACATCAACACCGCGACCGCCGAGGAGCTGGAGACCGTTACCGGCATCGGGCCGGTGCTGGCGCAGGCGATCCTCGACTACCGCGCCGAGCACGGAGACTTTCAGACGCTCGACGAGCTGCTGGAGGTGCGCGGCATCGGCAGCGCGAAGCTCGACGCCATGCGCGATGAAATTACGACAGGAGGCGATGCGCCGTGAAAATTTTAGTGGTGGACGACGAGAAGCTGCTCGTCAAGGGCATCAAATTCAACCTTGAGAACGAGGGCTATCAGGTCGAGACCGCCTTCGACGGCGCGGCCGCCGTCGAGCTGGCCAGGAGCGAGAGCTTCGACCTCATCATCCTGGACCTGATGATGCCGGAGGTGGACGGGCTGACCGCCTGTATGCGCATCCGCGAATTCTCCGCGGTGCCCATCATCATGCTCACCGCCCGCAGCGAGGACGCGGACAAGATCATCGGCCTCGAGTCCGGCGCGGACGATTACGTCACCAAGCCCTTCAACATTTTAGAGCTCAAGGCGCGTATCCGCGCCCTGCTGCGCCGTGCGGGTCAGACCGCGCAGAAGCGCACGGAGCTGCTGACCGCCGGCGGCATCGCGCTCGACACCGAGCGTCGCATCGCGCTGCGCGACGGCGTGCCGGTCGATCTGACGGCGAAGGAATACGACATTTTGGAGCTACTCATCAAGAATCCCCACCGCGTATACTCGCGCGAGAATCTGATGGATCTCGTCTGGGGCTTCACCTACGCCGGCGACTACCGCACGGTGGATGTCCACATCCGCCGCCTGCGCGAAAAGCTGGAGCATGACCCCGCCGAGCCGAAGCACATCATGACCAAGTGGGGCGTGGGCTACTACCTCAAGGACTGAGCGGCGCACAGAAGGAAAACGAATGGGAGGAGGGGAGCGCCGTGCGGCGTGCGAGCTTACAGGTCAAATTCGGCCTGAGTTATATTCTGGTCATTGCGGCAGTGCTCGTTTTCATGAACACCTACCCTCTGATCGTGTCGGAAAATCTGGTCGTGCGCTCCAAGCAGACGACGCTGCAAAGCAGCGTGAGCGTGATGGTGACGGCGCTGAGCGGCCTGGAGGAGCTGAGCGAGGAGAACGTCGCCTCCGCGATGACGCTGGTGGAGGATACCGGCATTTCCCGCATTCTCGTCACGGACGCCGCGGGGCGCATCCTCTACGACACCCGCGAGACGGACGGCGCGGTGGGCCGCTACGGGCTTTACACCGAGATCGTGCAGGCGCTGCGGGGCTACGACGCCTTCTATGCCGACTTTACCGACGGCGCGTTCCGCAGCCGCGCGGCCTCGCCGGTCATCTACCGCAGCCAGACCATCGGCGCGGTCTATGCCTATGAGTACGACGTGGAGCAGGCGACGCTGCTGCTGACGCTGCAGAAGAATCTGCTGCGCATCTCGGCGGCAGTCGCGGGCTTTGTCGTGCTGCTGAGCCTGCTGCTCTCGCGGATGCTCACGCGCCGCTTCGGCGTGCTGCTCGAGGCCATCCGCCGCGTGCGCGAGGGCGCGTACAGCTACCACGCCGAGATCGGCGGTCGCGACGAGATCAGCGAGATCGCCGAGGAGTTCAACAGCCTCTCCGACCGCTTGCAGACGACGGAGGAGGCGCGCCGCCGCTTTGTCTCCGACGCGAGCCACGAGCTGAAAACGCCGCTGGCCGGTATCCGCCTGCTCTCCGACTCGATTTTGCAGACCGAAGACATCGATGCTGCCACGGTGCGCGAGTTCGTCGGCGACATCGTGCAGGAGACCGACCGCCTGACGCGCATCACGGAAAATCTGCTGCGGCTCACGCGGCTCGACAGCGGCATCGTCGAGCCGGCGCAGAGCGTCGCGGTCGCGCCGGTCATCGAGCGCGTGGTGCGGATGCTGCGGCTGGTCGCCGACGAGAAGCGGGTCGAGCTGACCTATCTCGTCGAGCGGGAGCAGAGCGTGCGGGCCGGCGTGGACGACCTGCACCAGATCATTTATAACCTCACCGAGAACGCCATCAAATACAACCGCCCCGGCGGCTTCGTGCGCGTGACGCTTGGCGGCACGGAGGACGAGTGCGTGCTGCGCGTGGAGGACAACGGCATCGGCATTCCCGAGGAGGATATGCCGCGCGTGTTCGACCGCTTCTACCGCGTGGACAAGATGCGCTCACGCGCCGCGGGCGGCACGGGCCTTGGACTTTCCATTGTGGCGGACACCGTGCGCCGCCGCGGCGGCAGCATCGCTGTCAGCGCCCGCGCGGGCGGCGGCACCTGCTTCACGGTGCGGCTCCCCGCCGTGCGGAGGGAGGGGGAGACATGAGAAGAAAGGCTTTCCTGTTCACGTTTCTCGTTCTTTCGCTGCTGCTCGCCGCCTGTGTGCGCAGCGGCGGGACGGAGGGAGAAAACAGCTATACGATCTACTACCCCGCCGCCGAGCTGCGCGACGTGCCGGGCGAGGACGCCATCGTTGCCCGCACCGTGCAGCTCCCGGACGCCGACACGCTCACGCAGGAGGAGCTGGCGCAGCGATTGCTGGAGCGGCTTCTTGCCGACGCGCCAGATGCGGGCGTCCGCGCGCCGATGCCGGGCGGGACAACGCTTCTGAGCCTGTCGGTCCTCGGCAACTGGGCGCGGGTGGACTTCTCGCGGCAGTATGCGCGTCTTGCGGGCATTGATCTGACGCTCGCCGATTACTGCGTGACGCTCACGCTCACGCAGCTCGACGGTGTGAACGCGGTGTCCATCACCTCGGGCGGGCGGGAGCTGCCGTACCGCGAGACGCAGACGCTCACGGCGGCGGATCCGCTGCTGTCGATGCGCGAGGACGCGCTGCGCCCCATCACCGTATCGCTCTACTTCCTCGACCCGACGAGCGGCGCGCTGCGCGCGGAAAAGCGCGCGCTGGCGCTCTACGAGGGACAGACGCGCGTGAACGCGCTGCTGGAGGCGCTCGCGCAGGGCCCTGAGAGCGGCGCGCTCGCAGCGCTGCTGCCGGAGGAGTTCACCGTGCTCTCCGCCCGCGTGGAGGAGGGGACGTGCTACCTCAATCTGCCCTCCGACGCCGATCTCGGCATCTCGCCGCGGCAGACGGTGGAGTCGCTGGTGCTCTCGCTCTGCTCGCTCGACACCGTCGAGCGCGTGCAGATCGTTGTGGACGGCGAGATCGCGGCGCAGCTGAACGGTGTGAACGTCGGCGAGCCGCTGACGCCATGAGAAAAGAAAGAATGCCGCACGGCCTGTGAGCCGTGCGGCGTTTTCTTATCATCGGGAGTCCTCCCGCGTGGAGAGGCAGAAGGTCAGCAGCGAGGCCGCCGCGCTCACCGTGCCGAGCAGCAGCGCGGCCTGTATGCCGCTGCGGTCGAGGAGCCGTCCGCCGAGGAGATTGCCCAGCGCGCCGCCAAGTCCGCTGCCGGCGACATAGATGAGCGACTGTCCCTTGAGCTGGTCGCGTTCGGGGAGCGCCGCGGCGACGTAGTAGACCGTCGCGGGCGCGTAAACGGCGAACTGGAAGAACTGCATACACTGCCCGAGGTAGATGAGGGGCATTGAGCGGGCAAGGTAGAAAATAAGGAATTTCACGACCTCGGCTCCCGCCGCGAAGCGCAGGAAGAAGCCGGGCGAGAAGCGCTTTTGCAGCCGGGAGACCAGCGTCATCGCGGGCAGCTCCAGCACGGCGGAGATGGCAAGGCTCGTGCCCACGGCGCTCGCGGTCCCGCCGGCCTTGCCGACTAGGGCGTTCATATAGGTGTTGGAGATGGTGTGGGTGAGGAAAAAGAACATACAGCCGAGCAGGGTGAGCGCGAAGCGCGGGTGGCTGCGCAGTACGGCGGCGATGCTCCGGTGCTCCGCAGGGCGGTCCGCCGCTTCATCGGGGCGCTCGGGCAGGCGGAAGCCGGACATGGCGAGGAGTCCGCAGGCGGTCAGCGCGGCAAAGACCGGCAGGAGCAGTGTCGGCGCATGACGCTCGAGCACAAAGCCGAGGAGCAGCACCGCGGCGGCGTAGGAGACTGAGCCGACGCCGCGGCAGAAGCCGTAGACCACAGGGATGCCGCAGCGGTTCGCGTCCATCGCCATGGCGTTTTGAAACGGCGGGGGGGAGGAGAGGAACGCGCCGATGAGCGCGAAGCACGCGCCCAGCACGAACGGGCGCGGCAGCGGCACGAGCCATACGAGCAGGCACAGCGCCGCGGCGAGCGTGAGCAGCGCCATCGCGCCGTGGCGGTTTTCGAGGCCGGGCCGCGCGTCGAGAAACGAGGAGACCGCGGGGGAGAGGAACACCGAGAGCAGCGTCGCGCACGAGGTCACGACGCCGACCTGCGCGCTCGCAAAGCCGTTGTATTCGAGCACGAGCGCGATGAAGGCCCAGAGCGAGCCGTAGGCGCCCCAGAACGAGGCATGGATCACGGCATAGCGCGTATTCATGGAAAGCCGCACGGCGGCGCCTCCTTTCCCAACGAAGCGGAATACAAGAAGTTTAACACTTTGTGATGCATTGTCAACGGTTTTTGTTGAGTTTTGCGCGCGCATGGGCTATACTGTAACATGAAAAAGAATGCGAACATGGAGGTTTTTGACGATGAAGCTGATGGTGCTGGACGGCAACTCGATCCTCAATCGCTCCTATTACGGCATCCGTCCCCTGACGACGAAGGACGGGTTTTACACGCAGGCCATTTATGGCTTTCTGGTCACGATGGCGCGGCTGGAGGACGAGGAGCGGCCCGACGCGGTGTGCGTGACCTTCGACCGGCGCGAGCCGACCTTCCGCCACCTGGAGTACGAGGGCTACAAGGCCCAGCGCAAGGGGATGCCCGAGGAGCTGGCGATGCAGCTTCCGGTGATGAAGGAGGTACTCGACGCGATGAACATCCCGCGCTACGAGCTGGCGGGCTACGAGGCGGACGACCTCATCGGCACCATCTCGCGCAGATGCGAGGCGGCGGGCTGGGACTGCGTGGCAGCGACGGGTGACAAGGATTCGCTTCAGCTCATCACGGAGCACACGACCGTCAAGCTCATCTCCACCCGCATGGGGCAGACCACCACGAAGCGCATGACGCCCGAGAGCTTTGCCGAGGAGTACGGCTTTGAGCCGATCCACATCATTGACCTCAAGGCACTCATGGGCGACGCGAGCGACAACATCCCGGGCGTTCCCGGCATCGGCGAAAAGACGGCGATGGCGCTCGTTCAGAAGTACCGCAGCATTGACGAAATTTACCGTCTCCTGCCGGAGCTTGACGCCAAGCCCGGCGTCATCAAAAAGCTGACTGAGGGCGAGGAAAGCGCACGGCAGAGCTATCACCTCGCGACGATCCTCACCGATGCGCCGTTGGAGTTCACGCCGCAGGACAACCTGCGCAAAGCGCCGTCGGACGCGCTCTATCCGCTGCTTATGCATCTGGAGTTCCATAAGCTCATCGAGAAAATGGGGATAAAGCCCACGACGGAGCCGCTCAGCGCCGCAGAGACGGTCGAATGCACCGTGACCGCCGAGGCCGTGACGAGCACGGAAAGGGCGGAAGAATGTCTTGCACGCCTCCGCGCGGCGGACCATGTGACGGTGCTCGCGCTGCCCGACCTCTCCGGCGTGATCGTGGAGTGGGAGAAGAGCGAAAAGGAGACGCTGAGCGCGGAGTTTTTCTTCGACCGCTATTCCGGCGACTGGAACGCGCTGCTGCGCGCACTGTTCTCTGCCGACATCAAAAAGGTCAGCCACAACGTCAAGGACCTCATGCACACGCTGCTGGAAAACGGTTTACCCGCCGAGGGCTTCGTGTTCGACACCGCGCTCGCCGCCTATCTCATCGACGCGACGGCGGGCAGGTATGACATCGCCTCGCTCTTTGCCGTCTACTTTCACACGCAGCTTGCCGCGCCCGCGCATCTGGAGCCGGGGGCGTTCGATCTGCTCGGCGATGTGAGAGCGGCGGAAACGGCGTTTCATATCTATACCTCCGCCGTCAGCGCGCTCTATGAGGAGCTTGCGCCGCGCATCGAGGAGAGGCAGCTCCATGCGCTTTATTACGAGGTCGAGTTACCGCTCTGCCGCGTGCTCGCGGAGATGGAGCTTGCGGGCGTGCGCGTGGACGCGAAGGCGCTCGCGGACTTCGGCGCGGCGATGGACGCGGAGCTGAAAACGCTGGAGGAGCGCATTTACGAGGAGGCCGACGGGAGCTTCAACATCAACTCTCCCAAGCAGCTCGGCGAGGTGCTTTTCGACCGTCTCGGCCTGCCGCACGGCAAAAAGACGAAGACCGGCTGGTCAACGAACGCGGATGTGCTTGAAAAGCTGCGCTGGGAGCACCCCATCGTCGCCGACGTGCTGCAGTACCGTCAGTACGCCAAGCTGAAATCGACCTACTGCGACGGACTGCTGAAGGTCATCGGGCCGGATGGGCGCGTGCGCACGAGCTTCCAGATGACCGTGACCGCCACGGGGCGGCTCAGCTCCACCGAGCCGAATTTGCAGAATATCCCGACGCGCACGCCGCTCGGCAGCGAGCTGCGGCGGATGTTCGTGCCCGAGCGCGGCAATGTGCTCGTGGACGCGGACTACAGCCAGATCGAGCTGCGGCTGCTCGCCCACATCGCGGGCGACGAGACGATGCGGCAGGCGTTTTTGAGCGGCGAGGATATTCACACCGTCACCGCCTCGCAGGTGTTCGGCGTGCCGACGGAGGCAGTGACGAAGCAGATGCGCTCGCACGCGAAGGCGGTCAACTTCGGCATCGTCTACGGCATCTCCGCGTTTTCGCTCGCGCAGGACATCGGCGTGAGCGTTTACGAGGCGAAGGAGTATATTCAGAATTACCTCGACCGCTTCTCCGGCGTGCGCCGCTACATGACCGAGATCGTGGAAAGGGCGAAGGCGCAGGGCTACGTTGAAACGCTCATGCACCGCCGCCGCGATCTCCCCGAGCTGACCGCGAGCAACTTTGCCACCCGCTCGTTCGGCGAGCGCGTCGCGCTCAATATGCCCATTCAGGGCACGGCGGCGGACGTGATGAAGCTCGCGATGGTGCGCGTGCATGACCGTCTCAGACGCGAGGCGCCGGAGGCGAAGCTGCTGCTGCAGGTCCACGACGAGCTGATCGTCGAGTGCCCCGAGGCGATGGCGGAGCAGGCGGCACGGCTCCTCACGGAGGAGATGGAGGGCGTGATGCAGCTCTCCGTGCCGCTGGTGGCGGAGGCGCACTGGGGCAAAAACTGGCTGGAGGCAAAGGGATGAACGGAAAGGTCATGCCGGTGCGGATCGTACCGATGAAAACGGAGCACCTCGACGCGGTGGCGGAGCTGGAGCGCAGCTGCTTCACCGTGCCGTGGTCGCGCAATGCGCTCGCCGAGGAGCTGGACAACGCACTCTCGGCCTTTCTCGTTGCGCTGGACGAAAATGACCGCGTGGTCGGCTATGCGGGCTTGCAGGTCGTGCTCGACGAGGGCTACATTACGAACGTCGCCGTGCGGCCCGACTGCCGCCGCCGCGGCGTCGCGGGGAAGCTGCTCGATGTGTTCGAGCGCTTTGCCGAGGGCAATCACCTCGCGTTTCTCTCACTCGAGGTGCGCGCGAGCAACTACGCCGCCATCGCGCTCTACGGGCAGCACGGCTACCGCGGCGTGGGACGCCGCAGGAATTACTATGAGCATCCCAAGGAAGATGCCGTCATCATGACACGGGAGTTTGGGGAGGCAGCGAAATGAGGATATTGGCTTTTGAATCCTCCTGCGACGAGCGATCAAACCGCGGAGCGGTTTGATTTCAGCTGTGATAACACGTCTTGGCAGCAGCTTTGCTGCTGCCGCCCCGCCTCCACGGGCGGGCGCAAGCGCCCGGCGGTCTCGTGAGGGATGCGGCGAAGAATGATAGAAAGAAGCAGATAAGATGAAAATACTGGCTTTTGAATCCTCCTGCGACGAGACCGCGGTGGCGGTCGTCGAGGACGGGCGGCGCGTGCTCTCGGACGCCATCGCGTCGCAGGCGGATATGCACGCGCTCTACGGCGGCGTGGTGCCGGAGATCGCCTCGCGCAAGCACGTCGAGGCCATCGCCGCGCTGACGGACAAGGCGCTCGCGGACGCGGGCGTGACGAAGCGGGACATCGACGCGGTGGCGGTCACCTACGCGCCGGGCCTGATCGGCGCGGTGCTGGTGGGGTTGAGCTTCGCCAAGTCCGTCGCCTACGCGCTGGGCGTGCCGCTCATTCCGGTGCATCATATCCGCGGCCACATCGCCGCGAATTATCTGGCGTTCCCGGAGCTGGAGCCGCCGTTCCTGGCGCTGTGCATGTCCGGCGGCAACACGCTGCTCGTGGACGTGCGGGATTATACCGACCTTGTTCTCGTCGGCGCGACGCGCGACGACGCGGCGGGCGAATGCTTCGACAAGGCCGCGCGTGTGCTCGGGATGCCCTATCCCGGCGGCAAGCCGATGGACGAGCTGGCGCAGCAGAGCGCGGGCGGCGTGTACGACCTGCCGCGCGCGAGCATCGAGGGTCACCCGCTCGACATGAGCTTTTCCGGCCTCAAGACGGCGGTGGTCAACCTCGCCCACAACGCCGAGCAGAAGGGCGAGCCGCTCGACCGCGCGGCGCTCGCACGGGACTTTACCCGCGCGGTGTCCGATGAGCTGGTGCCGCGCGCCATGCTGGCCGCGCGCACGTGCGGACGCAAAACGCTGGTCGCCGCCGGCGGCGTGGCCGCGAACACCATCCTCCGCGCCGACCTGATGGCGGCATGTGCGCGCGAGGGCGTGAAGCTGTACCTCCCGCCGCTCCGGCTGTGCGGCGATAACGGTGCGATGATCGGCGCGCAGGGCTACTATGAGTATTTGGCCGGCGCTCGCGCGGACCTGTCGCTCAACGCCTACGCCACCCGCGACATTGACGACGCGGTGGTCGCCTACCGTGCGCAGGTGCGCGACATATTCGCCTGAGATGAATAAAAGCCGCAGACCTGTCAAGGTCTGCGGCTTTCCTTTTTGACGGAACAAAATGAAATCCTGCAAAATAAAGGCGTTATGGAAACAAGCGGACGTTATTTGCAAAAGAGAGAAGAAATATCGTGCGTTATGTCAAACGGGTCATGTACCGGAGAGGGACGGGACATTTGACGCTGCGGCTGTGCAGAATGTCTGAGAATTTCAGAAAACCAAAGAAATATAGGGCGTTCTAAGTCTGGGGATAAGTCTGTGGAAACTGTGGATAACTATTTGTAGAAAAGCATTATTGAAAAACTTATGTGAACTCGTCGAACAATCGCGCGAGGGCAGAGAGCGTGCCGGAAAAAGTCGGGAAAAGGAAGGCAAAGTACGGGTTTTCCCGATTTTTGACGAAGCGCGTCGGGCACCGTTTTGGGTTGCTGGCGCGGTTTGCGGGGCGTGACCGCCGCCGGCGGGCCGTCCGAAATGCAAGAGAGCGAGCGCAAATACAAATGGTATTATTCACCGAAATGCACATTCAAAAATGAGAAGAAAGCAGGCCGGGAAAAAACAATGGATTCTGTCTTGACGCGGGCAAAAAAGTGTGCTAAAATATCATTCGTCTTTGAGAAAGACGCTGGTGTAGCTCAGTCGGTAGAGCAGCTGATTCGTAATTAAGTGCTCAAAATCGCCTTTGCGCCTCGGAAGCCTTGTGCCGCAAGGGCCGAACGCTCCAAGTTTTCCACAGCAACACGCAAATGGGGTTTATTTGGGGTTTATTTTCATCAAATCCGAAAAATCATATATAAGCTGGAATAGCTCAGTTGGTAGAGCGACGCACTCGTAATGCGTAGGTCGTCAGTTCGAGTCTGATTTCCAGCTCCAAGGGAAAAGCCGCAGGAACTAAATTCCTGCGGCTTTTTTCTGCTTCGGTGTGGGCTGCCCTTTAGGAGCGATTAAATCGCCGAAGCGGTCAAAGGTCTGGTCTGCCTTGGCCTCTGCCTCGGCAATGACGTGGGCGTAAATATTGGCCGTCGTGCTGGTCTGCGCATGGCCGAGCTTGTGGGATACGACCACCAGCGGCGTACCGTCTGCAATCATCAGGCTGGCGTATGTGTGCCGCAGGGAATGGATCGTCACCTTCGGCAGGCCGGTGCGCTTCACGAAGTCGGTGAACCAGTTCGTCACGGTGTCCGGAAAAAGCGGTTTGCCCTCCTCTGTGGTGAAGATGCGCCCATCGGTATCACGCCAGGCATCCCCCAGCAGCTCCCGCTGGGTGTCCTGCCATTGCTTATACTCCAAGAGGAGCAGGATGGCCGTGCGCGAGATCCGCAGCGGTCGCTCGCTGGTGGCCGTCTTCGGGGTGTCGGCATAGCAGCCCTCTGTCGGCAGATAGTTCCACGTCTGCCGGATGTAGAGAAGCTGCTTATCCAGATCCACGTCAGACCAGCGCAGGCCCAAGAACTCTGCCCGGCGCAGGCCGGAGAGCAGGTCAAAGGTGATCACCGTCCTCCAAAGGATCTTCTCCTCCTGAAGCAGCTCCAACAGACGGCGGGCGTCCGGCTCATCCAGATAAGCTGCCTTCCTGTGGGCGATGCTGGGTAGATCGGCCCGCTCGGCCGGATTTCTCTCGATGTACTTCCACTTCACCGCACGGTATAGGACAGCGGAAAGCGTGCGGTGGTAGGTGTGGATGGTACCGGGCTTCAGGGGCGTATCGTCGTGCTGCCGGATAAAGAGCTTGTTGTAGGGAACATCCAGCTTCTCGCAGATCTGCTCGGCGCAGTTCTGGGCGATCCCACGGCCATTCTTCAGCTGAGAGAAGCACCAGATCGACACGCCGGTCTGCCGGGACAGCTCTGCCTTGCAGGTCTTGCGCTCCTTCATCCAGGCGGCGAAGTCCACCTTCGGCATCGCCTTACAGCGGTTCCGCATGCCTTCCTCCTGCAGGTTGGCGTAGAAGGCGGCGATGTGTCCGGGCTTCAGATCCTTCAGCTTGATATGGCCGAGGGCCTGGTTGATGACCTTCATCGTCTGCTCGTAGCTGAAGGCAGTCTTTTTCTTCAGGTTCGGCCGGGCGTATTGCTCCAGGAAGATCTCCGTGAAGTCCACCAGCCGGATGTTGCCGTTCTGGGTCAGCTGGTGTCGCACCCGCTCTTCAAAGAGTGTGGCCTCTCGGTTCAGGGCCTTCTCGATCTGCCGCTTCGTCATCCCCGGCTCCGGCGTCCATGTCATCTTCTCGCGGATCTGCTTGCCGTTGATGTCGTACCCATTGGACACGATGATCCGGTAGCTCTCGCCTCTCTTTTCAATTGTGGCCATTAAATTTCTCCTTTCCATTCTTGCCACTCTGCTTTTCCTGTGGTAGAATGGAAAGGCAAAGTGGCCTCGTATTTTGTTTCTTTCTTGTTAAGTTGGGAACAAAGTGGCTTGGCTTTATCTTCTTTCGTGGTGGATTGCAGATAAAATACTTTGCATTGGCCGTCTCGGGGGTGGTAGCCCGGGACGGCTTTTCTATTGTTTTTCGCCGCCCCCCGGGCGGCTTATTTTTTGCGGAAATCGACCTCAATTACCCGATCTGAGAGCCGCCGCACAGAAGATCGTCCAAATCTTCCACATAGGGATCCAGCGCGGTATCCACGATGTTGCGGATAGGCTGCTCGGCCTTCAGGTAAGCGTGGAGGAGAAGTGTGACCTTTTCGGCCTGGCGGCCGTCGAGATGGTCAACCGTGGAGATGATATCGGTCAGGGACAAAGCAACGTCCCGCTCCAAGGTTTTATAGTACAGCAGGGTGGCTCTCTTTTTATCGTCGCAGCTGTAGGTGGAATGGATGCTGTGCTCTGTGCCATAGGTTCGGCGCAGCTCCTCCACCGCCGCCGTGCGGCCACTCTTATTGTCTTCGGCGATGGAAGCCAAAAGTTCAGAATAAACCCGTTCCATGGGGGCGTCATAGCCCATAAGCCAGGCCTCGTTTACATTGAGTGCCTGTGCAATAGCATAGACTGCATCCTGCTTTGCTTCCCAGTCACCCTTTGCATATCTTGTGATGCTGGATTTGCTAAGTCCAGAAAGTCTAGCAAGCTCAGCTTTTGTTATTTGCCTATGTTCAAGAGCCATATTTAGACGATTTGCAAAGGTTGACGGTTTCTCCATTATATGATCCTCCACTTCTTTGTTAGCGTTATTATAAACGTGCAGTTGCGAAAAATCAATACCGTTTTCTAAAAATTTAGTTTTATCAACATTTGGTATTGACATTTGAAAATTATTGGGTTATATTGGGCTTACCCCGTTAGTTGCGATTTATCAACTCAGAAAGGAAGATGAACTGATGCCTACAATGGACTATTCAAAACTGTGCGGTCGTATTAAGGAATGTGGCTATACACAAAAAAGTCTCGCTAAAGTCATTGAAATTAGCGAGAGCCATTTCTGCCAGAAACTCTCTGGTAAGTATCCATTCACGCAGAAGGAGATTGACAAGATCTGTGATGCGCTTAAAATTTCCGTCGATGAAATTGGCGCTTTCTTTTTTTCTCCTGAAAGTTGAGATTTATCAACTTTCGCATGAGTGTGAGATTTAAGAAAGGAGAACAACATGACCGGAAGAATTATCATCACCGGAATTTCGGATGCCGAAAAAGCGGCCAAGGAAATTCTCGAGCACATCCAGGCTATCAAAGATATCCAGCGCAGGATGGTCTGGTTCGGATCCGATATTCAGATTGTGCTGGACAGCAAGGAAGAAGCCGCCAGCGGCAACTGACGGCTTCCTGCTGATTAACGGTTTGATTCAAGGTACTTAATGATCTCTTTCCGGAATTCATCCAGCGCGTAGAAGGTCTGTCTTGATAACTGAGCAATGTCCCCGCCGGTAACAGGTTCATTGCTGTAGTCATCATATTCGCTACGCATTTCGCTGGAGAAATCCTCTAACACCAACGTCAAACGCTGGTCCAGCTCTTTAATCGTCATATACTCACCCCCTTTCTGCCGCCAGTCTACCACACAGGCCCGGAGAGGGCAATCCACCACGAAAGGAGACAAACCATGCCGAGAATGCGTACTGCGTCGAAGGCATACCGGCTGATCCTGGAGCAGGATCCCGATAGCGAGATCACGCTTCATTACATAAGGCAACTGATTGCCTCCGGTGCTGTCCCTGTCATCCACGTTGGGCGAAAAAAGCTGGTCGATGTGGACCAGCTGCTCGCTTACCTTGCCGCCGGCAATGAGGCTCCGACTACCACCGACCCCGCCGTCGGATATGGAAAACTGAGGAGGATCGACCTATGAAGCGACTAACACGAGAAGAACGCCGGCGCATCCAGCGCCGTGCCGCAAACATCCGGTTCCTGGCCTTTGTGCTGATCCTGCTGGCGCTGGGCGTCTGCATCGGCTACACCGCCGCACACGCTCAGGATGCCTGTGAGCCGCCCGAATTGCAGGAGGTATCCCAGCCCTCCCCTGTCGATGATATGCCGCAGGAGCCTGCAGAGCAACCGGCAGAGGACTATTCCAGCCTTGACCGGCTGGAGCTCATTGGAACGTTCACCGCTACCGCCTATTGTCCCTGTGTCAAGTGCTGCGGGATCTGGTCGGAAGACCACCCCAGCCGCGGCGAAGACTATGTGCAGAAGACACGTGCCGGCACGATCCCCGAAGAGGGCCGCACCATCGCCGCCGACTGGGATGTGCTGCCCAAAGGCAGCGAGGTCGTGATCAACGGTCATCCGTATATCGTCGAGGACACCGGCAGCGCCGTCAAGGGCAACCATGTGGATATTTTCTTCGAGAGCCATGAGGCTGCCTGCGAATTCGGCATCCAGCAGGTAGAGGTCTACCGGGAAGCAGCCGGATGAAGCACCGTCATCCAGCCTTCTGCCGGGCGGATGCCCTTCGCTCATTTTACTCTCCTGCCGGGCGGCCCCGCTCAAATTTGCCGCGGGGCGTCCGGCAGAGGGCTGGAACCCTTATCACGCAGGAAAGGAGGCAAAACCTATGGATGAACGTCAGGAGAAGTCGATCCTCGAAATGGGACGTGGCGCGATCATGGAGCGCGCAGACTATGAGATGCGAGCCATGATCCGGAACATTCTGGATCCGAACACCTCGGCAAAAGCGGCCAGAAAGCTGAACATCACGCTCACCTTCAAGCCCGGAGATGACCGGCAGACCATTGTGGTGGAGTGCGTGGCCAAGTCTACGCTGGCATCGACCAACGCCATCACCACCATGCTGTACGTGCTGGACGAAGACACGGTCGTCGAAATGGCTCCCCAGATTCCCGGTCAGCTGGCCGTAGATGCAGGGGAGCAGGAAGCTCCGCCGAAGCTCAGGCTGATCCACTCGGCCTAATTTTAAGAAAGGAACCATATCGCCATGCTTAAAGAAGCACTTCAGTACATCCTTGATGGTATGCGGCCGGAAACGCAGGACCTCTGCGGCCGTGCATATGTCATCACACCCTCCGGTGCGCAGGAAGTCATCGAGACGCCGATCGTGCCAGCCACTCTTCAGCTCCACAGCCTGGATTCCATCGTGAAGATGATCCGCACCGAGGCTATCCATCTGGCAGATGCCAATACCCCCGCGCTCTTTGTCAACATCCCTTCGCCCACCAATGTGACCTGCTTCTCTCAGCCTGACTTCACGCAGCGCTGCGTCCGCGCAGTCTTCTATTCTGCCGGTGCAACCGATGTCCCCGGATGGGATGCAAAGGTCACGCTTGGCTTCGAAGAAGCTCAGATCGCGCTGCGTACACGCTTTCAGGAGACTGGCGATTCGCTCTATGCGATGAAACTGGTCAATGATATCTCCCTCGGCGCCAAGGTCATTTACAATGACAACGGCGTCGCAACCACCGTCACCACGAAGAGCGGTGTCTCCCTGCAGACCAACGAGGCAATCCGCCCCATCGTCAAGCTCCGTCCCTACCGCACCTTCCAGGAGGTCGAGCAGCCGGAGAGCACCTTCCTCATCCGCATCAATGACCGCGGCATTTCCTTCATCGAGGCCGATGGCGGTATGTGGCGCCTGACGGCCCGCAACACCATCAAGGCATTCCTGGAGGAGAAGCTCGCTGCCGAGATTGAGAGCGGCAAGCTCGTTGTCGCTCTGTAAGCATAAAAAATCCCCTGCAGGTCTCGCACACCTGCAGGGGACCGAATCGGCGGCACAAGCCAATCCTTTTCACGCGCCCCTATTTTAAGGGCAGAAAGAGAGTTTTGTCAATGAAAACCTCAAAAATCGTTATTAAGAATCTGTTCGGCATCCGTGAGACCACCCTCGACGGGAAGTCCGTGGAGATCTCCGGCCCCAAGGGAGCCGGCAAGACCTCCGTGCTGGATGCCATCCGTTTCGCCCTCACAAACCGTTCTGAGCGGGACTGCATCGTCCACCAGGGCGCCGATGAGGGTGAGATCATCATCGAGACCACCACCGGCCTCTCCATCGACCGCAAGGCCCTGCCCGCCAAGTCTGCCGGCACGGTCAAAGTGCGTGACGGTTCCCTCCTTCAGACACGGCCGGCCGAGTTCCTCTCTCAGATCTTCACGCCCCTGCAGCTGAATCCTGTGGAGTTCACACAACTCTCCCGGCAGGAAAAGAACCGTGTGATCCTCTCCCTCATCGAGTTTGACTGGGATGTGAACTGGATCCGGGAGCAGTTCGGCGAGATCCCGCAGGGGGTTGACTACTCCAAGCATATTCTGGAGGTCCTGAACGACATCCAGGCAGAAAACGGCGTCTACTTCCAATCCCGGCAGAATATCAACCGAGACATCCGCAACAAGCAGGCCTTCATCAGCGACATCGCCAAGGATATTCCCTCCGGATACGACTATGACCGCTGGAACCAGTATCCCATCGGGGATCGTTACAGGGAGCTGGAACGGCTGCGCGAGAAGAACAGCGTGATCGAGCGGGCTAAGGCGTTCCGCGCCAATTTCACATCCAAGCTCCGGGGACTGGAAGGTTCCAGGGACGTAGAGATCGGTGCCATTGACCGGGATATTGCGGCCGAACGCGCCGCTCTGACGGGCAGTATCGAACGGATGAAGGCCGAGCTTCAGGCTACCGAGGAGAAACTGGCTCAGCTGAGCCGCCGCCGGCAGGATCGAGTGGATATTGCCACCGCCAATTTTGAGGCAGCTAAGGCCAAGCTGGAAAAGGACGTCGGCGTGGCTGAACAGTATGCTGATCAGGAGCCTGTGGACACTACTGCGCTGGCGGCAGAGGTTACCAATGCCGAGGAGATGCGGAAGCATCTGAACGAGTACCAGCGTATGGTGGCCATGCAGGCCGAGGTGCAGGATCTGACCGACCAGTCTGCTGAGCTGACCCGCAAGATTGAACTTGCTCGTGAGCTGCCAGCAACCATCCTGGCAGAGGCCCATATCCCCGTGGAGGGTCTGACCGTGGAGAATGGAATCCCGTTGATCAACGGCCTGCCCATTTCCAATCTGTCTGACGGCGAGCTTCTGGAGCTGTGCGTGGATATCTCTGTCTGCAAGCCCGGCCAGCTGGAGATTATCCTCATCGATGGCGCTGAGCGGCTGGACAAGGAGAGCCGTGAACGGTTGTACGCCAAGTGCAAGGCTAAGGGCCTTCAGCTGATTGCCACCCGCGTGACCGATTCCGAGGAGCTGGAGGTGACGGAGCTGTGACTGCTGCGGAACGTTTACAGGCTGAAAAGGAGCGCCTTCTCGCAACCACCGGTTTCTATGTCCCACCTTACAGAATGGCGAACCTGATGAAGGCTGCGGCCAAAATCATGGATATCGTCATTAAGGCGGACACCAACATCTGCTATGAAGAGTGCCGGTTCATTATGGCAATTGTGAATGCTGCTATTCCAAATGCAGCCGACCAGACGGAGGAAAGTAAACATGATGACGAAAGATAAATTGCGCCAGCTGACCGGCGATGAACGTCTCGGCCAGATGCGCGAATCCGAGTACCTGGGTGCCGAGGACATCGATGACGGCACAGAGCCGGTGCTCACCATTGCCGGCCTGTGGTACGGCTCTGTGACCCTGCAGCGCGGCAAAGAAAACAAGGACGTTCTTTCCTTCAAGGAAGAGCGTGTCCCCGGCATCCTGCAGGTACGCCCGCTGATCGTGAACTCCACCAACCGCAAGACGCTGCGTAAGCTGTTCGGCGACGCCAAGGCTTCTACGCTGGTGGGCAAGCAGATCCAGCTGTATGTAGATCACAATGTCCGGGATCCGCAGGACGGCGGCATGACCGATGGCATCCGTATCCGGCCCTACAAACCTCGTGTCCAGAAGCAGGAGCCTGTGCCGCCCTGTACGGACTGCGGCAATCCCATCGAAGCGGCTATGGGGAAAAACGCTCATTGGCTGGCGGCTTATACGACCAAGAACTACGGTGTGCCCCTATGCGCAGCCTGTGCCCAGAAGCGCAAGGAAGCCGCGGCCGCTGCAGAAATGCAGCAGGAGACCGAAAACGCTGCGGAAGTGCAGCAGGACAGCTCGCCTGAGAATTTCACGGTGGATCCTGACACCGGGGAGGTGCTGTAATGGCCCTTCCTGTTGTCACTCCGGAGAATTATTACTCTCCTGAAATGAATATGGCCTATATGGGCTCCACGCAGTTTAAGGCCTTCGAGAGGTGCGAAGCGGCGGCGCTGGCAGAACTGAAGGGGGAATATCGTCCCCCTTCCTCCGCGGCTCTGCTGGTCGGCGGCTATATTGACGCATGGTTCTCCGGTGAGCTGCCGCTCTACCAGGCGCAGCATCCGGAGATCTTCAAGCGGGATGGAACGCTGAAGGCCGAGTACGTCAAGGCCACCGAGGTCGTTGCCCGTCTGCAGGCAGATGATCTCTATTCCCTGCTCATGTCCGGCAAAAAGCAGGTCATCCGTACCGGTACGATTGCCGGCGTTCCCTTTAAGATCAAGATTGACAGTCTGTTGGATGCGGATACCTGTGCAAAGATCGTCGCAGAATTTCCGAATGCGGCCGCTGCGCTGGGCCTGTGTGACGGCGCCATTGTCGACCAGAAGGCTATGGCCAGCATGGAATCCGTGTGGTCGGCCGAAGATCATTGCAAGGTTCCCTTCGTAGAATATTACGGCTATGACATCCAGGGAGCCATCTACCAGCACATTGAGGGCCACATGCTACCCTTTGTTCTGGCCGTCGGCACCAAGGAGACGGAGCCCGATCTCGCTGCCATGTACATTGATGACACGGATCTGGCCGCTGCTCTGGCGGTTGTAGAAGACAATGCCCCCAGATACCAGGCCATCAAGGAGGGGAAGATTCAGCCCACCCGCTGTGAGCATTGCGCTTACTGCCGTGCCACGAAGCGGCTTACATCGATTCTCAACTACAAGGAGTTTTTCTAATGCTCAATAAGATCTTCCTGATGGGCCGTCTGACTCGGGATCCGGAAATGCGACATACGCAGAACGGTACCGCTGTGGCCTCGTTCTCGATCGCAGTTGACCGGGATTTCAAGGATAAGCAGTCCGGCGAGAAAGTCACCGATTTTGTGGATATCGTGGCTTGGCGCAGCACAGCGGAATTCGTGGATAAGTATTTCAGCAAGGGCCGGATGGCCGTGGTGGAAGGCCGCCTGCAGATCCGAGACTGGACAGATAAGGACGGCAACAAGCGACGCAGCGCAGAGGTCGTAGCTGACAGCATTTACTTTGGGGATTCCAAGCGCGACGGAGACTCCGGCGGCACATACCACTCATCCGGTAGATCTTCGGGGGTAAATGTCAGCGCAAGCGACTTCACCGACCTGGGTGATGACGATGGCGAGTTACCGTTCTGATGACACAGCGAACCAGATCAAGGCTCGTCTGACGATGGACGAAGTTGCGCGGCACTATGGCTTCGAGCCAAACCGCGCAGGATTTATGCGCTGCCCGTTCCATCAGGGAGATCATACCGCATCGCTGAAGGTCTACGCAGGAGACCGCGGCTGGCATTGCTTCGGCTGCAATTCCGGCGGCTCGGTGATCGACTTCGTGATGCGGCTCTACGATATCAATTTCCGGCAGGCCGTTCTGCGCCTGGATCTGGACTTCGGCCTGGGATTGAGCCAGGCTCCCCAGCGCTCCAGGGCAGAACAGTCGGCCATCCTGGAGGCCCGCAGGCGTGAGGCCGAGAGGAGAGCTGTCTTTGAGCGGGAATATCACGAGAAGACGGTGGAGCACCGTTACTGGTGGGAAGTCCTGAAATATTTTGCGCCGACCAAAGAGGATGCCGCCGCCGGCTTCATTCATCCTCTCTACGCCGAAGCGCTGCGCCGTCAGCCGTATCTGGAATACTGGCTGGAAGAAAACTTGGGCAAGGGGGTGATCACGTGAAAGAGCCTACGGTCTGGGAATATGAAAGAGAAGATTTCATGACAACTAAGCCCTACGAGGAGCTTTATCAATTCCATGTGCAGCCATTCGTACATGCCACGCAGATGGAGTCCCTTGCGGCCTACGCTGCCTCAAAAGGCTTCCGGGGCTTCAAGTCCATGTACAAAAAATACGTGGAGAGCCTGAAGGCTCAGAGCGGCACCCTCTACATCGAAAACGTTACCCAGTTTACCAATCAGCCGCTGGAGCTTAACGCCGGCGAATGGGAAGCCGATGACCTCGGGATTCACAAAAAGAACGGTTTCAATGATGAGATAGCCTGCCCACACCCCATTATGCCGGTGGAGCGACTGGTGAATATTGATACAGGAGAAGAGAAACTGCAGCTGGCATATCGGAAGGGCGCTGTCTGGAGACATCTCATCGTCAGCAAGACCGTCCTGGCCAGCTCCAACAAGGTGACGGATCTGGCAGGCTCCGGCATCGCAGTAAACAGCCAGAACGCCAGGGCATTTATCCAGTATATCTCCGACATGGAAAACCTGAACTACGATCTGATCCCGGAGAAGAAGAGTATCGGGCGCTTCGGCTACATACCAGACGCAGGTTTTTCTCCTTTCGTGGACGGTCTGATCTTCGATGGTGACGCCAATTTTAAGGCGATGTTCCAGACGGTCCGGAGCCGAGGCTCTGAAGCTAAGTGGCTGGAGACAGCAGCTGAGGTACGGAGCATGTCCATCACAGCCCGGATCATTCTGGCTGCCTCTTTTGCCTCTGTGCTGCTGGAGCCTCTGAACTGCCTGCCATTCTTTGTCCATCTCTGGGGTGTCGATTCTGGTACCGGCAAGACGGTCGCTCTGATGGTGGCTGCCAGCGTGTGGGGAGATCCGGCTGTCGGCGCTTACGTCAAGACCTTTGACGGTACTGTGGTCGGCATGGAAAAAACAGCCGCGTTCTTGAATAATCTCCCATTCTGCCTTGATGAGCTTCAGCTGGCCAAGGACAACAAGGGCCGGACTATGTTCGACGTCTACAAGCTGGCGCAAGGCGTCGGCCGCACCCGCGGCAACCGTGCCGGCGGCGTGGATCTGACGCCCACGTGGAGAAACTGCATCCTGACTACGGGAGAATCACCTCTGACCGGAACGGCCAGCGGCGCCGGCGCTGTAAACCGCGTCATCGACATCGAATGCAAATCATCCCAAGCTGTCATCAAGGATGGTATGCGCATCTCCAATTCCGTCAAACGCAATTTCGGCTTTGCCGGCCGGAAATTCGTAGATCAGCTTTACCAGCCGGGCGTGGCGGACCAGGTATCAGAGCGGTACCGTGAGCTGTTCCGGATCCTCAGCGACCGTGACACCACCGAGAAACAGGCTATGGCTGCCGCCTCAATCATTCTGGCGGACGAGCTGGCCTGTCAATGGATCTTCTCCGGTACCCAGCAGCCATTGACAATCGAGCAGATATCAGAGTTCCTGGCATCCAAAGCGGCGGTGTCCGCCGGTGACCGGGGCTATAAATATCTATGCGACTGGGTCACGCAGAACTCGAACAAGCTGTGTGGCCGGTCTGAGAATCCCAATATAGACGTGCTAGGCGCATTGGAGCCAGGACGGGCATATATCATCCGCTCTGTCTTTGAGCGCATCCTGCAGGACGCCGGATACTCGACAGCGGCCATGATCTCATACCTGAAGCAAGAATCCCTGATCGAGACCCGCGGGCGTGCCAACACCAAGGGGAAGCGTATCAATGGTATCCCCACGGAATGCTTCTGCCTGCGGCTACCCACCGTGGAGCTGGATGACGAGGAAGATCCGGATGAATTGCCGCTGTAGTGTGGAACATGAGGAACGTGCGTGGAACACAGGTTCCACGGCCCACAATCCTTGCGCCGTAAGGCTTTCAACCACTTTTTTGGTGGGGTGTGGAACTGTGGAACAAAAAATACAGCATATATAAGAACGTGCATATATATGGACGTTTGTTCGAGTGATATATATGTGTAAATTTCGTGGAAGTTTTTGAGAATTTTGTTCCACGGTTCCACGGTTGCCCCGTAACCCTTGCGCCGCAAGGCTTTCAGGTGTGGAACACAAGTTCCACGGTGTTCCACGGTTCCACGTTTTTGGAGGAAATCTATGGAACTGAGAACTTATCAAACCGAGTGCATTGACACGATCGAGGCGCAGCCGCCTGGCGCGTACCTCGCTCAGATGGCAACAGGTCTCGGAAAGACCGTTACCTTTGCAAATCTTCCCAGGCATGGAGGCCGAATGCTGATCCTGTCCCACCGTGAGGAACTGGTGGAGCAGCCCCGTAAATACTTTGATTGCTCCTACGGTATCGAACGTGCCCAGCAGCACAGCCACGGTGAGGAGGTTGTCAGCGCCAGCATTCAGACGCTGGTGCGCCGGCTGGATCAGTTCGATCCGGAGGACTTCCGGCTCATCATCTGCGACGAAGCCCATCATGCGGCCGCCAGCACATACCGGAAGATCTTCGACCACTTCCGGCCGGAGAAGCTGATTGGTTTCACCGCTACCCCGAATCGCGGAGACAAGGTCCGTCTGGACACGGTGTTCAGCAAGATCATTTTTCAGAGAGATCTTCGCTGGGGCGTGCAGAACGGATACCTCTGCAACATCCATTGCCGCCGGGTGGATATAGGCTTTGACCTCTCTGCAGTCCATACCCGCCGCGGTGACTATGCTCCCGGTGAGTTGGACGAGGCCATGGACGGAACCGCTGATGCCATCGCCGAGGCGTATCGAAGCATGGCGGTAGGCGCCACGCTGATCTTCGCTGTCAGCGTACATCAGGCCGAGGAGATCGCCAAGCGGATCAAGGGTGCCGTGGTAGTCACCGGTGAAACTAAGGATCGAGCGTCCATCATCCAGGCCTTTACCGCCGGCGAGATCCCCTGCATCGTCAACTGCATGGTATTCACCGAGGGAACTGACATTCCCCGCGTCGAGACGGTCATCATCGCCCGCCCTACCCAATCAGAAACACTCTACGCCCAGATGGTAGGCCGCGGCCTTCGGCTCTATCCCGGGAAACAGCAGCTGGAATTGATCGACTGCGTGGGTATTACCGGGAAGACGTCGCTTTGTACGGCCCCGTCTCTGCTCGGCATCGATATGGCGAATGTGCCGAAGCGGAAGGAAACGGACATCGAGGGAGATCTCTTTGAGCTGCCTGAGAAGATCGCAGCGGCATCAGACTCTCCAGAGAGCTGGGTGAAGAACATCCACCTGGTAGATCTGTGGGCACAGGAGCAGAAGTATCAGACCCATGACGTCAACTGGTTCAAGATGCCGGACGGCTCTCTGGTGTGCTCGCTATCCAACAGGCAGCGCATCACGATCCCCTGTCCGGATGCGCTTGGTATGGTGAATCTGGCAAGCGGCGCCCGCTGTGGGATGCAGGAAGCGCTTGATCTGGCGTACCTTACGCTGATCCGTGACCATCCCAATGATCGGATGTTGTGGGATCTGCAGGCCGTGCGGAAATGGGGAAAGTCTCCTGCAACGGCGAGGCAGCTGGAAATCATCAAAAAGCGCTGTAAGGGCTTTGACACCGCCAACCTCAGCAAAGGTGACGCAAGCCAGATCCTGAACAGGCTTCTGAATGAGCCAAAGAAACGGAGGGGCGCATGAAACTGTATGTATCAAAAGCAGAAGACCGCGATCAGGTCATCGTGATCCTCGCCCGGAATGGGTACACCGTCCGTCAGGGCAAGGAGAAGGATCCAAAGAACAACAAGACCGTGACCTTCGTGGAGGTGATAGAAAATGGCAAGTGAGGCCCAGCATCAGGCTTACGTCATCAAGTGGAGCCAGCAACCCTCTATCCGCCGGCAATGGCCGGAGTTGGCCCTGCTCCATCATATACCCAACGGAGGCACCCGCGATCCGGTTGAGGCAAAGCACCTGAAGCAGCAGGGCGTGAAGTCCGGCGTGCCAGATCTGTGCCTACCGGTACCGCGTGGCCGCTACCACGGCCTGTATATCGAGATGAAGACCGAAAGCGGCCATACCACGGCCGTGCAGGAATGGTGGGGCGAACGCCTTCAGGCACAGGGCTACGCATGGCGTGTCTGCCACGGCTGGCAGGCTGCTGTAGCACTCCTGGAATGGTATCTGCAGCTATGAGCACCGGGTTCTCATTCCCCTGGGAGAAGGCTGCGATGCGCGGCGAGGAGCTCCCCGATGGCCTGTCCCTGCCGGATCAGATGGCCTATACCGCCCTGCGAAACACTTACCGGGCCTATTACGACAAGACCATTTCCCGTGATGCGGCTGCTGCTGAGAAGCAGCAGATCCGTCTCGCATGGGAACGAGCCGTCAGCAGAGCAGCGTTTGACCAGAGGCTGACCACCTACCATGTGAAAGTCATCCGGGAGACCGAGGCGGCCAAGAACGCCTTCAGGAAGGATCCGACGCCGGCAAATGCGCTGCGGCTCTGCAATGCGATGGACGGCCTTCCATCGCCTGATACGGAAGGGAGCCTAACACCATGAGTGACTACCGGCACTGGACCTCTGACGAAGAAAAATACATCCAAGATTATTGGCGATTACAGACCGACGGCGAAATGGCCGCTGCGTTGGATCGGTCGGAGGGTGCTGTACGTACCAAGCGCCGGGAGCTGCGCTGCTCCCCACAGAAGACCTGGACGCCGGAAGAACTGCAGTACCTGGAAGATCATTGGGGTACCGTGTCGATTCCTGGAATCGCCAAGAAGCTCGGGCGCACGGTAAACGCCATAAAAGTCCGGGTGGCCCGAATGGGGCTGGGTGGGATGCTGAATTCCGGTGACTATGTGACCTTCAACCAGCTGATGCGCGAGCTCACAGATAACAGCCAATCGTACAGCTACCAGATGAAAAGCTGGGTGAAAAACCGTGGAATGCCGATCCATACCAAGCGCGTGAATGCGTGCAGCTTCCGTGTGGTCTATCTGGAGGAATTCTGGGAATGGGCAGAGCAGCATCGGAGCTTCATTGATTTTTCCAAGCTGGAGCCCCTGGCGCTGGGCAAGGAACCGGACTGGGTAGCCGAGCAGCGCCGCAAAGATTATCAGTCTTTTGCCCTGCAACGGAAGGATCCCTGGTCTCCGGACGAAGACAACAACCTGATCCGGCTTCTGAAGCAGCAGAAATACGGATACGCAGAGCTATCCGAAATCCTTCGTCGCTCTGAGGGGGCCATTGTGCGGCGCTGTAGAGATCTGGGGTTGAAGGAGCGGCCGGTGAGAGCGGATTCCCACCGGAAGGGTGGCAGCTGGAGCGATGAACAACACCAGATTCTCGCCGACGGCATCCGCCACGGAGACAGCTACTCCATGATCGGACGTGTGATTGGAAAATCAGAGAAGGCCCTGCGCGGCAAGATATACTTCACCTATCTGACGGAGGATGCTGATAAGGTTCGCGCCATGCTGGGTGATGGCCCGTGGGGGCACGGAGCGCCGGAGCCCACCGTGCGGCAGGGATTCAGCCTTTCCAAGACAAGAACAGAGGTCCGGAAGAACCTGTCCATCCTCGATGCACTTCTGCGGAAACGCATGAACGATCTCGGCTATGACCCATACTGGCAGCGGTTCATGTGCGCAAATTGGGATCCGGTGAAAGGCTGCTCTGCTGATTGCGCCGACTGCGATTCCTGTACCGAGTTTCAGCGAATACGTCCCCAATATTGCCGGATGTGCGGTGGGGAGTTCCTGGAACGCAAGGAACAGACTTACTGCCCGAAGTGCCGGGCCATGCGGAAGAAACAAGCCCAAAAGAAATACGCCGTGCTCCACGCTCGGGGCCGGTACTGACCATTTATCTTTGATCCACCACGAAAGGAGACGCAAGATGGCAAAATGTAAAATCTGCGGAAAGGCCGTAGTTACAGCCCATGTATTCCACCGTGAATGCTGGCAGGAGGAGGTAGAGAAGCTCGCACAGGTATTCTGCGATAACTATTGCCGCTGGCCGCGCGAGTGCCCCAACCAGGACGAGCTGGAAGATAAGCATTGCGACAGCTGTGATCTGATCCGCGTCCTGAATCTCGGATTGTGAGGTGCAGTCCATGAAGATAGAAGAATTGATTACGGCCCTTCGTCGGCTGAAGGTAGAGACTGGGAGCCTGCCCTGTCTGGGATGCGGCTATGAGCACGGCTGCTCTCTTCACGGCTGCGTGATTATCAATGAAGCCCTGGAACGGATCACGATGCTGAAGGAGCATTTCAGCGAGGAATCTGCCTTGAAGATGGCGGCACAGGCCTTGGAGACCACGCCTGAAGCGCTTCGCCAGAGCGCGCAGTTCCACGCCGGCGATACGGTGTGGGTGCTCACGAGAGACGAAGATGGTGTGCCCGATGACGTTGACGGCTATATGCTCCTTGCGGTAGCTGGGAATGCAGTCATCGTCACCTCGTTCGTTGATGACCGGGATGACCTGGACAGCACACTTGCCTATCACATCAGGGAAACTGCCGTGAACTTCGACTCTGATCTGGCTGTGTTTCCGCTCTCTGACTGCTATGCGGTCTATGAAGCGGCCAGGGCTGCACTGGATGTGGAAAGTGAGGGTAGCCATGGCTGAATGCAGGAAAGACGGTGTTGACTGCCCGGACTTCTACAAATGCACCGAAGAAGGAGACATTGTTCAGAACTCGGGCAAGAAGCTGCAGCGCTTCTGCTTTTACTGTCTCGCCACCCCACGCATCAAGAAGATCGGTACCGTTGCATCTTGGACGGGTACTACGCCGCCGTGGTGTCCAAAGGGCCGCGGCTGAAGGAGAAAGTCATGAATATCACTATTGCTTCAAAGCTCATGGAGCTGTACGCAGCCTGCCCCAAATGCGGCTGCGAGGTCATCGGGAACGGAAAAGGCTTGCTGGAATGTGATACCGCCGCCGGCTTCTTCAAGCGTTCCTGTGGCTGCGGCTGGCACGTCGAGGTCATGGAGGGGATCACAGAGGGATCGCTGACCGAGGATCCTCCGGAGCTGCCGGCCGAGGATGAGGATGAGCCTGAGCCCGTGATCTTTGCCGATCCAGAACCCGAGTCGGCGCCCGAGCCCATTTTTGAACCCGAGCCTGTGCTGGAGCCAGAGAAAATCAGACCGTGGAATGGGTTCGTACATATCCGTTGCGAGGCTTGCCACAAGGAATCCACGACCTGTCTGAGGACGCCGACCGACACCTACATCTGCAAGGAATGCGGACATGAGATGCCGCTTCCCAAGGCGTACCGTGCCTACACCAGATGCGAGTGTGGCCAGAAAGGAACCTATCTCACCAATGTCACGGATTGGGCCTTCGACATTCCCTGCGTCCGCTGCGGCGCACCGAATACCGTGACCTATAACCCGGGGCGGGACTGCTACGGCCCCGTCGGCAGCACCCATCGCAAGACCAAACCAAGAAAGAAGAAGTGAGGCGAAATGTATGAGTGAACAGAAAGATTTACAGGAGCAGCTGCTCTTGAGGGCGCAGGAGTGCCGGAAGTCGGTGCTGGTGATCACCACGAATGGTTTCCAGATGCGTGGCGTCATCGTCGGTTCTGACCGTTTTGTCATCGCTCTGAAGGGCGATGGGAGGCTGCAAATGGTTTATAAGCACGCGATCTCCACGATCGTGCTGACGGAGGAACAGTTATGAAGCGTGAGACTTACCAGCGGGGGCTGCCCGGCGTCAAGTGGGGCATCTGGAATTGCCAGAGGAAGTGCTTCCAGTTCAGCATCTGTGAGGATACGCCCATGCTGGCAGAGGCGAGACTGCACCAGAAGATCGGCGATGATGCGCGAAAGTGGCGCTTTGAACCGAGGCAGCTTCCGGGCAAATACGCAACTTTTTCACCCGTTTTATAATATCCGTTTTCGCCCCCATTTTTATGTTCAAAAACCGAATATGCCGGAATGGCCATCAAACCATTGCAGGGACTATATTTCCAAGCTGCTGAATCACCAGTTTTTTACCTAAGTTATAGAAACCTACGGTAAAACTTTTTTGACACCCAACAGATTTCATAACTTTTTGAGTGAAAAAACGTTCAGCAGCTAATTTGTTTCTCTGTTGGGCCAGGCCCTTGCGGCAGTAAGGCCCCAGGCTCTGAGCCGGATACATGACCTGTCTACTATGTATACCCAACAGACGGGCGCCGAAATAGTGTCTTACGCCGGCCACGGCGGAAGCACTTTTTCGGCGCCACACGGCTGTAGACTGACCATGCACAAAACACCCAGACAGTTTTGCGCTACCGGATCACTACCTGAATCTGCCACCCCATTGCCGGGGCAGTCGGCCGCTGTAAAATCACTACCGATTTCTGTACCCCCGCCGAAACACTTTTTGGTAGTCTGCTCCGACTCAAAAAGACCCTGCTTTAGGAAGCCGCCGGATCCATACCGGAATATGTGGCCCCTGTGCCTGGTTTTCAGACGCCCTCAAATTGATACCATTTTTCAGGCGCGGTTTTTATGAGATTCTGGTATCCCTTTTTCCCATCATTTTTGCCATGGAGGTATGTATGAGCACGCTGAAGGAGATGGCCCACGAATACAAGGTCGCCGCCGCCAAGCTGGCTATGGCCATTGAGCGGCATAAGAAAGAGGGCAATCTGACGCCGGATGAATTGAATTCGCTTCGGGCGGCATTAAGGGATACCCGTGCCACAGCACATCTTCTGTCCGGCTATTACGATACACCTCGCCAGGATGACGGCCTTACGCTGCTGGGCATGACCGCAAGGAGGACGCGCGATGACCATTGATGAACTGAAAGCCAGGAAGCGGGAACTGATGGCCCGGAAGAAGTACGAGCTGGAGCTGCAGGAACGCGGCGAGGGTGACAACTTCGCCTTGTTCATGGTGAATGAGGAGCTGCTTGACGTCAACGCCCAACTGCGTGCCATAGTTCCGGCCGGGAAGAGAGTGCACTTCGGTCGCAAAGGACGTGCTTCGTCCAGCCTGGACGCTTATGCGCAAAACTCCGGTGACCGGCAGCAATTCATCAAATGGGCCAGGGCCGATGTGGATGACGCTGCTGAAGAGGCCAGAGCCGAACTCAGGAAGATGCTGCACGGTGGGATGAAGTCCGTCACCGGCCGTCAGCGGGAGATCCTTCTTCTGTACGCCGATGGGCTTACGGAGACAGCCATCGGTGCTAAGCTGGGCGTACATAAATCCACCGTCTGCCGGACGTTGAAACGGGCGAAGAAGAATGTTGCCAGCGTCGTTGAAACCCAGCAGAAAGTTGAAGCGCTGCGGGATGGGAACCGACTGGACATGACAGATCCGGGTGTTGTCAAGCTGCTAATGGGCGCGCTGACCACACACCAGGCCACATGTTTTTACCTGTACTATGCGGAATGGCTGACAATCCGTCAGATTGGGGGCCTGCTGAACGTAGATCACTCTACCATCTGCAGGACAATTAAGCGGGCCGTCGCACGGCTCAATGATGTTCTGGGCGGGGTCGTAGATATCCTCGACAACATCGAGGGCATGGACGACGTGCTGTTCGTCATCTATTGCGGTTTAAGCGAAAAAGACGATGAGCTGCCGCCTGCGATCCGCGACATTCTGCCGAGGAAATCACTCGGAGCACACCCTGGCCAGAGCAACAAGGAGCGGTGCCAGTCCGTAGTGCCGGAGTTCCAGATCCGTGGGAATCCTGGTACACGGCGCGGATCGGTAGAGTTGGATCAGCACGGCTATCTGTATCAAGAGCTGTATGAGCAGTACCGAAACGTCTCAGAACAGCGCGCCGGTAAATGGTCGCATCCTATTGCACGGTTGCTGGTGAAGGTGTTCCAGACTTTGTCGTGGCCGTTCAAATACTGGGGCCGAGGAGTGAAATAGCTGTGGTGCAGGAAAACGGCTTTCCCAGAAGGCTGCAGATGCTACGAGAAAAGCGGCGTCTGAGCCGGCGCACGTTGGCCGAGCTGTGCGGCCTGAGCGGAAATATGATTGGCATGTATGAGCGTGGGGAAAAGGCTCCATCTGTTGATGCTTTGGTTCGTCTGGCTGATTATTTTGGGGTGTCAACCGACTATCTTCTCGGCAGAAAAAATTTTTCAAGTGAACACCCACGGTGTGACTGAGGCTCAAAAACTGTGTTATGGTTTTATTGGGCCGATGTATGAGATCCATAGGATGCCTCCTTTCTAACCCGCCGACGCGCTGAGGCGGGCAGAGTATCAGCGCATCAGACATGAGGCCAGACCTTCGGGGGAAGGGTCTGGCCTTGATGCCTGTTAGGAGATGGTTAAATGCTGAAATCGTGTAAGTATTGCGGGCGAATCCATCCGAGAGGATACATCTGCCCTAAGAAGCCGAAGCAGGCGAAGCACCGCAACAGTAAGACGTCTGGGTTCCGCAAGACGCATACCTGGCAGAAAAAGCGGGAACAGATCGTACGGCGTGACTTCCATCTTTGCAGGGTTTGCAATGAGGGAAGCTACGGTGTCTTCGGAGTGCCAGGGCTGGATCAGGAGCTGTCGGTGCATCACATTGAACCGCTGGAAGAGAGATTCGACCTGCGGCTTGATGATGGGAACCTTCTGACCTGCTGCAGCAGGCATCATCGCATGGCTGATGACGGGGACATCCCGAGAGACTACCTCCACGAGCTTGCGGAGGCATCCCCCCGGTGGGATTGAGGTCTCTCGGTGGATCCGTGTCAAGACCAACAGCGGCCCCCTGAACAGGATGAAGTTTAGAAATGGGAAATTGCCCGCGGGGCGAGAGGAGGGTGGAAAATGGCAAGACCGAGCAAGTCGGTTCGTGTGAAGACCGGCGCGATCGCCAGCGATGTCGAAGCAGTCCGGCAGGACGCGGAGGACAAACTGCGCGGCGAGAACGTTCCACCCGAGCCGCCGGCAGATCTGACGGATGGACAGCGCGAGATTTTTCAATTTATCGTGAGCGGTCTGGTGGCAAGCGACATCCTCGGCCAGCTTGACGTCTTCGTTCTGGAGAGCACGGCCGTGGCCATTGACCGCCTGCGCTATATCAACGGCCTGATCGACGCTGATCCGGGGCTCGTGATGCACACCGGCTTGCAGAATGCCCGGGCGAAATATCAGAGCGACCTGTGGCGAGGCTGTAATGAGCTGTGCCTCTCGCCCCAGGCCAGGGCCAAGATTGGCTCTCTGGCTGCGCAGAAACAGAAGAAGGAAAAGGACCCGCTGCTGGCGGCCCTGAGCGACGATGATTGACCAGAGCCGCGCCTATCAGTATGCCAAGTGGTGTACGCAGCGCGGAAACCGGAAGGCCGGCAAATATGTGAAGCTCCAGGCGAGGAAGTGGCTGAGGATCGCCGATGGCAGGCACAAGAATGCCTATGTCAGCGAAAAGGCGTACCGGAAGATCTGCAAGCTGCTGAAGCTGATGATCCACCCAGACCTGCATTGCTCCATGTACGATGGACTGGAGGATTACGCCTGGTTCCTCATTGCGGCCGTGTTCTGCACCCGCCGTCGGGAAGATGACCGGCGCTTCTATCAGACCGCCATTCTCGAAATCGCCCGTAAGAACTTCAAGACCTTCAACTCCGCAGTCATCTTCATTCTGGGGATGCTGACGGAGCCTCGCTTTTCCCGTTTCTTCTCCGTGGCGCCGGACTTCAAGCTGTCCTCGGAGCTGCGGTTGGCCGTGCGGAAGATCATCAAGGTCTCGCCGGCACTGACAAAGTATTTCAAGATCAACAGGGATATGATCACCTGTCTGATCAACGAGATAGAATATACGCCTCTGGCGTACTCCAATGACGGCATGGACGGCCGTCTGGCAAATATCTTCCTGGCCGATGAGGCCGGCGCGCTGGACAGCTACCCTGTAGAGGCCATGCGCTCCTCCCAGATCACGCTGGTCAATAAGCTGGGCATCATCATTTCTACCCAGTACCCCAACGACAACAACGTGATGATCGACGAGGTCGACATTGCGAAAAAGGTCCTGGATGGAGTGCTGGAGAAGGAAAATGTCTTCGCATTGCTCTACGAGCCGGACGATGCGCTCCGGAAGCGGTGGGAGACGGATGATCTGGTGATCTACCAGGCCAATCCCGTGGCCGTGAACAACAAAGAGGTCTTTGACTCCATCAAGGATCTCCGAACCATGGCCATTCTCTATGAGAACAAGCGGGAGAACTTCCTCTGCAAGCACTGCAACATCATGTATAAGGGCCTGGGCGTCGAGGGCTATATCGACGTGCAGAAGGTCAGGCGGTGCAGGGTGGCAGAGGATCTGGACTTCTGGCGCGGCCGCCGGGTGTGGGTGGGGCTCGACCTCTCCCAGTCAGACGATAACACGTCCGTGGCTATGGTGACGGAAGCGGACGGCATGATCCACGCCAAGGTGTGGGGCATCCTGCCGAAGGATCGCGTCGAGATCAAAACCAAGAAGGAAAATGTGGACTACCGGAAGCTGATCGCCGCCGGCAGCTGCTTTGCTGAGGGCGAGGAGGTCATCGACTACGGCTTTGTGGAACGCTGGATCCTCGGCCTTGAGGAGAAATACGGCGTCGAGGTCATGCAGGTGGGCTATGACCGCTACAATGCCATCTCCACCGTGCAGAAGCTGGAGGCGAACAGCATGGAATGCGTAGAGGTCAAGCAGCACTCCTCTGTGCTGCACCCACCCACCAAGCTGCTCCGTGAGGCAATCCTGAAGAAGGAATTTGCCTACGACGAGAACCGGCTGCTGGAAATCAACTTCCAGAATGCGCGGTGCACGGAGGACACGAACCTGAATAAATACGTGAACAAGAAGAGGTCTGCCGGCAAGGTGGATATGGTCGTTTCCACCATCATTGCCGTATATCTGATGCAGCAGGCCATGCTGGACAACAGCGAGCTGGACTGGGGCATCCAGGTAATTTGAGGCGAGGTGAGAACGATCGGACTCTTAGATTGGTTTAGAACAGAACACCGCTCACAGGAGCAGACGCTGGACGGTTCCCAGCTGGACACAGCTCTCCGTGCGGCGCTGGGCGGCAGCGCGGTGACGGTGCGGTCCGTTTTGAATATCCCTGCTGTAAGCGGCAGCGTCGGCTTTATCGCCGGCACGGTGGCCTCCCTGCCCATCAGGCTTTACCGGAATAAGAATGGGCAGTCCGAGGAGGTCACAGACGATTACCGTCTGCGGCTCCTGAATGAGGAAACCGGCGATCTGCTGGACGCCTTCCAATGGAAATGCACCCTCGTGCGAGACTATCTGCTCCCCGGCAACGGCTACACCTATGTGGACTGGGTCAGCAACCGCATTGACGGCCTGTATTATGTGGATCCGATGCAGGTCAGCGCAGAGATCGGCGCCGACCCCATCTTCAAGACAGCACGTTTTTTCATCGGCGGCCGCAGCTATCGTGACTATGAGATCATGCGCATACTGCGGAACACCCGGGACGGCGTCACCGGCTCTGGCCTCGTGGCAGAGAGCCCAATCCAGCTGGAAACCATGCTGAACGCACTCAAGTATGAGAACCGCATGGTAAAGACCGGCGCAAAGAAGGGCTTCCTGAAGGTCGAAAAGGACAAGAAAGTCTCGCAGACGGTGCTGGATCAGCTCCGGAATAGCTGGCGGAAGATGTACGGGCCTGATTCGGAGGAAACCACGGTCATCCTGAATGACGGTGTGGACTTCAAGGATGCTGGCCAAACCGCCGTTGAGACCCAGCTCAACGAGAACAAGCAGACCAACGCCCACGAGATCTACCGTATTTTCAACATCGCTCCGACGATCCTGGAAGGGGATGCGACGGCAGAAGATCTGAAGAACACGGTACGGTTCGCCATTGCGCCGGTGGTGAAGGCGCTGCAGCTGGCCATCAACCGCTTCTGCCTGCTGGAGGCTGAGAAGGGCGTTCTGGCCTTCGAGATCGACATGGATGCGCTGGACGGCACGGATATGCTCGCCCGGTATCAGGCCTACGAAGTGGCCATCCGGAACGGCTGGATGCAGCTGGATGAGGTCCGCTATGACGAGGGTCGCAACCCGCTGGGCCTGAAATTTATTCGCCTTGGTCTGGATACGGTCATTTACGATCCGGAATCCAGAATGATCTATACGCCCAACACCAAGGAATGGGCATCAATCGACCAGAAAGGAGGAGGTGAGCCGATTGCAGGTAGAGATCCGAGCGGATAAGAAAAGCATGACTGTTGGCGGCTATGTCAATGTGGTGGGCCGCGATTCCCGTGTGCTGCACGATAAAACGGGGCCGTATGTTGAACAGATCATGCCCGGGGCATTCAAGAAAGCTCTGGCCGCAGACAGCAAGGTAGAACTGCGCTTCAACCACAAGAAGATCCTCGACAGCGAAGACTTGGAGCTCCGGGAGGATAACATCGGGCTGAGGGCCCACGCTGTCGTAACTGACAGCGAGGTCATTGCCGCCGCCGAGCAGAAAGAACTGCGAGGCTGGTCTTTCGGTTTTGTGAAGCAGAAGGATCATTGGAAAACCGATGAAGAAGGTACCCGCCGCCGCTTCGTGGACGAACTGGAACTGAGGGAAGTCTCCATCCTGGATAAGACGCCGGCCTACATTGCCACCAGCATTGAGACCCGCGACGATGATGAGATCCTTGTCGAGTTCCGCGCCGATCAGCCGCTGGAGGACGGCGTGGATTACATCCGTCAGACCGAAAGCACCACAGAAACCAAAACCACTACCCTGACGCCTGGGGATGAGAGCGTTATGTTCTGCGCCCAGAAGACCGTAGAAATCTACAAAATGAGAAGGAGAATGTGATTATGCCTTTCAACCTGAAAAAGCTGACCGAACGCCGTGTCGAGCTGATGACTCAGCTGGAAAACATGGTGAAGAACTGCGAGACCGAAACCCGCGCCTTCAATGAGGAGGAGCAGACCCGGTACAACGAAATCCTGGCCGAGGTTCGTTCCATTGACACCACTCTGGACGCTGCTGACCAGGGCGCCGCTCTGCAGCAGATGGAACGCCGCGCCGCCGGCGGCCAGGAGGAGCCCCGTTCCCAGGAGGAGCTGGAAACCCGCGCCTTTGAGTGCTATATCCGCGGTATCGCCCCCGATGTGGAGACCCGTGCAGCAACCAACATGACCGTCGGGGACAATGGCGCAGTCATTCCTACCTCCATCGCCAACAAGATCATCGAGATGGTCAAGGAGATCTCTCCCCTGTACCACCTCTCTACCCATTACGACGTGGGCGGCACCCTGACCATTCCCAGCTATGACGAATCCACCCAGAAGATCACGATGGCTTACGCCACCGAGTTCACGGCGCTGACTTCCAGCTCTGGCAAGTTCACCAGCATCTCTCTGGGCGGTTTCCTGGCCGGTGCTCTGACCAAGATCTCCATGTCCCTGATCAACAACAGCAAGTTCGACATCGTGTCCTATGTCATCCGCAAGATGGCCGAGGCTGTGTCCGAGTGGCTTGAGAACGAGCTGATCAACGGTACGGACGGCAAGATCGAGGGCGTGTCCAAGGTCACTGCCGCCGTGACGGCCGCTGCTGCTACCGCCATTACCGCCGACGAACTGATCGACCTGCAGGAGAGCATCCCCGACAAGCTGCAGCCCGGCTGCATCTGGGTGATGAGCCGCGCGACCCGCACCGCCATCCGCAAGCTGAAGGATGGCGAGGGCAACTACCTGCTGAACAAGGACGCTACTGCCAAATGGGGCTACAGCCTGTTCGGCCACGATGTGTATGTCTCTCAGAGCATGCCGGACATGGCCGCGGGGAAGCGCGCGGTGCTGTACCTTGACCCCACCGGCCTTGCCGTGAAGGTTGCCGAAAACCCCAGCGTGCAGGTTCTGCGCGAAAAGTTCGCCGATGAGCACGCTGTGGGTGTGATCTGCTGGATGGAGGTTGACTCCAAGGTGGAGAACAAGCAGAAGATTGCCGTGCTGGATATGAAGGCAGCCGTGTCTCCCGGCGGTTAAGGAGGAAGCGGCCATGAAGGTAAAAGCAACTACGAATTTTGCCGGTGAGATCTGCATGGCGAGGGGTGATGTCCGCGACGTTCCGGAGAGCGTCGCGGCTCCCCTCTTGGAGTGCGGCTATCTGGAAGCTCTGGAGCCTGTTCAGACTTCAGGGCAGAAGGATGAGCACGATTCCGAGGCGGAAACCACGCAGGAGCCGGAAACGGAGACGAAGAAAACTAAGCGGGCCAAGGCCAAAACGGAGGGCTGATGTATGAGACCTTGTGATTTGATGGCTGTGGACATTGCTTTGTTCTCCAGAAAGATCCTCAACACGGCCGAGTTTGACGAGCTCTCTGTTCTGGAGCAGCAGGAATGCGAGGATGCGCTCGCTGCTGCGAAAGCGGCAGCAGCCGCTTATACCGGACTCGACATCGAGGCCACAGAGCAGGAAGATCTCGCTTATGCGGTGAAGGTCCTGGCGGCAGAAATGATCGACAACCACCAGATCACAACGCAGTACACCGGCAAAAATCCGGTTGCCATGCAAATCATGGATCTGCACAGCACCAACCTGCTGCCCAGCGTAGAGGAGTGATCGGATGCAGGACCACCTTTCTTCCGCTCTGCGGGATAAAATCGAGATCCTGACGCTGATTCAGGATGATGAGACCGGTAATATGGCCTGGGCACCCAGCCGAAAGCGCTGGGGCTCAGTTGAGATCGACCGGCAGAGGAACCTTTTTTCCATCGCGGGCGTCGGTTCCCAGGGGGCGACGATCATAATCCGACCGGATCCGCTGCTGACGCTGCACCAGGCCATCCGATGGAACGGTGAGTTCCTGCATCTAACGTCTATCACGCTGGCTCCGGAACGGGACCGGCAGGAGATCAAAGCAGCCATCTGCCATCCGGTGACTCTGACGGCAAAGCCGCAGGCCCGGACCGGCAGGGACACGATGAATCGACCGACTGTGGTGCAGCAGGCAACATTCTCCTTCCCAGGAATCCTGACAGAACGGTATTTCAACAGCGAAGAGGACGAAGTCTTCCGCAGGAGCACTCTGGAACGTGTCCTCGTGGCCCCCAAAGCCGTTGTGCTGCGTGTCGGAGACCTTGTTCAGCTGGGAGATACCGCACCGTACACCGTCCTACAGCGCATGGATCTGGAATTCTACAAGAATGAATACGTGCTTGAACGCCGGGAGGATGTCTGATGCAGTCTCTGGAAATAGACGGTCTGAAGGAAGTCATCCAGACGCTGGAAACCACGCCGGAAGTCATCCGGCAGGCTCGGGCAGAGTTCTTTGATGAGGCTGGCGAGGTGCTGCTGGAAGCCGTTCAGCGGCACATCGGTGGTAGCGGCCGTGTTGCCGGCGTACAGGAGTCACACGTTGGTAGCGGGAAAGGCTATGTGGCCGTCCGGCCTATGGCAAAGACTAATCTGGATGGCTACGCAGCGGGTTATATTACCAATGCGCTGGAAAACGGCCATGCTGTAAGACCTGCCTCCGGAAAAGCCAAAAAGAAACGGCAATCCCGGGCAAAGGCGAACCGTGTCCAGGGTAAATATATGTACCGCAACACCGGCCAGCAGGAAGCGAAACGTGCCGCCGAAGAGGGTGCTCGTATCATCGAGGCCAAGATACTTGCCCACATGGAGGGAAGAAGCGTATGACCAAAACCGAGATCCTGGACGCCATCAATCTGCTGTTGGTGTCTAAATGGCCTGACCGCACGGTTTATGTGGACGTATGCCCATTAGACTTCAACCGCCCTTCCTTCTGGCTTACGGTGGAGAAATACGATCTGACTGACGGCAATCGCTTTCTGATCCGTCATGACCTGCAGATCCGCCTGACGCTTTATGATGAGCTGGACGAGCACTACGATGCGTCCTGGTACCGGCTTTCCCAGGAGACGGACGCAGTCACGGAGCTGCTCATTCGGGGCTGGATGGTAGGCCACCGGCATCTGAAGCCGCTTTTGAAGGTGCTGCCCCGGGACCCAGACCGGGCGTATGTGCAAATCAATCTGTCCTGGATGGACAACCGCCCCGGGCTCGATACCGGAGCATCCACCCCCGCCGCAGACGCTTATTCCGTCACGGTTCGGGGAGACATCAACTGAGAGGAGCGATACAATGGGACTTCCCGAACTTACTTTTTCTCTGAAAAAGGCTGCTGACAATGTGGCCACGCGCGTGTCCTCCGGCATCGTTGCCATGATTCTGCGTGATGCCAAGGCCAACGGCCTTCATACCATCAACCGCGAAAGCGACATCCCCAGCGAGCTGGGTGCTGCCAACATTGCCGCCATCAAGCGCGCGATGCTGGGCTACATTACCAAGCCGACCACGCTCTATGTTAGCGTGATCGGTGCAGATGCCGACATCAAAACTGGCTTTCAGGCTCTGGCCGTTCACAGTTACGATTATCTGGTCGGCCCCGTGGACATTGCCTCTGCTGACGCGACCGCTCTGGCCGCACAGGTCAAGGCGCAGCGGACAAAGCGCTATGTGGGCAAGGTGATCCTTCCTAACGTGGCCGCCGATGATGAAGGCGTGATCAACTTTGTTTCGAGCGGCATCAAGGTCGGCGAGGGGACATTCACGGCCGCCCAGTACGCCGGCCGCATCGCCGGCGTTCTGGCAGGCACGCCTGCTTATTGCAGCGCCACCTATGCGGCTCTGCCGGAGGTGACCGGTGTGGATACGTTGGCAGATCCCGACAGTGCTGTGGACGCCGGCAAACTGTTTCTGATCGACGATGGCCGACAGGTGAAGCTGAGCCGTGCGGTAACGAGTAAGACCACTCTGGCCGAGGATGATCCTGACATGCTGAAGAAGATTAAGCTCGTGGCTGCGCTGGATCTGATCCGCTATTATGCCATCACCACCGTTGAGGACGAATATCTGGGCAAGTGCGCCAACACCTATGACAACAAGTGCATCCTGCTGGTGGCCTTCTCTGACTTCTTCGCCTCTCTGGAGGCGCAAAACGTCATCCAGGAGGGCAGCTCCGGCGCTGAGCTGGACGCCGATGCGATCCGCACTTATCTGCTGGGGATCGCAGAAGAGGCCGGAGACACCGAGGAAATTGCTCGCATCAAAGCTCTGACCGACGAAGCCCTCCGCAAGGAGGATACCGGCAGCCACGTATTCCTCTATCTGTACGGCCATGTGCTGGATGCGATGGAGGACTTCCATATCACGCTGGAAGCACAGTAAGGAGGGAGAACGATGTCTGATATTCTGAATGCTGCGGAAGTACGCAGCGGTACCTGGGGTGAGCTCTGGCTGGACGGCGAGCAGGTTGCCGAGTGCTACGGCTGCCAGATCAAGGTCAACAAGACCAAGGATGACGTGACACGCTGCCGCACGCTGGTGGCCGGCAAGAAGATGACCGCCGTGTCCATCACCGGCACCATTCGCATCTATAACGCAACCAGCCGTCTGATCAAGCTGGAAGCGGAGGCCCTGAAGCAGGGCAAGGATCTGCGCCACACCATCATCAGCAACCTGGATGATCCTGACAATGCCGATAACCAGCGCATTGCCGTCAAGGGTGTTTCCTTCGATGACCTGACGCTGGCTGACTGGCAGGCCGCCCAGCTGGGCCAGATCGAAGCACCCTTCACCGCCGAGGATTATACCGTGATGGATTCCTGAAAAAGCGGCCTCGTCCTCAGAGATGAGGGCGGGGCCGTTCTCAATTATGGAGGTTACACTATGGCAACTGAGATGACAAAGACCGCCGCACAGCCTTCCGTGCTGGATCTGCTGCTGAGCGGCGATATCCCCAACGTGGAAAAGGAACTTCCCACCGCCGCCTACAAGATCGACCGACTGAGCGATCTTGCCGGGCACGATGTGGTGTTCAAGTTGAAGGCGCTGCCTTACGGTAAGGTGCACGACATTGAACGGTTTACCCAGGATACGGAGGTCCATATCCTGTTGGCTGGCTGCGTGGAGCCCAATCTGAAGGACGAGCGGCTGCTGGAGAAGTTCGGCGGCGCCACGCCGGCAGATGCGGTCAAGAAGATGCTGTTGGCCGGTGAGATCACCGATCTTGCCCAGGTCATCGAACGGTTGAGCGGATACCGCCGCCTGACCATCACCGAAGTAAAAAACGTCTGACGGACGGCAGCGACCCGGAATTAGGCTTGCTATACTACCTGTTTTCTGCTCACCATTGGGGCCTCGGAGATCTTCGGGCACTCTGGGAAGGCGGCACAGGTTGGCATGACCTGATCCTGGCGATGTCGTCCTATGAGGCAAATCAGCGCCGGCCACAGCCTGTTGGCAAGAAACAGCACACGGTGCGGTCTACGAAGCGGAAGAAAAAATAAAACCGCTTCCCGAAGGAAGCGGTATAAATTCGGTTTACAGCCAAGAAATCGCCCCTGCCAACATCAGGAGCAACGAGGGACACAGGCAACCCATGCACAACCAGAAGTTCCGATCCAGCTGGCGAGAGGGCCTGACGCCGTCGATATATTCAAATTTATGCTCGGAAAACCAGCGGATACCAAAAACGCACCCGGGGATAAAAAGAAGTAAACCAAACACGAGCATACAATTCACCTCGTTTTCATTATAGCAAAAGCCTCAAAAATGTCAAGAAAGGGGGAGGAAATATGCCTGAGACATCTATTGTTGTCAAGTCTACGGATCGTTATTCGGATGCGATCAAGAAAATGTCCAGCGTGACGAAGTCCTTCAGCAAGGACGTAGACAAGTTGGAGGATACGCTGTATGCGCTGAATAAAAATAAGATCACCATGAAGATGGATCTCAGCAAAGCCAAATCAGAGCTGAAGGCTGCCGAGAAACAGTTCGATCTGACGCACTCGGCTGCAGATGGCCTGAAGCTGGAACTGGCGCAGGCCAACTACGACAACATGGTTCGCAATCTGAAAGCCGTGACCAGCGCGGCTAGGGAGACAGAAAAGGCCATCTCCAAGGCCGAAAACTCTGCAGACAGCGGTGGCGGGGGCACGAGCTTCGGCAAAAGCGTGATCAATGCTCTCGCAGTCAGCGGCATAGGCGACGCCGCCAAGCAGATCCTGTCCCAGGGGGCAAATGCTATTGCAGGAAGTGCCCTCGGCGATGATGGGGGCTCCATGTTTTCCAGCGCGCTGTCTACGGCTGCGACAGGTGCTTCTGCCGGCTTCATGGTTGGTGGGCCGGCCGGAGCGGCGATCGGTGCGGCTATCGGGACGGGCGTTGGTCTGGTATCTGGCGGGATCCAGATTTTTGAAAAGCGCGACGATGCTTACAAAGACTGGTACGCAGGGCTGTACGAAAATGCTGGCGCAACTACCGATACAGGCCTTTCCTCCGGCAGCACGATCGCAGGCTCCCGTGAGCAGACGCAGATGGCCTTCGCTCAGAAGCTGGGTGGTGACGAGGCCGCAAACGCCTATCTGGACCGTGTCAAAGCCATGGCAACGTCCACCAACTATTCTTACGACGAGATCACAGGGTATTCCAAGCTTCTGCTGAATACCTACGACGCGGAGAAAACGCTGGGTGTGCTCCAGACGCTGTCGGATGCCTCTGCCGGCCTGAATCTGGGTTCCTCTGACGTCAAGATGTTCATCTCCGGCCTGAGCCGCATGCGAACCTCGGGAAAGGCAACGACGGAGTATCTGAATTACTTCTCCGAGCGCGGCGTAGACGTCTATCAGGCTCTGGCCAATTCCACGGGCAAGGATAAGTCAAAGATCCCCGAGATGGTGACCAAGGGAAAGATCAGCGGCGCAGATGCCGCTGAGGCTATCCTGACATACATCAACGAGACCTATGGCGGCCTGTCGGATAAGCTGGCCACCAGCTATGACGCCTTGACGGATAACCTGAGCGACGTCCAGGCCGACATCGATTCGGCTATGGGCGAGGGCTACAACGAAGAGAGGTCAAAGAGCATAGCTGCCCAGATCGAGAGCTATGGCGGCGAGCTGGGTGATGCTCTTCAGGAGGCCAATAAGGCAATCGGCGCAGGCCGAGCCGCTTTGGAAAACCTTGCGGATCAATATACCGAGGAAGCTCTTTCAGCGGTGCTCACTGGCAAGGAAACCGCGCTGGATTGGAGCGACGGTAACGCAGAACGCCTTCAGGAGCTGGCCGGGCTGTACCAGCAGGCTATGGAAGACTATAACAACGGGAACACGCAGGCGGGCACGCTGGTGGAGACCTATCTGGAGGAAGCACGCGCCTTGGCTGAGGCGCAGTATGATTCCAGCGAGGCAGTCCGCGCCCAGACCGACGCAGAAAACGACATGATTACTGCGATTCGGGAGAACACCGCAGCACTGGGCGGCTGGAAAGCGCAGTATGACCTGTCGCAGAATCTTACGAAGGGCCGTGCGGCAACATGGACGGCCACCACACAGACCACGGGCACGTCTTCGGGTACAAATACGATGATTGCCAATGGCTACGGTTACGCCAATGTTGTCCCGCGCAATGCCATCGGCTACGCTGTGGGCATTGACTATGTACCCTATGACAATTTCCCTGCGCTGCTCCACCAGGGCGAGCAGGTGCTGACTGCCGAGGAGGCGCGAAGCGGGAATGGCGGCTCCGGCGGCGTGCAGATCATTATGAATGGCGTGACCATCCGGGAGGACGCCGACATTGACCGCGTGGCTGCGGCACTGCTCCAGAAGATGGAGCTGGCCGGAATGAGGGGGTGAGCCGGTGCAGATCTGTTTTATTCGTGACAGCGTCTCTCTGGTCATGCCGGTAACGCCGGACACCTACCAATGGACGGTGGGCAAACGCATCGAGACCATCAACATCAATGCGCTGGGGGACGTCTATCGCCCCGGCGGCATGACGCGATTCTCCGGCAACCTGGACTTCCTACTCCCGGCGCAGGATTATCCGTGGATGGAGGCGGGCTCCCACGCAGAGCCTCAGTATTATCTGGACTACCTCAACGCCTGGGCTGCCGACGGGAAGGTCATCCGTATGGTGATCACCGGGACAGAGATCAACACCCTGATCTACATCGAGGACGTCACGCAGAGCGAGAAAGATGGTACTGGTGACCGCTATGTTACCGTGGCTATCCGTGAATACTGCGACCTGGAGGCAAAGGAAGTGGCCGCGGCTGGCGGCACCCAGAACAACGGTCGGGCAAACGATGCCTCCTCCTCCAGAAAAACGCAGTCATATACAATCGTCTCCGGAGACACCCTCTCGGTGATCTGCCGCCGGTATTACGGCAAATCTTCCGCAAAGTACTACAACGCTCTGGCCAAATATAACGGGATCAAAAATCCACATCTGATCTATCCCGGTGTGACGATACAGGTTCCGTCCGAGACGGTTTTGCTGGGGGGATCCGCATGATGATCTATCTGACCAAATCCAAGTCCGGTACCCGGGACATCACGGATATCCTGACGTATTGGACATGGTCGGGCGATAAGTCTACCATCAGCCGACAGCTGACCGGCGAGGTAGCTTACATCGAAAACAGCCAGCTTCCGGTACCGGAGATCGGTGACCTGGTCACGATGACCGACGGTGGCGAGAAGAAGTTTGTAGGCATTGTGCTGCAGAGAAGCCTCGGCTCGGAAGACAGTACCATGGCCTTCACCGCCTTTGACTACGGCTATTATCTGCAGCGCAATGACGGCACCTACAAATTCACCGGCGCAACGCCGGAGGAGATGACTCGTTTGGCCTGCGCCGACCGAGGGATCCCCATTGCGCAGATGCCACACACAGGCATTCCGCTCCGGAGAAAATTTACCGGCGTGAAGCTGAACCAGCTGATCACCACCGCATGGACACTGGCCAGCGAGAAGAACGGGAAGGTCTATGCGATCCGTTATACCCCTGCCGGCCTGCTGGTGAAGGAGCGCACCGTCAGCACGTCCAGTCTGGTCCTGAAGGCTGCATCCAACCTGATGAACGCCACCACGAAGGAAGATGCGACCCAAATGGTCAACAGCGTGGCCATCTACGACCAGAACGGTAACTTTCTGCGGAGAATGGGTGACAGCGAGGCACAGAAGCTCTGCGGCGTGATGGAGCAGCATGTCACCCAGGGAAATGACGGAGCAGCGAGGGCTGATGCGTCTGCCAAGAAGATCCTTGCAGACGGCAAGCTGCAGAAGACCGTGACGGTCAACGTTCTGGGAGACATGAGCCTGCTGACCGGAGAAACCGTGGTGGTCAGAGAGGGTAAGACCGGGTTGACCGGCATTTTCTGGATCGACGCCGATGTCCACACCTGGAAGAACAAGAATTACTACACGAAGCTGACGCTGAATTGCCGGAATGTGATGGCAACGGCCGACGCAGGAAGTGAGGTCAAATGAGCGACGCCAGAGACCCCTATCTGGGGCTGAATAACCACATCCGGCAGCAGGCCCGGGAGCAGGCACCGACGTATTACGCCATCGGAAAGATCCTCTCCCTGCGGCCGCTGAAGATCCGCGCCGACGGGCTCGACCTTGACAGGGATGACCTGCGTGTGCCGGAGTCAATGTATTCGAATTTCATCCAGGAGAAGCCTGTTGAAGGACGCGGCGTCCGGACGCGGCTTCCTATGAAGGAATTTGTGTGCAAGTGTGCGCTGTCCATCGGCGTGGCCACCCGGCCGGAGGAGTACGTCTACGGTGCGACAATTCTCCAGGTTGATGACGAGGTTCTGCTCATGCGATCCAGCGACGGGCAGACCTACTACCTTCTCGAGAGGATGGTGGAGCTGCCGTGAGCCTGTTCCCTTTGATCTCAGAGCCGGATACCGGGGAACTGACCGGCTCTGACGGCCTTCCGCTCTACCGCGAGGTGGACTGGGACTTCCGGACGAACAAACCCGTCTGGAAAGGTGGAAACCCCGTATACGTGACGGGGGGGCGCGCCGTTCTGGTGTGGGCGTGGAATGCGCTGCACACCATGCGCTTCAACCACGACGTGTTCAGCACCGACTACGGCCTTGACGGAAATACCTTGCTGGGGCAGGCATATTCCGGAGAGGTGCGGGAATCTGAGGCCATCCGCATTGTACGGGAAACGCTGCAGGTCAATCCGTATATCACGAACGTCACGCAGGTAAGCGTGAGCTTCGAGGGCTCAGTCCTGCATCTGAGTTTCAAATTGACAACGATCTATGGGGAGGTGACCATCGATGACTGCGACATCGCCTTATGACGAGCTGACGCCGGAAAGCATCAAAGCGAGCATGCTCTCTGACCTGACGGCCAAAGGAGTTGACGTCAGCATCAGAGAAGGGTCCTACGCAAATACGCTGGTAAGCGTAGCGGCTTATCAGCTGTTCAAGATGTACCAGCAGTTCCCGAGCTTGCTTCACATGGCCTTTCCGGATGAGACCTCCGGCGAGTACATCGATAAAAATGCGGCGCAGATCGGCATGGTTCGCGCCGCCGGCAAGAAAGCCACCGTGGAAATCGCCTTCACGGGGACTGAGGGTACATATATTGCCGCCGGGACGGCGCTCTATGCGCCTGAGAGCGGTTTGCAGTTCCTGACGACCGAGGAGGCCATCATCACGGATGGCTCCGCAACAGCGCCCGCAGAGGCCGCTGAGGTGGGTGCGGATTATAACCTCCCACCCGACAGCATCACGGCCATGTATGTCAACGTTGCCGGCGTTCTCAGCGTGACCAATACCGAGGCAGCGGTCGGCGGCGTAGACGTGGAGAGTGACATCGACTTTTTTGCCCGGTATCATCAACGCCGGACGCTGCCCATCACATCCGGAAATAAGAACCACTATATCACCTGGGCGCTGGAAACTACCGGTGTGGCCTATGCCAACTGCGAACCCCTGTGGAACGGGAACGGGACTGTCCGGGTCATTATTGCCGGAGCGGATCGGGGGCCGGTGGATGAAACGATTCGGCAGAACTGCTATGACCACATCGAGGAGGAACGTCCCATCGGTGCCACGGTCACCGTGGTCAGCGTGGTCACGCGGGAGATCCCGCTGACGGCAACCGTGACGCTACTGGACGGATACACCACGGAGGACGTGAAGAATCAGCTGACGGCGGCGGTGGGTGAACTGCTGGCCAGCCAGACCTTCGGTGAGGAGGTGCGTGTTCCGTTCAGCCGCTTTCTGGCCTGCCTGCTGCAATGCCCCGGCGTGGCAGATTACAGCGCTCTGACGGTGGACGGCGGCATGTCGGCCATCACCATCAATGCGGAAGATGCCGCGGTGGTTGGAACAGTTGCCATCAGCTGAGGGAGGAAAACCACATGAGTACACTACCGAACCGGGAACGGGTACCCGAATACCATTATGCGTCTGAGCAGAGCAAAGCCCTGATCGACATGCTGGAGGACGCCAGTCTCGAGGCCAAGGCCGCGCTGGAGGACGTGATGGCGCAGTTTTTCGTAGACACAGCCACCTGGGGGCTCACCCTCTGGGAGCAACAGGTGGGCATTGAAACCGACAACTCACTGCCGCTGGCGACCCGCCGCGCGGCCATCCGGCAGAAGCTCGTGGCCAGCGGCAATACCACCTCAGAGATGATCCGCGGGCTGGCAGAGGCGCTCACCGGCTATGAGGCGAAGGTAGAGGTCAACGATGACTACAGCTTTTCGCTCAGCTTCTGGGGCGAGAAAAATCAGCTGGCGACCATCGACGTGGCAGAACTGAAGACCGTTGTAGAGCAGATCAAGCCGGCACACCTGCGCTTTGTGATCAGCGGCATCACATGGGCCGATCTGGAAAGCGTAAATATGACCTGGAAGTATTTTGAGGATAACCCGACAACGTGGGCGCAGCTGGAATCCATGTTCTGCATCCATGCAAAAGAGTAAGAGGAGGGAATTTTTATGGGCAGATTTTTCGGAAAACGCTGGAAGATCGACGGCGTGACGGCAGGGCCAATCAGTCGTCACTATCCGGCCAACGGCCGCTATTCGGTGATCTTCGAGCGGGATGACGCCTTTCTGGAGCAGATTGAGAAGATCAACTGGGCCAAGCCCACGATCCAGCGTCTCAGCGAGGACGCCAATGAACAGGGACTGCCGGAGGGTTACGGCTTTAAGGTCGTTGATATCAAGTACGACAACAGCGGCCGTCACTACACGGTGGAGTTGCAGACGGCCAGCCAGTATCTCGGCGATGTGACACAGTATCAGGAACAGATCGCAGAGCTGGAGAGCGCTGCCGCTGAGAAGGACAGCACGATCACGGCGCAGGCCTCCACCATCCAGTCGCAGGAAAGCCAGATTGAGAGCCAGACCGCCACGATTCAGGAGCAGGCAACCACCATTCAGGAGCTGCGTGAAGCCGGCACTGCTGCTGAATTAGAGACCGGTCTGGATGCGGCCTACGAGGAAGGAGTGAACAGCGTTGAGTAAGCAGATCTATTTTGACGCCATGAAGGAAAAGGGCAAGCTGGATGCGACCGACCTTCAGACGCGTTCTGCCGGCATGACCGGAACGGAGCTGTATGCGGAGGATGGCAAGATCCCCAGCTTCGCAGCTGCCGTAGCTCGGAAGAATATGCTGGAGCGCAAGGTGGGCTTTGTCTGCCGATCTACGGCCGGCCGTGTGGTGAAGCTCCTGCAGAACTACGATTCCACCGTCTACCCCCAGGAGCCGGAGGATCTGCCGGCGCAGTGGGGCTTCCAGTGGTCCACGGATCCGAAAAAGGCGCTGCCTTTCATCGCTCTGAGCACGTCTCCTTACGCCAAGGATGACTGCTGCACCCATGACGGCCATGTATGGCGTTCTGGGCAGGATAACAATGTGTGGGCACCCGGCACCGCCGGCGCGAAGTGGAATGACCTCGGCGAGATTGAAGAGGTAATGGAGGCAGGTTGATGACGTTTGAACTGACGCCGCAGACGATCATCACGACCGGAGCTGTTATTACTGCAGCGGTGCTGCTGATCCAGCGCTTTGCAAAGGGTGTGCGCTGGTTCGACCAGCAGGAGAAGCAGACCACAGACATCGCGGCATTGAAGGCAAAGCACGAAGCCGATATGAAAGCCATGAAGCAGATTCTGGCCGAGGATATGCACGGTATCAACGAGGAGCAGACACTTCTTACATATGGCGTCCTGGCCTGCCTGAAGGGCCTGAAGGAGCAGGGGTGCAACGGGCCTGTGTCCGAAGCAATCAATAAGATTGAAAAGTACCTGAACAAAAAAGCACATGGAGACTGAAAGGAGACGTTAACATGGAACTGCATGAAATTCTGATCTACGGTGTGGCGGCGCTGGGCTGCTTCATCCTGGCCATTCTGATCAAGGGCAATCGTCAGGCGGTACTCCAGCTCGCCACAGACCTCATCAACAAGGCTGAGAGCACCATCCAAGGTTCCGGCATGGGCGCGGACAAGAAGGCTCTGGTCATCGCCCAGCTGCAGGCTGCCGGCATCAAGGTTACATCCTGGCTGGATCACCAGATTGATGTGATCGTGGCCACGCTGAACAAGACGGGCGCATGGCTGGCCACGAAGACCCAAGAGGGTATCTCGGGAATGAACCAGGACACGGAGCGTTCCCATGAATAAGCAGCCAATCCTGTACCTCCAGACAGATGGCCGCTGGAAGGCCGAACCCTACCGTGTACCTGGTGAGAATTCTACAATCGGCAGCTCCGGCTGTGGCCCCACCGCCGCGGCCATGCTGATTGAGACGCTCACGGGCAAAACCTTCACGCCGGCGGATGCCTGCAAGTGGTCTATTGAGCACGGCTACAAGGCTCTGAAGCAGGGAACCTATTACTCCTACTTCAAGCCCCAGTTTGAGGCATTCGGCATCAAATGCGATATGCTGAACTGGACAAATACCTACGGAAAGCCGGATCACACCAACCATGCGAAGGCGTTGGCCATGCTGCAGGCGGGCTATTACCTCATCGCTCTGATGAACAAGGGACTGTGGACTTCCAGCGGGCATTTCGTGGTGGTGTGGTGGGCAGACAACAAGATCCACATCAATGATCCGGCCAGCACCAGGAAGGTCAGGACTGAGGGCGATCCGGGGACTTTCCGGAGTCAGGTCAAATATTATTGGTGGGTGGATGCCCGCGCATATAACCAGCAGAAGGAGGCTGAGGAGGACGTGACGCACGAAGAATGGATGCAGCATTGGTATGAGCTTCGCAAGAGCCTGCAGGACAACGACAGCAGCGCATACAGCGAGGAGGCCCGGAAGTGGGCGCAGGAGGTCGGCCTGATCACCGGCAACGGCACAGAGATTGACGGCGAGCCGAACTGTATGTGGGAGGACGTCCTGACCCGTGAGCAGTTTGCCACGGTGCTCTATCGCTTTGCGAAGATTATCGGCAAGGCATGACCATCAAGGTAACGAAAGAAAAAAAGCCGGAATACTCCAAGCGGCTGGTGTCTGACATCCGGTCGCTGCTGTGGGTGGTCACCGTGGGCGGTCTGCTGCTGGCTGCCTACTGCATCCACAAGGGCTACACCGGCTCCCTCCCCTGGCTGTCTGCCATGGTGGGCCTACCCTGGACAGCGCACGGCGTTGTGTGCTCGTTCTATCTGAATATGGCCAAGTCGGACCACCGCGCCGGCGGCGTGACCTTCGAGAGCGCAAAGGCAGCCAACTTCGAGCAGCCGGCCGAAAGTGAAAACAGCCCGGGTATTTGATGGCTCAGGCCCAGCGTCCACATCGGGGAAAAACGGTGTGGACGCTGGGGTTTGCTTGGGGTTTATTTGGGGTTTATTTCAACCGAAACCGGCCCAAATTGGCGAAATGCCACGAAACACAAAAACCCCGGAAGCCTTACGGCACAGCACTTTGCGGGTATTCACGGAAATTTGCGAAACAAAACTATCATAATTCGTAATCAGCAGGTCAGGTGTTCGAGTCACCCCACCAGCTCCAAAAAGCATCGAAAACTTCGGTTTTCGATGCTTTTTTGTTGCAAAAACGCTGAAAATGGTGTGGGTCAAAATGTGGGTCAACTGCCTGACCCACACCGTGACCCACACGCGGAAATGCGCGGATAGGTTTAAAGAGTACCGGAGAGGAGGCTTTGCCCCCTCTCCGATATTTCTTATGTTCTTTTTCTGCTCACATCACTTGTGCCATGAAGCTGCCCATTTTCTCCGCGGCCTTTTGCTGCATCTGCCGTGTGACGTGGGTGTAGGTGCGGAGAGTGAAGCCCGCGTCGTAGTGCCCGAGCATACTGCTGACGGTTTTGACGTCCACGCCATTTTGCAGTGCCAAGGTCGCGAATGTATGTCGCAGATCATGAAAGCGTATGTGCTCCAGTCCTGCGTCTTTGAGAATTTTCTTGTGGAGGTTTACCACCGAATCAGGGTGATACATTTCTCCTGTTCTGCTGGACGGGAACATCCACGGATTGTCGGGGTGTTTGGCGTGTTCCTGCTTCAGCAGCTCCACGGCATCCTGCGGAATGGACACCTCTCGGATAGAGTTGCCGGTTTTGGGGCGGCTTAGAATGAGCTGGTGCTCTGTGTCCCAGCTGGCCTGCTTACTGACGGAGATGGTGCAGTTGGCTTCGTCAAGGTCGCTCCATTGCAATGACAGCAACTCGCCTTTCCGCAAGCCCGTGACCAGCTCCAGATAGAACATGGGGAGCAGTCCTCTCCTGTCAGCGGCATCCAGATAATCCTTTATATGCACCGGTGGAAGAATCTGCATTTCGATTTTTTGCACTTTCGGTGCGATGCAGTCCTCGGTCGGGTTGCGCAGGATCAGGCGCTCCTTGACCGCCCGTTCCAAGGCGCTATGTAGCATGAGATGCAGACTCCGAACTGTGGTGCTGCTGAGCCCTGGGTTGCCGTGACCGCTCTTGCGGTCGATACGCCCATTTTCCATCAGATCTTTGTAGAGCTTTTGTAAGTCATGGGCAGTCAGCTTGGTGAGCTTGATGCTGCCGATGCGGGGAATCGTGTACTGCTCGACCATGAGTTGGTAGCGGTCAGCCGTGGCGACTCTTACGTTTGGCTTTGCGTAGATGTCATACCAGCTTCGCAGCCATGTGGCGACGGTATACTCATCGGCACGGCTGACGTCAATACCCTTGACCGATTCCAAAGCGGCACTCAGTTTTGCCTTGCATTCTGCCTGCGTCTTGCCGAGTACATTTTTGATGATCCGCTTGCCTGTTTCGGAATGGTAGCCTGCGGTATAGCGGCCCTCCCAGCGACCATCGGACCTCTTGCGAATGCTGCCCTCGCCGTTGGCGCGTTTCTTAGCCATATAGAGAATCAACTCCTTTCTTGGTAGCCACAACACATACCACAACTCCTTGAAGAAAGCTATTACTTTTTGGACATCTTCTGTGGTTGGTACAAAATAAGCATAGTCTCCGAGGCTTCATATACGCTTCGGGTGCTATGCTTATTTTGTACCAGACAATAAGCGCCCTTTTCTGCCGTGATTTTTACAGCAGCACCTTGCTCCCCTTGCCGCTCGCTTCGGCTGCGTCGAGCAGCGCGGCGGCAGCAGCAATATCCTGCAACGCGATACCTATAGAGTCAAAGACGGTAATCTTATCGGCACTGTCTCGACCTGCCTTTGTCCCTGCAATCACCTCGCCAAGCTCGCCGACAAGCGACGGAAGGATCCCTTCTTTATGCGCTAGTTCGCACTCGCCAACGGCAAAGCACTGTGCCGTATCGTCGCCAAAGACACAGGCCGTGCGCAATATCTCACTTTCAATCTCCTGCTTGCCGGACATATCGGCACCCACGCAGCTGATATGCGTTCCGGGACGCACCCACTCCGCACGCAGAAATGGCTCATACGCAGGCGTTGCAGTCAGGATAACGTCGCTCGTTTTGACTGCACACTCCAACTCTTTTGCAGTGATTTCAGCACTCAGCTCTCTACCGCTGTCGGCAAGAAGCTTTTTCACCCTTTCGAGAACGACGGGAAGCACCACTTCCGCCTTTTCAGGGTGATGTGGATTGACAAGGTATACATGCTCAAACTGCGGCATGAGATACAACGTCGCAGCAATGAGATATGGTGCGAGCGTGCCCGTACCCACCATGGTAAGCAGCTTGGAGTCAGGGCGCGCAAGGTATTTCGCACCGAGTGCTCCTGCCGCACCGGTGCGGAAATCCGTAATCGGGCCCGCATTAAGCAGCGCCTTTGGCGCACCGGTATGCACGTCAAACAGCAAAGATGTGCCGTAAAGCGCAGGCATCAACCTGTCGGGATTTGCCCCAAACCACGATACAACCTTCAACCCGTAGCAGCCAGAGCCCCCCATGTCGCCGGATTTGATATCAAGGTCAGCATCGCCGGGGATAAACTCATGGAATACCATCGGCCATGTTCCAGCTGTGCCTCGGCTCTTTTCCAAATATGCCTGCTCCACAGCGCGAATCGCCATCGGGAGCGTCAGCAGAGATTCAATATCTTCGCTGTTCAAAATCGTTACTTCGGTCATGATCTCTTTCCTCCTCAATTCAGCTTGTCCGAAAAATCCGCCAGCGCGGCGAGGCCGTCTTTGAGCGTCTGCGCGTCGCAGGCGTAGCCAATGCGCATACTGTGCGGCTGCTCGAAGCAGTCGCCCGGCGTGACGAACGAACCGGTCCCGTGATAGAGCCGCTCGCAGAACTCGTAGGACGGGATATCAAAATCGTAGTACACGAGCGCGGTCGTGCCCGCCTGCGGCTTGGTGTAGTAGAAGTGCGGATGCGCCTGCATCCACTCATCCAGAATGGCAAGATTCTCACGCACGATGGCTTGATTGCGGCGGATCATTTCGTCGCTGTGGCGCAGGGCAAGCGACGCGACCGCGTCGTCGAACATACCGCAGCTGATGAGGTTGTAGTCGCGGTGGGAGAGGAACGCCTTCACCGCCGCCTTGTCGTGCGTGGCGATCCAGCCCATGCGGATACCGGCGAGCGAAAACACCTTGGACATACTGCTGACCGAAATGCCCTTTTCGTAGAGGTCGGCAACGGACTCGCACCAACCGTCGGCCTGCGTCAGGTGACGGTACACCTCGTCGCAGAGAACGTAAGCATCCACGCCGCGGGCGATCTCAATGATTTGCTCCAGTAGCTCCCGGCTCATGAGCGCTCCGGTCGGGTTGTTGGGATTGTTGATGCAGACCATCTTCGTCCCCGGCGCCACGAGGGCTTTGAGCTCGTCGAGGTCGGGCAGATAATGGTTCCCCTGCTTCAGGTGCATGATGGCGACGTCCGCGCCGATGGCCTCGGGAATGGAATAGAGCTGCTGGTAGGTCGGCATGATGCTCACCACGCGGTCGCCGGCGGAAATGAGCGAGCAGAACACATGGTGGTTCGCCCCCGCCGCGCCGTGCGTCAGCACGACCTCGTCTGGCCGGACGGTGCGGTAGAGCCTGCACACGCCCTCACGCAGCGCATCGCTGCCCCAGATGTCACCGTAGGTCAAGCGTGTCGCGCAGAATTTGGATAAAAATTTATCCTTGCTCTCGCCGGTGAGTGCAAAGAGCTCATCGAGGGAAACGGAGTCCACGCAGGTCTCGGCGATGTTATAACGCGCGCCAGTCTCGTACTCGTTCATCCATTCTTCCACGGCAAAGGGTTTGATGTTCATAGCAATTTCTCCTTTTGGCAAAAAAGTAAAGGCATCCATGACCCAGCCTTATCCGACGCAAATCGGAATACCTACGGCTCGGTCACGGATGCCTTTTATCCCTCGGCCGGTGCCAAGGGCAGCATACAATATTTGAGTTGTCTACGATTATAAATGCACGCACCGCAAATGTCAAGAGAGATTTTTCAGAATAATCTGAGGTCCCTCAACGCACCTCTGGCAACAGGGTACGGGCCATGTGAATTTTTGCTGCCAGAGAAAGCTGCTCTCCATCCGCAGCGAAGCGATAGCTGAGGCCGCAGACGGTGCGGATCTTTTCCAGCCGATAGCGGACCGTGTTTTCGTGCTGGGTGAGCGCCGCCGCCGTCTTTTTTAGGTCGGCGTCATTTTTGACGTAGCTGAGCAGCGTTTCAAAGAGCGCCGTGCCGTTCTCCGTATCGTAGTCGCGAATAGGGTCAAGGATGTGGTCGCTGAAACGCACAAAGTCCCGCGAATGGCAAAACGGCAGCAAAAGCTGATAAATGCCGATCTTATCGTAACATACGACACTCCCCTGACCGGAGTTTCGGCAGCTTGCAGCATACTTGCCCTCCAAAATCGCCTCACGAAACTCTGTAATGTAATAGTGCGGCGCGCTGATGCCCAAGCGCAGTTCGCGCTGCCCGCCGCCGCTGAACAGATCAAACACGGCAAAAAAGAGATCTTCCCCGTAGTCCTTTGAAAGTGTATCAGACGAAAAAATGAAAAGCAAATTATCTTCAAACTTAATGATTCTATTTGTAATATTGAACAAAGCGCTGTTTTGATACTCGTGCAGAAGTCCCAAATAATCATCCGTCGCCATCGGTTCTGTCAGAACTGCATAGGCCACAAAGTAGGATGGGCGCAACGAGGGAATGACCTCTTTTGTACGTTGGACGATCTCCTCCGGCGAGAGGGTGTCACCCAGCAGTGTATGGATCGTGTCGGCATAAAAGTTGGTGTATTCCATCTGCTCGCGGCGATGCCTGACCTCGTAGACGAAGTCCTCAAAATAAACGCCGCTACCGTTCACGACTAAAATCGGGAAACCCTTGGAATCAGCGTATTTCAGCACAGTTTCCGGAATTTGCAGATTGAAGACATTGCGGATCAGTAGTGCGCTGCACCCCTTTCTCACCAGGTGACGCACCGCGTCGCCGATGAGGTAGGGGTTCTTTTTTGCGTAGAGGAAGGTCGAAACAACGATCATCCCCTCGTGAAAATTATCGCAGATGTAGCGGTCCTTCACCGACGGGTCGAGCTCATAATCCAGAATGCCGACGCTGTTCACGCCACGTGAAAGCCCACACTCTCCCGCGAGCAGCAAAAACTTTTCTTTGAATACGTGGTAAAAGTCCGATACCGTATAGTCCATTGTTCCTCTCCTGCACTGTGAAATTTACAGAATAGCGGCCGTTTATTTTGGCGTTTTTCCATTTTTCTGTGCAATAATAGCTTTATTTTGTTATTATAGCATGTTTTCTTTCAAGAATCAATGTGAAAATCACAATTTGCAATTAGCCAAAGTGTTCTCTTTTACAAAAATATCCCATTGAAGGCCGTCCTCGCTCCCGATACAATGACGTCGAAAGTCAGGAGCCCTATTCCGAGGGTCTCCAAGTAAAAAATATAAGGAGGACATCATTATGGCTATCAATCTCAAAGGACGTTCATTTCTCACGCTGAAGGATTTCACCCCCGATGAAATATCCTACCTGCTCAAGCTCGCTGAAAATCTGAAGGACAAAAAGCGTGCCGGCATCAAGGACAAGACGCTCAAAGACAAGAACATTGCGCTGCTGTTTGAAAAGGCCTCCACCCGCACCCGCTGTTCGTTTGAGGTTGCCGCCAAGGATGAGGGCGCTGACATCACCTATCTCACCCCCTCGATGTGCCATATGCGCAAGAAGGAGAGCTGGGAGGATACGGCCATCGTTCTCGGCCGCTACTACGACGGCATCGAGTACCGCGGCTTTGAACAGTCCGTAGTGGAGACACTGGCCGCGCACGCGGGCGTTCCCGTTTGGAACGGTCTGACCGACGTTGACCATCCTACGCAGATCCTCGCGGACCTTCTGACCATTCAGGAGCACATCCGCAAGCCGCTCGACGAGGTCAAGGTCGTCTTCTGCGGCGATACGCGCAACAACATGGCCTACGCCTGGATGTACGGCTGCGCCAAAATGGGTATGCACTTTGTCGGCTGGGGTCCGAAGGAGCTCTCCCCCTCCGAGGACATCGTCGCCTACTGCAACGAGGTCGCCAAGGAGACCGGTGCGGTGCTCGAATTTGGTGAAGACCTCGCCCTGCTCAAAGGCGCGGATGTCATCTACACCGACATTTGGGTCTCTATGGGCGAGGAGGCTAAGCTCGCCGAGCGTGTCAAGCAGCTCGCCCCCTACAAGGTAACAAGCAAGGTCATGGCCGCGACGGAAAATCCCAAGTGCCTGTTTATGCACTGCTTGCCCGCTTACCACGATTTTGAGACGTTGACCGCTCAACACTGCAAAGAAGAGGGCTACGACATCCGCGAGGTCGATGATGACGTCTTCCGCAGCAAGCAGAGCGTCGTATTTGACGAAGCCGAGAACCGTATGCACACCATCAAGGCCGTCATGGTCGCAACGCTCGGCAATCAGTAAGCTTACCAACCTTCCCTCCGGCATGAGCTCTCCCGCCGTGTCAGAGGAAAAGCATATTAGAAGAGGTATTACTATGAAAGTCAGTTTCTTTGACCGCGCTGCGCTGGAGCAACGCTTGAAAATGGACGATGTGCTCGACGTTGTCGAGGGCGTCTACAAGTCCAAGGCCGAGGGCAAGACCGTTGTTTGGCCGACCGTCACGCACCATTTTGAAGACCGCGGCGCGGTGATGGATATCCGCTCCGGCTATGACCGCGGCAGCGAGGTCTACGGTGCCAAGCTCCTCGCCACCTTCCCCGAAAATGAAAAGCGCGGGCTCCCGCCGTTCAGCGGCATTCTCGTCGCAATGGACGGTACAACCGGCCTTCCCAAGGGCATCATGGACGCCTCGTTCATCACCTCGATGCGCACAGGCGCGGCGGCAGCGGTCAGCGCCCGCGCGCTGGCCCGTCCGGAGTCTGACACGCTGCTCGTGCTCGGCACGGGGCGTCAGTCCCTCTTTATGATCGGCGCGGCGCTGACCGCGATGAAAAATATCAAGACCGTCTACTGCGCTGAGCCGATGAACCTTGACGCCGCCAAGCCCTACGCCGCCGCCTGTCCGCAGCGGATGCAGGAGATGTTTGGCCTTGACGCAAGCGACGTGCAGTTTATCCCCGTCTCTGACCTTGCGGAAAGCGTCGGCAAAGCGGATATCATCATCACCATCACCCGCGCGACAAAGCCGCTCATCTCGCGCGACTGGGTCAAGCCCGGTACGCACCTCAGCTGCATCGGTGCAGACATGCCCGGCAAGGAAGAGGTCGATCCCGCGATCCTGCGCGATGCGGTCGTCTATGTTGACGACGTCGACCAGTGCGTGAATGCGGGCGAATGCGAGCTTGCCGTCAAGGGCGGCTACATGACGCGCGAGCACATCTCTGGGCAGATCGGCGAGGTGTTGCTCGGCGCGAAGAAGGGCCGCACGAGCGCCGACGAGATCACCGTCTTCGATGCGACGGGGCTTGCGCTGCTCGACCTTGCCGTTGCAAAAAAGGTTGTGGAAGAGGCCGGCGATGATCCCGCGCACACCATCGAATTATAAGGAGAATTGCGATGAGAATTGACGATTTTACGCTGGAAAACTGGCTGAACCTTGCTTGTGACAGCGAGAAAAACAAGTACTATCTCGGCGGCAGCTGCGTGTTGCCGATGACGGTCGAAGAGCTTTTCGACCTCACAGGCGAGAGCATGGAGAACTTCTTTGAAGAACTCAAGCACATGAATCTCGGCTATCCCCGCTTCGAGGGTACGCCCCGCACGCGCAAAGCGCTCTCCAAGCTCTACAAAGCTGTTGAGCCCGACGAGGTTATCCTCTGCCACGGCGGCACCGGCGCAAACGCGACTGTCTGCTACACGCTCATCGAAAGCACAGACAACATCATCTCCATCATGCCGAACTACCAGCAGTTCTACTCCATCCCCCGCTCCATCGGCGCGGAGCTGCGTGAGGTCGACTTGAAGATCAAGGACGGCTACAAGCTCGATCTGTCCGAAGTCCGCGCGGCAGTAGATAAGAACACCAAGGCGATCCTCTTCACCAACCCCAACAACCCCACCGGCAGCGTGCTGTCGCTCGAGGAAATGCGGGAGCTCGTGGAGATCGCCAAAAGCGTGGATGCCTGGATCATCTGCGACGAGATGTACCGCGGTCTGGACGAGGAATATATGCCCTCGTTCGCCGACCTCTACGACAAGGCCATCGTCACGGCCAGTTCGTCCAAGATCTACTCCATGGCCGGAACGCGCGTCGGTTGGATCATCTGCCATGATGCCGAGACGCGCAAGCGGCTCTTCAACTGGCGCTCCTACGACTCCATCTGCGGCGGCGTGTTTGACGAATGGATCTTCGCCATCGCGCTTGAGCACGTCGACAAGATTTTCGAGCGCTCCCGCAGGATTGTGAACGCCAACAAGGTCGTCATCGACAAGTGGATCGAGAAAAATCCGTATCTCCACCAGTACGCTGACGCGCACGGTACAACATATCTCGTTCACTACGATCTCGATGTGCCCGCCGAGAAATTCTGCGACGACCTGCTCGACCAGAAGGGCGTGCTCGTCTGCCACGGCGACTGCTTCTACATCCCCCACACTTTCCGCATCACGCTCTCCCACGCCCACGAGCTCGAAGAGGGTCTGCGCCGCATCGACGAGTACATCGACGAGCTCGTCGCACAGGGCAAGGCAATCAAAAATTGAATTCGTACGCATTTCCTCACTTACTTGGGTGACCGGACCAATCCATCCGGTCGCCCGGGGACCAACCTTTCTATCGAAGTCGTAACGTCATTTTAGAATGGTCGGAAAACTAATTATCGCGCATACGTCCGGGAATCGCCGTCGTTGTCCACTTTCCCTGATATTTTACTCCCTTTTAAGTTAATTGTTGCTACTGCTTGGTTAGCCAATTCTAATGTAGATTTATTCATTAGGGGACATAATAAGAGGCTCTCTCCTTATCGGAGAGAGCCTCTTCAAAGCTATTACTCGATATAGCAAGCAGCTAAAACGATGACATTGGTAGTTCCGCCGCTTATGTTATCAAACGAAGAAGTTGAACATGGAATGGCGTAGGCTGTAAATGTATCTTCATTGTAAACCTCTGTGCTGTCCAAATAGTACAGAGCATAATAGTTGTTATCGTCATCAGCGGCCAAAAGGTATGTTAGCTTACCTCCCAAGTAGTCATCCTCAAATACCTGCATGGCGTAGAGGTCTAACTTTACTAAGCCAATCTGATCTTGCTTGCGTGTCTTATTGAACTGTTTACTTGAGAAATCTTGTATGTCAGAGGACTGTATCGCTTCATTCGTTGCAGTAGGAAATAGATTTTCATTTTCGTCAATATACTCAATCACTGCATCTGAAATAGTAAATTTACCGAATAGGTCTAACTGACCAATGTAGTTGAAAGACTCACCTGTAGTCGGTGTAAACTCTCCATTTGTGTATGTTCCTGACATCTCCAATGTTTCGCCATCATTTATGATGGTTGTCACGCCGTAGCCGTTAAAGGCTCCGTTAGAGAAATTGCCTTCATACGTATATGTAGACCCGTTTTCTCCGTCTGCTTCGAATGTTCCTACACCTTGTGGCTTGCCATTGACAACTTCTCCAGTGTACTTTCCGTCAATATCATAAGTGTCCGTTCCCCCTACCATAGTAACGGTGATATCATAGTCTGAAACGGTAGATGGTGTATTGTTTTTAGGTGTCTCTTGTGCGGTGCTCCCACAACCGGATAGGAGTACCATAAGCAGTGACAAAACGATAACGCCCGCCTTTTTTATGACTGCATCTCCTCATTGGTGATATATTAGCCGATTTAGGCTTGTCACCTGTTAGAAGTATACCATGTTTGGCGAATTATACCAATAGGAAAAGAATAGATACGAAAACTTTTGTAATATGACAGATAGTCATTTCTATTTGCGTTCCTTGATGACAGCTTCTATGACGTCTATGTACTTTTGAGGAAGATTGAAGTCTTTGTATCAGAAGGATGTGGACGGCAGTTTATGAAAGGGCTGCGGACGCTTACTTTCGGCTCGCGCGGATCGCCATGCCGGCCGCAAAGCCGATGACCGCGGGCAGCAGCCAGCCAAGGTTTTTGTCAAACAGGGGAAGATGCGCGGCGGCGAAGGCAATGGGCGCATCCAGATGGAGCGCGGTCTGCACCGGCGCGGGCAGCGTTTTCATGCAGTCGAAAATGGCGGCGGCCCACGTGCCGGTCATGGTCGCGATATAAACGCTGCGGTCATGCGCGAAGAATTTGCCGAGGAAGGCGAGAAGAATGAGCGCGATCGCCGGGGGATAGATGAGCATGAGCATGGGAATGGAGTATTCAATGATGGCGCTCAGCCCGATGTTCGACACGGCAAAGGAAAACACCGTGAAGAGGATCGCCCAGCTGCGGTAGGAGATCTTCCCGTTCGTCATCTTGGAAAAGGTCTCCGCGCAGGCGGTGACCAGACCGATGGAGGTCTTGAGGCAGGCAAAGGTGATGGTGAAGGCAAGAATAAACAGTCCCACGCCGCCGAGGTAATGTCCGGCGATCTGCGTGAGGGCGATGCCGCCGTTTTCAGACAGCTCGAAGAGCCCTCTTGACTGCGCGCCGACCACGATGGACACCACATAGATCAGCGCCATCAGCGCGCCGGTGAGGAGACCGGAGGAGAGCACGTCCTCGGCAATGGCGTCGTCATTGTCCACACCCATGCGGCGGATGACGTCGATGACCACGATGCCGAAGGCGAGGCCGGCAATGGCGTCCATCGTGCCGTAGCCCTCAATGAGCGCGGGGAAGAACGCGTCGCTCCGATAGGCCTCCACAGGCTCGACCGCGGAGACCGCCGCGCCGGGCGCGAGCAGCGCCGCGAGCATCAGCACGGCAAAGAAGAACAGGAAGAGCGGATTGATGATCTTGCCGATCCAGACGGTGATCTTACCGGGACGCAGAGAGAAGAAGAGCACGAAGGCGAAGAACACCGCCGAAAAGAGGAGCAGATACAGCTGCTCCGGCGAATCCGCGCCCAGCAGGGGCGTGATACCGGTCGTGAAGGAAACGGTGGCGCATCTCGGGATGGCGAAGAGCGGGCCGATGGTCAGGTAGAGCAGGCAGGTGAAGAAAATGCCGTAGCCCTTGCCGACCTTGCCGGAGAGCGTCTGAAGTCCGTCGGAGTGTGTGATGCCGATGGCGGCGACGCCGAGAATGGGAATGCCGACCGCCGTGATGATAAAGCCGATGATCGCCGGCAAGGCATTGCGCCCCGCCATTTGGCCGAGATGGACGGGGAAGATCAGGTTTCCGGCCCCGAAGAACATTCCGAACAGTGTTCCGGCAACAAGAATTTTCTGCCGGAGCGTTAATTTTTTGGTCGTCATGGAAAATCAACTCCTTTGTGCCGAGAATCTTACACCCTGCACTTGAAAAAGAGAAACGACCGGTTATAATAGTTATATTACAAATTGAAATACCCTGATAGACAGGAGGCGGCAGACCCGTGGACAGCAAGAAGCTTGAGATATTGATGACGGCAGTCAGCCTCGGCAGCTTTTCCAAAGCGTCGGAGGTGGTGGGCTACACCCAGTCGGGACTGACGCACCTGATCAACGGGCTGGAGCGCGAGATCGGCATGACGCTCATCCGGCGCGACCACAGCGGCATCGCGCTGACCGAGGACGGAGAAGCGCTGCTGCCCGCCATACGGGAATATCTCAGCGCGACGGCAAGGCTGGAGAATCAGATCGAGGCCATCACGAAAAAGCGGACGGCAACGATCCGCATTGCCGCGTACGCAAGCGTCGCGATGCACTGGATGCCGGAGATCCTTTACCGCTTCCGGCGGGTGTGCCCGGACACGGATGTCGACCTGCGCATGGTGGACCATGAGCTTGAGCCGTTCGAGCTGCTGGAGGCGGGGCGCACCGACGTCATCTTTGCCGCACGGCAGAGCCGCGTCAACTGCGATTGGACGCCGCTGTATTACGACGCGATGTATGCCATCCTGCCGGAGGATTATCCGGTCGGCGGGAGAGAGAGCTTTCCCATCGAGGAATTCGACGGGAAGGAGTTCCTGATGCCCTACGGGCGGTTCGACATTGATGTGAATGCCGCGCTCAGCCCGAAAAAGGTGAGGCCGAGGGTCCGCCCCTGCCATGTGGACGATGAAACGGTGATCCGCATGGTCAGCAAGGGGCTCGGCATCACCATGATGACGGAGATCATGATGCGGGGGAGAACGCAGGGTGTGCGGACGCTGCCGGTCAGCCCGAAGGCGGGACGCGAGCTGGGGATGGGAATGCACCTGAGCCGGAATACGCCGGAGGAGATATTGCGCCTGCGCGCGTGCGTGCTCGACTTTACCGGCGGCTTATCGTAGATTTTACAGAAAAGATATAGAAATCCATTCTTTTCAATGATATAACAGGAAAACGTACCAAACAGAAAGAAGAAACGAAGGAGAAATCTATATGGGCGCTTCGATCAATTTCAACGAGAAAAAGGGCTTCATCTGCGATATGGATGGCGTCATCTACCACGGCAACCGCATCCTGCCGGGCGTGGCGGAGTTCATCCAATGGCTGCACGAGGAGGACAAGGAATATCTCTTTCTCACGAACAACAGCGGCTACACGCCGCGCGAGCTGAACCAGAAGCTCGCGCGCATGGGCCTCGATGTGCCGGAGGAGCACTTTTATACGAGCGCGCTCGCCACGGCGGCCTTCCTGCGGGAGCAGGCACCCGGCTGCTCGGTGTTTGCCATCGGCGAGGCGGGACTGCTCAACGCCCTCTACGACGCGGGCATCACGATGAACGATGTGAACCCCGATTATGTGGTCGTGGGCGAGGGGCGCAGCTATTCGCTCGACACGCTCACAAAGGCGACGAACCTTGTGATGCAGGGCGCGAAGCTCATCGGCGCGAACTCCGACGTGTCCGGCCCCATCGAAAACGGCATCGCGCCCGCCTGCCGCGCACTCATCGCGCCCATCGAGATGGCGACGGGCAAGCAGGCGTATTTCTGCGGCAAGCCGAATCCGCTGATGATGCGAACGGGACTGAAAATGCTGAACTGCCACTCCGCCGAGGCGGTGATGGTCGGCGACCGCATGGATACCGACGTTATTTCCGGCATGGAAAGCGGTATGTCCACGGTGCTGGTGCTCTCCGGCGTCTCGACGCGCGAGTCGCTCCGCACCTACGCCTACCGCCCGAGCATCGTGCTCGACGGCGTGGGCGACATCGCAGCCATGGCCCGCGCGGAGAAGAAATGAAAGCGCGAGCCCCACAGATGGTCATAAAGCCGGACTACCGGCAGTTTCGCCTGCGTAAGCTCAACACGCCGGAATTTTCGCACATCAAGCTGCTGCTCTTTTGGCCGGTTTTCGGGCTGGCGTTTCTGGCGCTGGAGCGCTTCCGTCCCCATGCGGCCTATCATGTGATGCACTGCGCTCTGGACGATGCGATCCCGTTCAGCGAATGGGCGCTGATCCCGTATCTTCTCTGGTTCGTCTATCTGATCGGCGCGCTGGCGTATACCTTTTTTCAGGATGTGCCCGCCTTCCGGCGGATGATGCGGTTCGTCATCGTCACCTATACGGCCGCGACCGTCGTTTATTTCATCTACCCGACGCAGCAGCTGCTGCGGCCCGAGGCGTTTGCACATGACAATGCGCTCACGCGGGCGGTCGCGTGGTTTTATACCTTTGATACGAACACGAACGTCTGCCCGTCGCTCCACGTCATTGGCTCCGCCGCGGCGCTGTTCGCGCTGCGGGACGGCCCGCGGCTCCGGAAACGGGCGTGGTGGCAGGCGGCGTCCGTGCTTCTGGCGCTGTGCATCAGCCTTTCCACGGTTTTCATGAAGCAGCACTCGATCCTCGATGTGCTGTGCGCGCTTCCGGTGTGCGCGCTGGGATGGTGGCTGTGCTACGGACGGCCGGGGCGGCACGGCTGAGATCACAGGAGAGGGGGACCCGTCATGGGAGACAATTATTTTTTGCTGACGAATCTGCTCTCGGAGGATGAGCGCAAGGTGATCACCGGTATTGCCGCGCACATCGAACGGGGCGAGAAGCGCGTGGGCATCCAGCAGATCGCAAATGAAAACTTCCTGTCCACGACCAGCATCGTCAAAATGTGCAAGCGGCTGGGCTTTGACGGCTACAGCGAGCTCTATTACCACCTCAGCCGCCAGCTTGCCTCTTCGGGGGACCGAAAGGCGGAAAACCTCAAGAGCCTGATCGACAATTACGACGATGCCCTGGTCGAGCGCTTCTGCGCGCTGCTCCGGGAGCGCCGCAGCGGAAAGATGTTCACGACCGGCGAGGGCTTTTCCAACATTGTGGGGACCTATATCACGCAGCGCCTGTCGATCTGCGGCTTTATGGCGTTCAACAATGTGCATTTTTACGATTATATGCTCTTTCAGGAGGCGCACCGCGGCGCGGTGAATGACGAGGCGGCGGTCATGTTCGCCGTCAGCCAGAGCGGCGAGACGGAGCCGGTCCTCAACGACGTGCGCCACGCAAAGCAGCACGGACATAAGATCGTGGCCTTCACCCGGCGCGGCGACTCCAAGCTCGCGCAGCTCTCTGACCTTGTATTCGTGCTCGACGGGACAAAGCAGACGCTCGCCGGCAGCCTGCCGAATCCCTTCTTCGGGCACGTCATTCTGGTGTTCGAGGATCTGATGGCGCGCTATTTTGAGCGAAAGGAGAGCGTCTAATCGGTACTTTTTTTACTCAACCGGAAAAATTTTTCCTCCGCGGCTGTGCTATACTCAAAATGCGGTGCGGCGGAAAACGCCGTTTTCCGCGATCATCGGCTCCGACGGGGCATCCGGCGGAGAAACGCAAACGATACATTATGGAGGAAAGCACAATGAAAAGAAGTCTTGCACTTTTGCTCACGCTGGTCATGAGCCTCGGCCTGCTGGCCGGCTGCGGCAGCAAGGACACCACCGCTGACGAACCCCAGCAGGACGGCGAGAGCGGCGCGAAGCAGATCGAAACGCTGAAGGTGGCGTTCGTTCCGTCCCGCGAGCCGCAGGAGATCATCACCGCGACCGAGCCCCTCAAGCAGCTGCTCAAGGACGAGCTTGCCAAGGAGGGCTATGAGGTCGGCGAGGTCGAGATCACCGTCGGCACCACCTACGAAGCCGTCGGCGAGGGTCTTGAGGCCGGTACCATCGACGTCGGTCTGATCCCGGGCGGCACCTATGTTCTCTATGACGACGGCGCCGAGGTCATCCTGACCGCGACCCGCAACGGTCTGAGCAAGGATTCCGACAACGCCAAGGACTGGAACGACGGTCAGCCCACCGAAGCGTCCGAGAAGCAGGCGGTCTCCTACCGCGCGCTCATCATCGCCGGTCCCTCCGATAAGGGTCAGGAGCTGGCTGCCAAGGTCAACGGCGGCGAGGAGCTGACCTGGGAGGACCTTGACAGCGCCAACTGGAGCATCATGGGAACCTCCTCTCCCGCGGGCTACATCTATCCCGCCCTGTGGCTGCAGGATCACTACGGCAAGGGCATCTCTGACCTGAGCAGCGCCGTGCAGTCCGATTCCTACGCCAGCGCCTTCGCGCGTCTTGCCTCCGGTCAGGTCGACGTGCTCGTGACCTATGCCGACGCCCGCCGCGATTATGCCGAGCGCTGGAACACCGAGTTCAACCGCGAGGCCTCCATCTGGGAGGAGACCAACGTCATCGGCGTCACCGCCCCCATCTACAACGACACCATCTCCGTGAGCAAGAACTCCGAGATCATGGACGACGCGCTGATCGCCGCCCTGCAGAACGCCTTCATCAACATCGGCAACACCGACGAGGGCAAGCAGGTCATCGCCATCTACAGCCACAACGGCTATCAGAAGGCGCAGTCCTCCGACTATGACAACGAGCGCGCCGCGCAGAAGCTCATTCAGGAGCTGACCGCCGCGAACTAAGCCAGAACTTTCCCAAACGCGGGGAGGATACGCACAGGCAAGAACCTTCCGCTGTGCCGTCCTCCCCGCGTTTCATATCAGGAAGAAGAGGAAACCGTATGATCGTATTTGACCATGTATCCAAGGTATATCCCAACGGCACCGTGGGCCTGGACGATGTGAACCTGACCATTCGGGACGGCGAGTTCGTCGCCATCATCGGCCGCTCCGGCGCGGGCAAGTCCACGCTGCTGCGGGCGGTGAACCGCATGCACCGGATCACCTCCGGCACGCTGACGGTGAACGGCACGGACGTGAGCACCCTGTCCGGCAAAGGCCTGCGGCAGTTCCGCCGGGGCATCGGCATGGTGTTCCAGTCGTTCAATCTGGTCACCCGCACCACCGTGATCAAGAATGTGCTCTCCGCCTGCGTGCCGGATATGCCCTTCTGGCGTGTGCTGCTGGGCGCGTTCCGCAAAGAGGACAAGCTCAAGGCACTGGAATCGCTGGACAAGGTGGGCATTTTGGACAAGGCGTATATGCGCGCCGACCAGCTCTCCGGCGGTCAGCAGCAGCGCGTGGCGCTGGCGCGGACGCTGACCCAGAACCCCCGCATCATTCTGGCGGACGAGCCGGTCGCCGCCCTCGACCCCGTGACCGCCAAGCAGGTGATGCAGGACTTCGTTCACATCAATCAGGAGTTGGGCATCTCCATTCTGCTGAACATCCACCATGTGGAGCTGGCGCTGGAATACGCCGACCGGATCATCGGCATCCGCGCCGGTAAGATTGTCTACGACGGCCCCTCCGCAAAGGTCGATCAGGCGGTGCTCGATTCCATCTACGGGGAGCAGGGCGGCGCGGAGGAGTGCGTATGAGCCTCTACGACCGCATCTTCAAGCCTCACGTCTATACGCTGGCGGACGGTACGACGGTGGAGGAAAAGCGCAGCCGCGCGCCGCTGATCCTGCTTGTGCTGATCGCGCTGACTGTCCTTTCCGTCCGCATCACGGGCTTTGACCTTGCTGTGCTGGTGAAAAAGGGCAGCAAGTTCTTCGATATCCTCAAGGCGATGTTCCCGCCGAACACCGCCTACCTCGGCAAGATCTGGCAGCCGCTGTGGGACACCATCAAAATGTCCATCCTCGGCTCCTTCGTCGGCGCGGTGCTGGCGGTCCCCTTTGCCATCGCCGCAGCCAGCAACATCGTGACGAACCGCGTTGTGGTGTTTCTGGTGCGCCTGTTTTTGAGTCTGGTGCGCACCCTGCCGACGCTGGTGTGCGCCCTGATCGCCACCTACATTTTCGGCCTCGGCACCATGGCGGGCACCTGTGCCATCGCCGTTTTCACCTTTGCCTATGTGGGCAAGCAGCTCTTTGAGATCATCGAAACGGTGGATATGGGACCCTACGAGGCGATGGAGGCGTTGGGCGCTACGCGCCTGCGCGCCTTTACCACCGCCGTCTTTCCGCAGGTGCTGCCCACCTATCTGTCTGTGTCCCTGTTTTGTCTGGAGGGCAACGTGCGCTACGCCTCCATCCTCGGCTATGTGGGCGCGGGCGGACTGGGCCTCATTATGAATGAAAAGATCGGCTGGCGCGAATACGACAGCCTTGGCATGATCCTGATCGTCCTCTTTGTCGCCGTCATGGTCATCGAGGGCATCAGCCACGCGCTGCGCAAGCGCCTGACGTGAGGAGGAACGGCTATGAACGAACGAATCAAAAAAGCCTATGCCTCCGCGCCGAAGACGTGGGTGTGGCAGCTGCTGGCGGCGTTCATCGTCGCCTGCCTTCTGGCGTGGTCCGGCACGGCGGTGAGGGTCAGCAGCTCCACCGGCAACGGGCTGGAGGTGGCGGGGAACATCCTCTCCGGCATCTTCCATCCCTCGGCGAAGCTCCTCCTTACGCTCGGCACGGACGGCGTGTCCTACCTGCTGCTGGAGACCTTCTGCATCGCCTTCCTCGGCACGATCGTGGGCGCGGTGATCTCGCTGCCCCTGTCGTTCCTGTCGGCGAGCAATCTGGTGCCGCGGGGCGTGGCGCTGGTCGGCCGCGTGCTCATCGCCGCCATCCGCACCATCCCCGCCTTCGTCTACGGACTGATGTTCATTCGCGTCACCGGCCCCGGGCCGTTCGCGGGACTGCTGACCATGTCCCTCTGCTCCATCGGCATGGTGTCGAAAATGTTCATCGAGAGCATCGAGGACCTTGACAAGCGGATCTTGGAGTCGCTGGACGCCGCGGGCTGCACGACCTTCCAGAAGATCCGCTATGGCATTCTGCCCCAGCTGACGGCGGACTTCACCTCCACGATCATCTACCGCTTCGACATGAACCTGCGCGACGCGACCGTGCTCGGCCTTGTGGGCGCGGGCGGCATCGGCGCGCCGCTGATCTTTGCCATGAGCTCGTACCGCTGGAACGAGGTCGGCGCGATCCTGCTGGGGCTGATCGTATTGGTGCTCATCATCGAGTGGATCTCGGCGAAGATCCGCGTGAAGCTGGCACGGGGGTAAGCGATGGACGAGAAAAAGCTGACGATCTATTTTACCTCCGACCTGCACGGCTACATTTATCCGACCGATTACCGCGGGCAGGGGGAAAAGGAGCTGGGGCTGTTCAAGTGCGCCAGCCGCTTCCGCAAGGACGGCAACACCCTCGTCATCGACGGCGGCGACATCCTGCAGGGCTCGCCGCTGGGGGCGTTCTGCCACGATACCATCGGCAGCGCCGCGCGCTTTGCCGAGATGATGAACTGCTGCGGCTATGACTATGTGACGCTGGGCAACCATGACTTCAACTACGGGATGCCGTACCTTGACAGCTACCTCAACGTGCTGAAAGCGCGCTGCGTGTGCGAAAACGTCCGCTGGGACGAGGCGGGGGTGCGCTTTCCCGCGCGCATCCACACGCTGGAAAACGGGCTGCGGGTCGGCATCATCGGCATCGTGACCGACTATGTGAACATCTGGGAAAAGCCGGAGCACCTCGCCGGCATTGCGATCACCGACCCGATCCCCGCCGTGGCCGCCGCGCTGGAAAGGCTGTGTGATCAGGTCGACCTGACGGTCGGCATTTACCACGGCGGCTTCGAGCGCGACCTCACCACGGGTCGCGTGCTCTCCGCGACCCGCGAAAACGTCGCCTACCGCATCTGTCAGGAGCTGGATCTCGACATCCTGCTGACCGGACACCAGCATATGTCCGTGCCCGGGCAGCTGGTGAGCGGCACCTTCGTGGTGCAGCCCTCCGACAAGGGACAGGAGTTCCTGCGGGTAGAGGCCGCCGTGTCCGGCAGCGGGAAGCGCTTTTCCAGCGAAACGGTCCCCGCCCACGGCGAATGTCGGGCGGACTGGCTCGCGGAGTTCGCCGATATGGAGCGCGGCGCACAGGCTTGGCTCGACCAGGTGGTGGGACATCTGGAGACGCCGATGCTGCCGGATACGCCGCTGCGGATGGCGGCCGAGGGCAGCGCCCTCGCCGACCTCTTCAACACCGTGCAGCTCGCCGCGAGCGGCGCGCAGCTCTCGGTCACGAGCCTTGCCAACGACGCGGCGGGTCTGCCGCAGACCGTGCGCCGCAGGGACATTCTCAACGCCTACCCCTACACCAACACGCTGACGGTGCTGGAGATCACCGGCGCCGTCCTGCGCAGGGCGATGGAGCGCAGCGCGGAATATTTCACCCGAAACGCCGACGGCTCGCTGCGGGTGTCGGACTGCTTCCTGGAGCCCAAGGTGGAGCATTATAATTACGATTACTATGCCGGCGTGACCTATGCCTACGACATTGCAAGGCCCGTGGGCGAGCGAGTGGTCGAGCTGACATTCAACGGAATGCCCGTGAAGGACACGGACGTGTTCACCGCCTGCCTGAGCAGCTACCGCGCCAGCGGCACGGGCGGGTACGACGGCTATGTCGGCTGCCCGATCGTGCGCGAGATCGGCACGGAGATGTCCGACCTGCTGCTGGACTACTTCAAGCGATACGGCGGAGAGCTCCCGCTTGCGCGGGGAGAGTTCAGGGTATTTTGACAAAAACAGCAGACTGTTTTTTTGAAGCTTAAAAGCTTCGGCAAGAGAAAAAACCTCCTATTGCGCTGGTAAAGGCTTGGCGGCCGCATTACCAGAGTAATAGGAGGTTTTATGCAGTTTAAGGCGTACAGCACATTGCGTTCGCCCTCGAGGATTTCCGCCTTGCCCTCGCCGAGAACAGAGGCGTAATAATAGCTGTGCGTGCAGGCGGTTTCGCCGTGCTGCAGGGCATTCTGACAATCCATTTCAAAGGCAACGCTGGCATTCTTGCGGATCACGTCAAGCTTCTTGCCTTCCTTTGCGCCGTGGCAATAGAAAGTGAAAGCGCCGTTTCCACCGCATAGAGGAACATGGGGTCCGCCGCGCCGGTGATGTTTGCGGTGGTCGTGCCGGTGTAGCCCTTCTCCAGAAATTGCGCTACGGCGGCGCGCAGCACCCGCTGCTGCGTCACAAGGCCGTTGGCCTGTTTCCCTCGCAATGACAAATGTTCACGCTCCTTTCAAATTGGACTTGCGATCATGATTTCGTTTTAACAGAAAAAGAGCGTTCCCGCAAGAGAAAGCTGCCCGCCCGAATTTTTCGGGAAAATGCGCAAAGTCCGGCGGCGCTTTTCGGTGATTATGCAGAGAAGGCGGCGCGCATGACGCCGACCCGCGATTTGCTCTTGCTTTTTGGGTAAAATTTCTTTATGATAGGACAGTCGGCGGGGGAGATGCTCCGCTGCGAAAAAGAATAGCGATCAAGGCCGTCTGCCGGAGAAAAACCGGAACGGGGGAATGGGGTGAAAAGCCCCGCGAGCGGGTCACTGTGAAGCTCCCACGAGGAGATGAGTCAGAATGCCCGGACGGCCTTGGACGCTCCTGCCCACACCGGGAGCCGAGAGACACCAAGGGGTCTTTGCGCCCTTTTCTACGTCTGTACGGCCCGTGAGCGCGGGCGGGTACAGACGTTTTTTTCATGCAAAAGGAGGAAGAAAAGATGAAAAAACGGGTGATCTCTCTGCTGCTGGCGCTTGTGCTGGCGCTCGGCCTGCTGCCGACCGCGGCGTTCGCGGCGGATGAGCCGACGGCCATCAATTCGGCGACGGATTTCAAGAATATGAAGCCGAACGGCAAGTATATTTTGAAACAGGACATCACGGTGAAGGAGCCTTATGCCAGTGACTTTTTCGGCACCTTTGACGGCGCGGGGCATACGATAACGCTGGAGATTACAGCTTCCAGTCCTAATACCGGCCTGTTTTCCAAGGTCGGCGAGGACGGCACGGTGAAGAATGTGATTACAGCGGGTAGCGTAAAAGGCACGAACCAGGTCGGCGGTATTGCAGGCGTATGCGAGGGCACGATCGAATACTGCGGCAATACGGCGAAAGTTACCGGTAAAAAGAATGTTGGCGGCATTACAGGTCAAGCAGGTTACTATAGTGCCAATAGTGCCGACAGTAAAAAGGCTTATTTGACAAATTGCTATAACACTGGAACGATTTCGCTGAAAACTGGCAGTAGAAATATGTATAGCGGCGGAATTTTGGGTAGTTCGCAGAATTCGTCCTTGAATACATGCGTAAACACCGGTTCTGTTAGCGGTAAAATGTCCGGTGGCATTTATGGCTTTGCAGCAACAAGCGACAGCCGGACAGCATTTTTGAACTGCTATTATTTAGTCGGTACAAATGCGGCGGCGCAGACCGACTGCACCCCCTATACCGATGCAAAAAAAATTATTGATAAATTAGGTTCTGCAAACTGGAAGCTTGATACGAACAGCAATCCGGTGCTCAAGTTCGGCTCCACAGAGCCCTCCGTTTCGGTGACGGCAAGCTCGGCTTCTCTCCAAATGGTCAACAGCGGCAGCCAGCCGACCTCTATGCTGACGGTAAAACCCGAGAAGATGGATACCGCCGGCGCGACCGTTGAATGGAGCGTAGAGCCGGAGGGCATTGTCAAGCTGCGCGACACGGGCGACGCGTTCCGTAAGATCGCTGCGGCGGTCGCGCCCGGTACGGCCACGATCAAGGCAACGGTCAAGGCGCAGAACGGTAACGGGATCGAATCCAACACGGTGAGCATTGTCGTGCGGCCATGCTTTACCACGGTGGATATCAAGCCTGTCGCACCGTCTGTTACCGTTGCAGCCGGTCAGACCGTGCAGGCGGTCGTGAGTGTATTCCAGAACACCGGCAGCTATGACCCGGCTGGCGATGCACGACTGGGCTATAAGTGGTATTGGTATCAAGATGTTACAGACAAGCATGAGATCGAGGGCGAGACCGGAAGAACCTGCACGATTCCTACGGAGTTCCCCGGTGCGACCGGATCGCTCTATCTGTATGTTGAAGTATACGACAATGGCCGTCCCGCGCAAAATGCCGCAGGAGAGACCCTGTTGGGACATGCGCCGCTCCCGTATGGCGCTGCTGCCCTCCTCGAAGCCGATAAAGCCGCGCTGACGCTGGAAAAGCTCGGCGTGTCCTCGACCACCATCACGGAAGATACGAAGCTGAATCTGCCAAGCGAAGGCGAAAACGGTTCAAGGATCACTTGGGAGAGCAGCGATTCGTCCGTGATCGACCCGATGACGGGCAAGGTGACTCTGCCCGCCGAGGGCGAGCAGAAAGTTACCCTGACGGCAAAGCTCACGCTTAACGGCAAAAAGGCTGAATTGCCGATCACATTTGTCGTTAAGTCCAAGACCGCGCAGGCGGTCGACGCGGACAAGGAAACGCTGGAAAAAGCAGCGAAGGCCCTAAGCGTCCTTCACCCCCGGTTCGGCAAGGACAGCAACGTGCAGACGATGGTGGAGACACGGCTGGCGAACGCAGGCTTTTCCGGTGTCGGTGTGATGTATACGGGAAAAACGCCGATGAGCGCGACTGAAAAAGAGGCGCACTCCGATATTTCCGAAAACGGCAATATCACCTATTTTTACACTGACCTGACTACCACTGATCTGACCACCACTCTTCAGCGGTTCGACACCTACAAGGCATCGTTTATGCTGACCTGCGGCAGGGAAACGAAAACGGTCGAGATTTGGGTCACTGTTTACTGGGACGCGGACAAGGTTCGCGACTTCATGACCAAGGAGGTCCTCGATCAGACCACGCTGCCCGAGCTGACCGAGAAAAACCTAACGCTGCCGGCCTCCGGCAAGTGGACAACGATCTCGTGGACGAGCAGTGACCCGACCATCATTGCGAATGACGGCACGATCACCAGATCGACCATCGACCAGCAGGCGGTCCTGACGGCGACGTTCACGTTCAATTTCACAAGCGACGTGACCGGTAACGAACAGCCCATCGTGCTCTATAAGGTGTTCGAGGTCACGGTAAAGGGCAACGCAGATGCTGCCGACCGCGCGGCACTTTATCAGCAGAAGCTGAACGATGCACTTGCGGCCCCCGGCTTGAAGGATTTCGTTACCGGTGCGAAGCTGACGGCCGATGCAAATGGTGTTTACACCACCAGCAACGACATTCAGTTCCCGACCACGCGCGACCTGAAGATCGACGGCAAGTACACCCCGGTCGTCATCACCAGCAGCGATCCCGGCGTGATCGAAGCGCCGACCACGCCGAACAGTGCGCGTGTTTGGGTCTACCGTCCGCTGCCCGGCGAGGCGGCAAAGACCGTCACCCTGACGATGAAGATCCTCGACCGTCCGAACGGCCCGCAGCCGGGAGACGATCTTTCCACCATGCGCGTGCTTGCGTCCAAGGAGATCAAGGTGACCGTACAGCCGCTGACGCAGGCCGAGATCGACGCGGAAATCGCGCTGATGGCAAAGGTCAAGGCCGCTTACTGGGACGGCATCCGCAACGCTAACACCGATCAGAACAACGTCACCACCGATCTGCACGCCTTCCAGGAGTGCTATCTGAATGACAACGGCGAACTGACATGGGTCTACGACCGCAAGGACCTCAAAAATCACGGCATCGTGCCCGTTCCGCTGGACAACTGGTATGACCAGCAGATCTGGCGTCTGTTCCGCTCGAGCAACGCCGATGTGGTAGCCCATGAGAATCTGCTCGTCACCCGTCAGGGAGACAGCAAGGCGGTCACCATCACCAGCTATCTTTCCAGCGAAACGCTGGGCAGGTATGCCGAGAAGTACCCGCAGAACGCGGACTTCCAAAAGTTGTACCAGCAGCCTGTGACGGTCGATCTGGTCGTGACCGGCACGCAGTATGCGCAGGGAAATAACGAGGGCCGCGTACAGGCAGCGAGGCGCGCGCTGGCGGCCCGGCCGACCGTCACCGTTTCGTTCTCCCTTTCCGGCCGCGGCATGGGCTTTGCGGAAAGCAATCTCAAGTATGCCGAGGGCAGCACGGTGTATGACGTATTCTCCGACCTGCTTGCCGAGCACGGCTATACCTGCAAGCGCCGCGGCAGCTACATTGCCGCCATCACCAGCGACAGCGGCGTAACGCTGGAGGAATTTGACGAGGGCAAGAACTCCGGCTGGATGTATCGCGTCAACGGCGAGCTTGTTCGCCGGTATATGTCCGCGCAGGGCTTAAAGGACGGCGACCGCATTGAGCTGTACTTCACCTCCGACTGGACGAGCGAGCCGGGCGCAGAAGGCTGGCAGAAGCCCGGCAAGATCGAAACGATCGTCAACGCGGACGGCTCGGTCACAAAAATCGAGACGAAGCCCGACGGCACGACCGTTGAGACCACCACGAAGCCCGACGGCAGCACGACCGTCGCAGAGACGAAGCCTGACGGCAGCGTGAGCACCGTCGAAAAGCGTGCCGACGGCACGGAGATCAAGACCGCGCAGCCCGTGAGCGGTGAGATCACCGCCTCCGTCAGCGTGCCCAAGAGTGTCGGCAGCACCCGCGTGGACATTCCCGTGAGCAAGCCGACCGGCAGCATGGTCGCCGTGATCGTCCATCCCGACGGCACGGAGGAGATCGTCAAGGGCTCCATCGTGACCGAGACCGGCATTGCGCTCCGCGCGGAGGGCGACGTGCGGCTCAAGATCATCGACAACGCCAAGCGCTTTAACGACATGGCGGACCATTGGGCAAAGGACGCCGTGGAGTTCGCCTCGTCCCGCGAGCTGTTCAACGGCGTGGGCAATGACGCCTTCGGCCCCGACCGCTCCATGACCCGCGGTATGGTCGGCACCGTGCTCGCGCGCCTTGCCGGAGCGGATACGGCCGGCGGGGAGACGTGGTACGCCAAGGGCACGGCCTGGGCGGTCGAGAACGGCATTTCCGACGGCACAAATCCCGAGCAGCAGGTCACACGCGAGCAGCTGGCGGCGATGCTCTACCGCTATGCCGGCTCCCCCGCCGTCAGCGGCGAGCTGGGCTTCGATGACGCGGACAGCATCAGCGCGTGGGCGCGCGATGCCGTGAGGTGGTGCGTGGACAACGGCATCCTCAACGGCGTGGGCGGCAACCGCATGACACCGCAGGATCTTGCCCGGCGCGGGCAGGTCGCAGCCATGCTGATGCGCTTCCTACAGGCGACGGTGTAAGCGTCGACCCGCGATATACGCTATAACGAACAGCAAGGCTCCCCTGCTTCGGCAGGGGAGCCTTGCTGGTTTATGGAACGGGAAACGGGTATGGAGACGCTGCCGCGCCGGAGTCCGGCGCTCAGCGCGTGAGCGTGCCGGACCGGCGCTCGCCCCACCGGCTGTCGGTGTGCTGCTCCGCAGCGGCAGTCTCGGCGAGGCGCTGCAGCTTTTCCATGCGCGCGTCGAGCTGCGCGCTCATCTGCGCGCACTCGAACAGCTCGCGGTTGACGTGATCGAGCTCCGGCAGATCCTTCTTGTAGCGGATTTTGTGCTCAAGGCTTGCCCACCAGTCCATGGAGATGGTGCGGAACTGCACCTCGACGCGCATCATGCGCTTCTGGTCGTGCAGGAAGATGGGCGTTTCCACGATGAGGTGCAGGCTGCGGTAGCCGTTGGGCTTGGGCGCGGCGATGTAGTCCTTGCGCTGGAGGAGCGTGATATCGTCCTGCTTCAGAAAGGCGTCGGCGAGCTGGTAGATATCCGACGGGAAGGAGCAGATGACGCGCACGCCGGCGATGTCGTTGAGATTTTCCTCGATGCTCTCCACCGTCAGCGGGAAGCCGCGGCGCTGGAGCTTTTCGGCAATGCTCTCGGGGGACTTGAGGCGCGTTTTGATGCTCTCGATGGGGTTGCGGTCATACTGGAGCGAAAGCTCCTCATTGAGGACGTTGAACTTGGTCTCGACCTCCATCATCGCGCAGCGGTAGTAGCTCATCAGCTCGCGGTAGGGCTGCGTGTAGCTCTGCACGAGCGCGCTGATCTCCTTGCGCGGCAGGCGCGAGAGCAGCAGGCGCTCCAGAGCGCCGCGGTCGGTGCTGTTTTTCAATGCCATGTGTTGTTTCCTCGGCTTTGTCGGTTCTCCCTCCGCGGTGTGACGGCGGAGGGGCGGGCGCGATGCGCCCATCTCAATCATACCATCCCGCGGCGCATCCCGCAAGCCCTCCCCGACATTTGCGCCGAAATGACCGGAAGCCGAGGGAAAAAGGAAGCGCGGAGACCGACGGTCTCCGCGCTTGCGGACGGTATTGGCTTTCGGCGGCTTACCCGCGGACGGGGATGAGGTCGCGATAGTGGAGATACATGATCTGTCCGGTGTACGGGTTGATGCCGGGGAGATAGGCGGAGTACACGCATTGGTCCACGGTGGTGCCGGGGGCGGTGGCCAGCAGATTGCTCACACCGGTCAGCTTGCCCGTGATCCAGACGAGATCACCCGGGTGGAGACTGGCGTTGGTGCTGTCGAAGGAGGTGTACTCCCCGTCCTCGCGCTCGGTCTCCCCTGTGCTGCCATTATAGCTATAGACGTTGGTCACCGGCGCGGCCTGATACCAGCCGATCTGGTGGGCGTAGACGCTGCGCTCCGCTACGATGACCGCCTGCTCGATGGTGCAGGTGCCGTTGGGATTGAGCGTGGTGGCGGTGGTGCCCTTGACAAGATCAAGCGCGTTCATAAACGCCATCGCTTCCTTCGCCCAGCTCTGCACCAGCGCGTTATCCGTGTAGGAGGCGAGCTTGGAGGTGTAGCTGGTGTAGGAATAGCCGGAGTTCTTCTCCACATATTGCAGCGTGCGGCGGAGGAAGGTCGCCATCTGCTGACGGTTCAGGGTGGCGTTGGGGGAGAAGGTGGTCGCCGAGGTGCCGGTGGTGATGCCCGCGGCATAGGCCTTGAGGACGTAGGCGTTGTTCGTGTCGGTGAAGGTGTTCGCGGCGGCGGGCGTGATGCTCTTGCCGGTCAGCGTTTCCGCCAGACGCACCGCAACGGAGCAGAACTGCAGACGGCTGATGGGCTTGGTGTAGTCGCTGCCGAGCAGGGCAATATCGAGCAGATCGTCGTTGAGCGCGAGGTTCACATCGCTTTCAGCCCAGGAGCTGGTCTTGGCGGCGGACTTCTTCGAGAGCGTGAAGGTGCCGGGATACAGCTCGGTGGTGTTCAGCGCCTGCGTTTCCTCCCACTGCAGGGAGGCGTTGGCTTCCGCCTGATACTGCGCGAGGGTCATTCCCGTGCCGGAGGCGTAAACATCCCGTGAGGTCAGATGCTGCTGGAGATAACGGTAGGAGTGGCCGCAGTATTCGCAGCTGAGCCAGTAGACGTGCTCTCCGGCGGCATTCACGCCGATGTAGGCCTCCGCCGTGGGATACTCGCCGTTATCCGAGTGGGCCAGCTTCTCTGTCTTGAGCTCGATCTCCTTATCCGAGTTATGGGGAGCGACATGGTTCGCATTGTACTCGCACTTGCCGCAGATGGAGCAGGAATAGTAATAACGCCGGGCAGATTGGCAGGCCTGCGCGTAGGTGTAAACACGGTCGGCCGTCCGGATCTGCAGGGTGTACTGGTGGGCGGTGCACCAGTTGTCCTTCGTAGCGGCGTCGCCCGCCTTCTGGGCGGCGTAGACGTCATTGCCGGAGTAGGTCTTGATGGTGTAGGGGATCTTATAGCCGCGCTGGGCCTGGGCTGCCTTGAGCGCGGGCACAGCGGATTCGGGGATATACACCACGGTCTCGGCGGTGTAGAAGGGCAGGTCGCTCTGCCTCTCCCACCGGTATAACCCGGCGATGGGCAGCCAAAGGTAGGAATCCATCGCCTGAATAAACTGATAGACATCCACCTTATCGCTGAGCCAGAGCTCCTTCAAATATTTCGCGTAGCAGATGAAAAAGCACGTTCCATCCGTTATTTTCCCATTGGTGTCCAGAATGAGGGTGCGGATGCTGTCGGTGTTCTCCAGAACGTGGTTGGCGTCAGTCATGACGGTCACACCGTTTACAAAGTTTTCAAGCTGCTTGGACTCTGCCACAGCCTGCGTGCGGGGAGTCGCCATCGCCCGCTTGGCCTGCCGGAGGAGGTCTGTTTTCCGCGTCAGATCGGCATTGAGCTCCTCTTTCTCCTGCTCGGTATAGCGCTCGCCCTCAAGGGTCAGGCTGACCTGCAGGGTGGGAAAATACTGAGCGCTGGTGCGGATGGTGGCGGGCACGCCGTTGACGGTGGCGGAGAAGGTGTCGGGGCCGACGATATTTTCGCCGCCGACCGTTTTGTAGTTGGCGCAATAGCCCTTGGTGGTGTCAAAGGCCAGTTTGATGTTGACGAGATAGGTCGTGCCTGCGCGGAAGGCATAGCCATCGTCGGTCTCGACGTCGTCGCCCTGCCACTCGGTATACAGGATGCCCGCGCCGTTGGCGAGCAGGTCGATGTTGCCGCTCTTCATGGATTTGATGGTGACCTCGGTCTCCATCTCGTTGGGGTCGCCCGCCTTCGGCAGGTCGATGACGAGGTCGACGCTCTTGAGCCTTGTCGGCGCGGCGAGGGCCGCGGTCGGCAGCAGGGTGAGCGCCAGAACGAGACAGAGCAGCGCGCTGAGCAGTTTCTTTTTCATGGTTCCCTCCTGTAATGAAATGATAAACGAGGATCGCTTGCTTTCTGCAGTATAGCAGGAATCTCCGGCGGGAGGGACCCATATCGACTTGAAATGTATGGATTTGCGGCTTGAAATGTGAGATAATGCTGGAAAGAAAAAGAATGGTATGCTACAATAAGGCAAAAGGAAGCGAGGAAAGGGGGCGGCGGAATGTACATCGCAGTCTGTGACGACCAGACGGAGGAGCTCGGGAGCCTGACGGAGCTGATCGGCGCGTGGGAGGAGGACCGCGGCACGCCCGTGCGCGTGAAGAGCTTCCGCAGCGCGGCGGCGCTGCTGGACGCGGCGCGCCATGAGCGCTTCACACTGTACCTGCTCGACATCATGATGCCAGGGCTGAACGGCATGGATGCCGCGCGCGAGATCCGCAGCTTTGACAAGGCGGCGGACATCATCTTCCTCACCTCGTCCCCCGGCTTCGCCTATGACAGCTACAGCGTCAAGGCGCTGGAATATCTGCTCAAGCCCATTCGCGCCAAGACGCTCTATCCCATCCTTGACCGGCTGGAGCTGCGTGAGCGCCGCCCGCAGGAGGCGCTTACGCTTCGCACCGGCGGCATCATCGTGCGCGTGCCGTTTTCGCAGCTCACCTATGTGGAGGTCAACGGCAAGCACCTTTACTTCAACCTTGCCGATGGGCAGGTGCGCGAGGTCGTCGGCTCGATGAAGGAATACGAGGACGCCCTGCTCGCGCGGCCGGAGTTTATGCGCATCCACCGCTCCTACATCGTCAATATGCTGCAGATCGAGGAGCTTTCACCCACCGGACTCCGCACCTTTTCGGGCCGCGAGCTGCCGGTCTCACGCCTGTTATACCCCCAGCTTCAAAAGGACTATATGAAGCTGCTGTTCGCGCAGAGGGAGGAGTGAGATAATGTCCGTATTGACCACGCTCGGCGTTTTTAACTACGGGCTGGTGCTGCTCTACGGCCTGTTCCTCAGCACCTTCATCTCCGGCGGCTGGGAGAATACGAAGCAGAGAACGCTTGTTTTTGCCGCTTGCCCGCTGTTTCTGATGATCCAGAGCGTGTGCTGGCTGGCGCTGGGTGCGGACATGGCGCGGCAGCTCTACCCGCTCATCACTCACCTGCCGCTGGCGCTCATCCTGATCTTCATTCTGAAGAAGAGAGTCGACGTGGCGCTGGTGAGCATCTGCACGGCCTACCTCTGCTGCCAGCTCCCGCGCTGGGTGGACCTGGTGGTCACGGCGCTTACCCGCTCCGAGCTGATCGGCGAGATCTGCTACACACTGGTGATCGGGCCGCTGTTTTATCTGCTCTACCGCTTCTTCGTCCGCCCGGCCTACGCGGCCATGATGGCCTCGCCGCAGTCGCTGCTTTTATTCGGCAGCCTGCCGGTGGCGTATTATTTCTTTGATTACGCCACGGTCGTCTATTCCGACGCGCTCTATCGCGGCTACGGGGCGATCAACGAGTTCCTGCCCACGGCGCTCATCACTTTTTACGTTATGTTTCTCACAGCCTATCACGCCCAAAGCAGCCGCCGCGCGCAGGCGGAGATGCAGAGCACCATGCTCGAGGCCGGATTGAAGCAGTCGCAGATCGAGGTGGACGCGCTGCGCCGGGCAGAGGTGCAGACCGCCGTCTATCAGCACGATATGCGCCACCATCTCAACGCCATCGACGGCTTCCTGGCGGCGGGAAAGCCGCAGCAGGCGGAGGAATATATCCGCAAGGTGCGCTCGGATATTGAGCGCATCACGCCCAAGCGCTACTGCGACAACGAGCTGGTGAATCTGCTCTGCTCCTCCTTCGCCGGAAAGGCGCAGCGCATGGGCGTTCGGCTGGAGGTGGACGCGAAGCTCCCGCGCGAGCTGTCGGTCTCCGACACCGAGCTGTGCGCCGTGCTCTCCAACGCGCTGGAGAACGCGCTGCGCGCCGTGTCCGATCAGCCGGAGGCGGACCGCTGGGTGACGCTTTACTGCGGCGTGCGGCTGGGCAAGCTGCTCGTGGAGATCCAAAACCCCTGTGCCGAGGGGCTTGTCATGCGCGACGGCCTGCCGGTCTCCGAGCGCGCGGGGCATGGCTACGGCTGCCGCAGCATCCAGACGATCGCCGAGCGGCGCGGCGGACTGTGCGAGTTCCGCGCACGGGGCGGCATCTTTTCCATGCAGCTCATGCTGCCTGTCAAGGCGGCGGCGAAAACCCAAGACTGACGCAGAAGGCTGCCGCGGACGCGGCGGCCTCCTTTTTTCGTCCCCGAGAGGCAAAAAATTGAAAAAAGTTCAAAATATGGCTGTTCTTTCTAAAATTCCTGTGATACAATAAATATTCAACTGATCGGAATATGGGAACAGGAGGGAAATTCCATGACCGTGCAGGAGGCGATCTCCGCACGCCACAGCGTGCGTACCTATTTGACAAAGCCGGTCGAGCCGGCGATCGTGAACGCGCTGCGCGCGGAGATCCGCGCGTGCAACGCCGAGGGCGGACTGCACATCCAGCTCGTGATGAATGAGCCGATGGCGTTCCGCGGCTTTTTTGCGCACTACGGGAAATTCCGCGGCGTGTGCAACTACATCGTGCTTGCCGGAAAACGCGCAAAGGATCTTGACGAGCGCGCCGGCTGGTTCGGCGAACGCCTTGTGCTGCTCGCGCAGACGCTGGGGCTCAACACCTGCTGGGTGGGCCTGACCTTTTCAAAAGCGGTCGCGCGCAGGAGCTATGTGCTCGCACCGGATGAGCGGCTCGTGTGTGTGATCGCGTTCGGCTATGGGGCCGAGCAGGGCGAGGCGCACGAGAGCCGTCCGATGCGCGAGGTGTACCGTGCCGACCGCACGCTGCCCGAGTGGTTCGGCCGCGGCCTCAAGGCGGCGCTGCTCGCGCCCACGGCGATGAACCAGCAGCGCTTCCGCTTCACGCTCCTGCCGGACGACACCGTTCGGGCGGAGAGCCGGGGCGGCAGCTACAGCCATGTGGACCTCGGCATCGTCAAATACCATTTTCAGCTCGGCGCGGGCCGCGAGAGCTTCCGCTGGGCGGAGTGAGCCGCCGTTTCCGCACACGGGTGTGTTAAGAATACGAGAGAGAAAATCAGGAAGGAAAAAATCACTATGCAGAAGAAAGCCAATCCCGCAGCGCTGCTGCCGATCCTTGAGTTCCTGCTCCTTTACCTGGGGCTGGGACTTATCTTTGAGTATGTGCTCAAGATCCCGATGGGCTTTTATTCCATCCCTATTGTAGTCATCTTTCTTGTCGCGCTGCTGGCGGCGTGCTGCCAGAACCGCGCGCTGAGCTTTGACGACAAGCTCACGCTGATGGGTCAGGGCATCGGCGATAAGAACATCGTGACGATGCTGCTCATCTTCCTTGCCGCCGGTATCTTCGTCGGCGTGGTGGGCCGCGCGAGCGCGGAGAGCGTGGCGTATTTCATGCTCTCGATCATCCCGTCCAGGTTCGCCGTGGCGGTGCTGTTCGTCGTCAGCTGCTTCGTCTCCACCGCCATGGGCACGAGCGTCGGCACCATCACGCTCATCACGCCCATCGCCATCCCCATTGCCGCGGCAAGCGGCTATTCCCTGCCGCTGTGCATCGGCTCGGTCATGGGCGGAGCGATGTTCGGCGACAATCTGAGCTTCATTTCCGACACCACCATCGCCGCCTGCAACGGGCAGGGCTGCGCGATGAAGGATAAGTTCCGCGAGAACTTCCACATCGCTCTGCCCGCGGCGCTTGCGACGCTCGTGCTCATCCTCGTGCTGACGCTGAACGCCGACGTCGTCCCGGCGGAGATCCCAGGCTATCACCTGATCCAGATCATCCCCTATGTGCTGGTGCTCGTCGGCGGCATCATCGGCATCAACGTGTTCGTGGTGCTGCTCATCGGCATTGTGTCCGGGTCCGTTATCGTGCTTGCCACCGGCGTGACCGGACAGACGGGCGTGCTTGCGGTCAAGGCGCTGCTGGAGAACATGGGCAGCGGCGCCGCCGGTATGTTTGAAACGTCGATGGTCGCCATCCTCGTCTCCGCCATCTGCGCGCTCATCCGCGAGTACGGCGGCTTTGAGGCGCTGCTGGGCTGGATCAGAAAAGCGTTCCGCGGCAAGCGCGGCGGACAGATCGGCATGGGTCTGCTCGTCGGCGCGATGGACATTGCCACCGCGAACAACACCGTCGCCATCGTGATGGCGAATCCCATCGCAAAGGAAATGAGCGAGGAATACGGCATCACACCGCGCAAGGCGGCGTCGATCCTCGATACCTTCTCCTGCATCTTCCAGGGCATCATCCCCTACGGCGCGCAGATGCTCGTCGCCATCGCCGCGGCGCACGAGCTGGGGTATCAGGTCTCCGCGTTTGAGATCATTCCGAATCTGTTCTATCCGTTCCTGCTGGCTGTCAGCTCCTTCTTCTTCATCGCCATCGACGGCAAAAAGAAGGCCTGAGCCATGCCCGACCTTGCACGGCTCCGCGCCAAGCGGCTCTTCCTGCTCGATCTGGACGGAACGCTCTATCTGGACGAACGGCTCTTTGACGGCGCGGCGGACTTCCTGCGCGCGATCCGCTCGCGCGGCGGGACGTACCGCTTTCTGACGAACAACTCCTCCCGCGGGGCGGAGAGCTATGTGGAGAAGCTGCGCCGCCTCGGCGTGGAGACGGAGATCTCCGACTTCCTTACGAGCGTGGACGCGCTCATCGCGCATCTGCGCGCGCAGGGCATGGCGGAAAAGCTCCTCTACGTCTGCGGCACACAGTCGATGAAGCGGCAGCTCACGCAGGCGGGACTGCGCCTGACGGACGACCGCGACGCGGCGGTGGACGCCCTGGTGATGGGCTTCGACACCGAGCTGACCTTTCAGAAGTTAGAGGACGCCTGCATTCTCCTGAACCGCGGCGCGGACTACCTTGCCACCAATCCCGACTGGGTCTGCCCGACGTGGTACGGCTTTGTGCCGGACTGCGGCAGCGTGTGCGAGATGCTTTTCCGCGCGACCGGACGGCGGCCCTATGTCATCGGCAAGCCGCGGCCCGATATGGCGCGCCTTGCGATGGCGCACAGCGGCTTTTCCGCAGAGGAGACGGTGCTGCTCGGCGACCGGCTCTACACCGACATTGCCTGCGGCGTGAACGCGGGTATCGACACGGTGCTCGTCCTCTCGGGCGAGACGAAGGAGGCAGACCTCGCCGGCAGCGCGGTGCAGCCGACATTTGTCCTCGGCAGCGTCGCGGATTATCTGAGCATTTTACAGGAATGAAAAAAACGACCGCTTATGCGGTCGTTTTTTGTGCCTATTTTATCAGCAGCGGCTGGAGCTGTACGCCGCGCAGCGCCGCATCGATGGTCGGCACGAGCTGCGAAAAGTCAGCGATGAGCGAGGTGGGCTTACCCTGTGGGTCGTCCTGCCCGAAGGGAACGAAGTAATAGTTCTTCCGGTTGAGGAGCGCGGCGAGATTCGGCGCGCTCGCACTCAGACCGTCGTTCGTCGCCAGCGCGACGACCACGGGCTTGCCGTTGCGCAGATGTGATTTTGCCGCCATCGTCACCGGCCCGTCGGTGATGCCGTGGGCGAGCTTGGCAAGGGTGTTGCCCGTACAGGGCGCGATGACGAGGACGTCCGCCAGATCCTGCGGGCCGAACGGCTCGGCCTCCACGATGGTGCGGATGGCGGGACGCCCCGCCGCGCGCTCCACGCGCGCGATGAGATCGTCGGCCAGCCCGAAGCGGGTGTCGTACCGCGCCGTGTTTTCGGAGAGAATGGGGACCAGCTCGAAGCTCTCGGCCATTTCCTCAAGGAGCATCAAAATTTTCGGGTGATTGCAGAATGAGCCGCAGAGGGCAAATCCGATGCGTTCGGTTCTCATGCTTCTTCCTCCCATATTTTTTCCAAGGTCAGCTTGATGGCGCGCGCCGCAGTCTCCGGCGCGGCCCTGCCGGGAAGTCCCGGCGCAGCGATGCACTTCAGCCCGCGCGCCTCCGCCGCCGCACGGTCGAAGCCGGGCTGTGATGCCAGCTCGAGCAGCACGCACTCGCGCGGCAGTTCGCGCAGCAGCTCCTCTGTGAGCACGATGTGCGGCACGGTGTTGAAGACAACGCGGAAGCTCCCGAGCCGTCCGGCGAGACGGTTCGTGCGAAGACCGCGGTAGCCGAAGGCGTCGATCCACGCGAGATCGTCCAGCCGCCGTGCGCTGACCGTGACCTCCGCGCCCAGCCCCCGCAGGCGGTGGGCGAGCAGCTTGCCGATGCGCCCGAAGCCGATGACCAGACACGGCGTGCCGCAGAGCGTCACGTCCGTCGCGGCCATCGCCGCCTCAATGGCGCCCTCCGCCGTCGGCACGCCGTTGCGCACCGCCAGCTCCTCACGCGAGAGGTAGTCGGTCAGCGTCAGGCCAAATTCCGCCGCGGCCTCGCGGTCGGCGGCCTTCACGCCGCCGGCGTAGAGGCGCTGCTCCGGACGCAGCAGCGCGAACAATCCGCACAGCGGCAGCGCCGCAGCGGTGCAGTTGAGATTTTTCCCGCGCGAGAGCGGCACGGGCAGCACGACGCGGTCGGCTTGCGCCGCTTCCTCCAACGCCGTGTCCTCCATGCCGAAGGCGGCGAGTCCCCACGTCCGCACCGGATGGCCGTCCTCCGCGAGCAGACGCGCGAGCAGCGCCATGCGCCGGTCCCCGCCGAGCACGGCGATTGTTTTTTCCATAGGCGTCCCCCTTTCCATTCCTCTTACTCTATGCGCGCGGCAGGGGAAATTTGATTGCGAAACGCAAAAGAGTGTGGTATCATGGCAAAAAATCAAAGGAGACCCGTCTATGACACGTTATCCCTATCTGCTCTTCGACGCCGACAACACGCTCTTTGACTTCGACGAGGCCAATGTCCACGCCTTCCGCGCCGTGTGCGACGCCTTCGATCTGCCCTTTTCGCAGGAGCTTTTCGACCGCTACGAGGTCATCAACAACGCAACATGGGAGCGCTTTGACCGCGGGGAGCTGACGAAGGACGAAACGGTGCTCGAGCGCTTTCGCGCCTTCTTTGCCGCCGAGGGCATCCGCGGCCTTGAGCCGGCAGCGTGCAACCGCATCCATCTGGCGAGCTTGAGCAATGCGACCTATCTTATGCCACATGCCGCGGAGGTCGTTGCCAAGCTGCGCGAAACACACCATATCCATCTCATCACCAACGCGGTCGAAGCCGTCCAGCGCGGGCGGCTGGGGCGGTCGGCACTCGCGCCCTACGTTGAGGAGGCGTTCATCTCCGAGACCACGGGTGCGGCGAAGCCGTCCGTGGAATACTTTGACTATGTGTTCGCCCACATCGACGGCATTACGCGGGAAAATTGTCTGGTCATCGGCGATTCGCTCACGAGCGACATTCAGGGCGCAAACAACTACGGGCTTGCGTGCTGCTGGTTCAATCCGAAGAAAGCGCCGAAGCCGGAGAGCCTGCGTGTGGACTACGAGATCCGCGACCTGCGGGAGCTTTACGGCATTGTGAAATAAGAAAAGCGCCGGCTCCGTGCCGGCGCTTCTGCGTCATTTCTCTTTGCTCTTATCAAAATAATAGCGCGCGAAGTTCTTGTACTGTGCGGCGTAATACCTTGCCAGCCGGTACACGCGCGCGGGGGCGAGGTCGCCGCCGCACCAGAGCGTGTGCAGGGCTTTGTATTGCTTCATCTCCTCGCGCAGGGCGGGGGAGGTGACGTACCTCGTCAGGATGCCGCGCGGCACGTTGGACCACAGTGCGGTCGTTTCGTTGTAGATGCACTTCCCACGGCGGCCGTAGACCACGTCCTCGGTGAGCAGCTTCATCATGTTGATGCCCGCCGCGCGGCAGAAGAAGCTCGAACGGCCCAGCCGCGGGTTGATCTCAAAGAGCACATAGCGCCCGGTGCGGCTGTCGTACTTCATGTCGATGTTGGAGAAGCCGACGTAGCCGATGGCCTGCAAAAAACGCTGCATTTTATCGTAGAGCAGCGTGTCGCCGCGCGAGAGGATGGCGGCGTAGTTGCCGACGCTCTTGGGGTCGTAGTATTCGAGCACCGGCTGGCCGAGGCACATCGCGCGCACCGTTCCGTCCGTGTCGGAGTAGCTGTTGAGCACACGCATGGCGTCGTCCCCGCCGGGGATAAACTCCTGAAGGATGAGCTTGCCGCGATAGTCGGAGCCGTTCATGCTGCGCACCATTGAGAGGTATTCCTCCCTGGTGTCGAAGAAAAAGACCTTCTTCTGCCCCTCAAAGTGGCAGCGCAGGTAGTCGAGCGCGTTGGAGTTTTCCGGCTTGACGACGATGGGGAAGTCAAACGGCAGACGGTCGGCGACCTCGATGCGCTCGTCGGGCGCGGCGATGACGGTCTTGGGATAGTCCATGCCGTACTGCTCGCAGAGCGCGTAGAACCGATCCTTGGTGTCGAAGGTCTCGAGCAGCTGCTCGGGGATGAAGCGGTTCGCGATCAGCCCCTCGAAGTGGTCATAATGGCGGCAGAGCAGGCCGGTATAATAGTCTGAGCAGGGGATGACGAGCAGCTTTTCGTAGTCCTTGGAGCACTCGCGCAGTACGCCGAGCAGCGCGTCGGGAAAGACCTCCTCGCGCTCAAAGCCGGCGATGATGCGGCAGTCAAAAAGACGCGAGTGCCGCGTGGGAATGAGCTGCGCGGTGCACACGAGCAGCGGCGTGACCTCGGGGTACGCCTCGCGGAAGAGACGCGCCGTGCCGTAGGCGTTCTCGTCGCTGCCGAGAATGATGGGCAGAAAGTCCTTTTTCTTCATGCCTTCGCTTCCTTTTCGTCATATTCTGCCAGATATTTGAGGGTCAGCTCCACGTCGCTCGGAAAGGGGACGAACTCTCTGCCGCGCTTCATGGTTGTCTCCTCGCCCTTGCCTGTGAGCAGGATGACGTGCGGCTCGGGATGGTCGAGAATGGCGCGGCGGATACATTCGGCGCGGTCCTCGCAGACGAGGTGCGGGCATTTGACGTGCTTTTCGATGTCGGCGGCGATCTGCGCGAACGGCTCCTCGCCGGAGTCCTCCTCCGTGATGTAAACGAAGGCGCAGTTCTCGCCGCTCAGCTCGCCGAGGTCGCGGCGGCGCTGGAGCGCGTGCGAGCCGGGGCAGCCGAACACGGAGATCATCTCCTTGCCGGGATACTCCACCCTTGTCGAGCGGTAGAGCGCGTCGAAGCTCATGCGGTTGTGCGCGTAGTCCACGATGACGGTCACCCTTTTGTCACGGCTTTCGTAGACCTGCATCCGTCCGTTCGCCCGCGCCTTGCGCAGACCCGAGCGGACAAATTCCTCCGGCACGCCGAGCGCCATGGAGATCGCCATCGCGGCGAGCGCGTTGGAGACATTGAACAGGCCCGGCATCGTGATGGAAAATTCACCGTTGTACTTCGGCGAGCGCACGGTGAAATACAGTCCGTCGGCGCGCTTTTCGACCCGTTCGCAAAAGACCGTGTCGCTTGCGTGGCTGCCGAAGGTGATGAGTTCGCAGCCGCTCGACCTCGCGTAGGCGACGGTCTCCGCGGCGTGGTCGGCGTCGGTGTTGACGCAGCCGACGCGGCAGCTGTCGAAGAGCTTCAGCTTCGAGGCGTAGTAATCCGCGAAATCCGGGTGCTCGATGGGACTGATGTGGTCGGTGCCGATGTTCAGGAACGCGCCCACGTCAAAGGTCATTCCGCGCACGCGCCCGACCTTGAGCGCCTGCGAGGAGACCTCCATCACCAGATGGGAAATGCCGGAATCGTATGCGTTCTGAAAATGCTGATAGAGCTCCAGCACCTCGGGCGTCGTGATGTGCGACTCCTCGGCGATGACGCCGTCATAATTGTCGATGGAGGAGAGAATGGCGCATGGGGGCTTGCCCTCGCTCGTGAGCCAGTCATTGAGGATGGAGCGGACGTAGTAGGCGGTCGTGCTCTTGCCCTTGGTCCCCGTGATGCCGACGCTCGTGAGCTTGTCGGTCACATGATCGTAGAAGAGTTGGCCGAGTACGACCATCGCATAGCGGATGTCGCTCACAAGCAGCTGCGGCGCGTCCACGGGGTAGGGCTTTTCGGCGACATAGGCGACCGCGCCCTGCGCGATTGCCGCAGAGAGGTACTCCGCTTTGAAGTGCGCGCCCTTGCAGAGAAACAGCGAGGTGCCGTGCAGGCTGCGCGTGTCGTAGCTCAGACAGTCGATGACGGTATTCTCCGCGGCGGGCATCAGCGTGGTTGCGGTCAGAAGCCCGGCGCGCATGAGCGCGTCGGCATATTCCTTTAAGGTGTGTTTGGGATTCATCTCTTCGCTCCTTTGGCAGTCGATGAAATGGCGGGTCTCATAATAAATATATAGTATAGCACGCGTCGCTTTTCCTGACAAGAAAAAACGCTGGAAGACATTGCATTTGCATTCTGCCCGCCTGCGCGGTATCATAGACGGCGTCCTTGATCAAGACGAAACTACCGATAAGGAGGCTCACGCGCTATGAATTGTGCTGCTCTGCTTGCGCTGCTGTGCCAGATGCTCGGCGTCGGCTGCAACGGCTAAAGCCGTCAAATATTCGGAGGGAGGAGGGCTTTGCCCGCCTCCCTCCTGCTATTTTTAGCAGTTATGACGGACATAAGCGGCTCTGATTGTGCCGTTTGACCGAAAAACGAAAAATACAAAATTAAGACTTGCAAAAGTTCCGGCGGCGTGCTAAGATACGACCTGTTCGCGAAAAGCGGACGGCTTTCCGACAACGGCTTTCCTTCCTCCGTCGCGAGTGAAGAAAAATTGCAAAAGCACAAAAAAAGTGTTGACAAGGCCGGAAAGTTGTGGTAATCTAAAATTCGTTCCGCGGTTGGAGCGTGTACCTTGTAAATTAAACAACGAAGAACAAAGAAGCACCAGATATGAGGTGTCTGAAAAGACATCGAGCTTGCTCTGAAGTGGTTTAGTCAATTACACGGAGGGGCAAGGATAAAAAGTTTTGCAAGCTATGACAAATAGCTCGATAAAGGTTTGAGCAGCGAGAGCTGTTGAAATACCATTTTATTGAGAGTTTGATCCTGGCTCAGGACGAACGCTGGCGGCGTGCTTAACACATGCAAGTCGAACGAGAATCTGTGGATCGAGGATTCGTCCAAGTGAAGCAGAGGACAGTGGCGGACGGGTGAGTAACGCGTGAGGAACCTGCCTTTCAGAGGGGGACAACAGTTGGAAACGACTGCTAATACCGCATGATACATTTGGGTGGCATCATCTGAATGTCAAAGATTTATCGCTGAAAGATGGCCTCGCGTCTGATTAGCTAGTTGGTGAGGTAACGGCCCACCAAGGCGACGATCAGTAGCCGGACTGAGAGGTTGACCGGCCACATTGGGACTGAGATACGGCCCAGACTCCTACGGGAGGCAGCAGTGGGGAATATTGGGCAATGGGCGCAAGCCTGACCCAGCAACGCCGCGTGAAGGAAGAAGGCTTTCGGGTTGTAAACTTCTTTTAAGAGGGAAGAGCAGAAGACTGTACCTCTAGAATAAGCCACGGCTAACTACGTGCCAGCAGCCGCGGTAATACGTAGGTGGCAAGCGTTGTCCGGATTTACTGGGTGTAAAGGGCGTGCAGCCGGGAATGCAAGTCAGATGTGAAATCCATGGGCTTAACCCATGAACTGCATTTGAAACTGTATTTCTTGAGTACTGGAGAGGCAATCGGAATTCCTAGTGTAGCGGTGAAATGCGTAGATATTAGGAGGAACACCAGTGGCGAAGGCGGATTGCTGGACAGCAACTGACGGTGAGGCGCGAAAGTGTGGGGAGCAAACAGGATTAGATACCCTGGTAGTCCACACTGTAAACGATGAATACTAGGTGTGCGGGGACTGACCCCCTGCGTGCCGCAGTTAACACAATAAGTATTCCACCTGGGGAGTACGATCGCAAGGTTGAAACTCAAAGGAATTGACGGGGGCCCGCACAAGCGGTGGATTATGTGGTTTAATTCGAAGCAACGCGAAGAACCTTACCAGGGTTTGACATCCTGCTAACGAAGTAGAGATACATTAGGTGCCCTTCGGGGAAAGCAGAGACAGGTGGTGCATGGTTGTCGTCAGCTCGTGTCGTGAGATGTTGGGTTAAGTCCCGCAACGAGCGCAACCCCTATTGTTAGTTGCTACGCAAGAGCACTCTAGCGAGACTGCCGTTGACAAAACGGAGGAAGGTGGGGACGACGTCAAATCATCATGCCCCTTATATCCTGGGCTACACACGTAATACAATGGCGGTCAACAGAGGGATGCAAAGCCGCGAGGCAGAGCGAACCCCTAAAAGCCGTCCCAGTTCGGATCGTGGGCTGCAACCCGCCCACGTGAAGTCGGAATCGCTAGTAATCGCGGATCAGCATGCCGCGGTGAATACGTTCCCGGGCCTTGTACACACCGCCCGTCACACCATGAGAGTCGGGAACACCCGAAGTCCGTAGCCTAACCTGAAAAGGAGGGCGCGGCCGAAGGTGGGTTCGATAATTGGGGTGAAGTCGTAACAAGGTAGCCGTTCGAGAACGAGCGGCTGGATCACCTCCTTTCTAAGGAGACCACAAGGAATGAAACAGTTTCTTGTAACATCCTAAGGTCAGGGTGCGGAAGCGTCTGTGAAAACAGGCGGACGCGGCGCGAGAGCGCAGCGAGTTGTTCGTTGTTTAATTTAGAGGGCACACGCGATGAAGACGCGGTATGGCCTTAAGAGATGGGCCCGTAGCTCAGCTGGCTAGAGCGTACGACTGATAATCGTAAGGTCGGTGGTTCGAGCCCACTCGGGCCCACCACTTAAACTCAAGAAGATAGCACGGGGATATAGCTCAGCTGGGAGAGCGCCTGCCTTGCAAGCAGGAGGTCGCCGGTTCGATCCCGACTATCTCCACCAATTTGAAATTGGATAGAAGTATTCGAGCGATCGAGTATTTCCATCTGACTTCAAGTCAGAGCTTTGTACCTTGAAAACTGAACAAAGAAAGATGAAAGTGATAAGCAAGGCAACAGAGAGGTCTTTCAAGCGGAAGCGTTTGGAAGAATGAAGGTTTTAATTGTGGAACATCGTATAGATGGGTAACGATTACAATTTCAAAAATCCTGTAAAATTGCCTGCATAATTCAACTGAGAATCAGCGATGATTCGATAGGTCAAGCTATAAAGAGCGCAAGGGGAATGCCTTGGCATCAGGAGCCGAAGAAGGACGTGACAAGCTGCGATAAGCCACGGGGAGGAGCAAATATCCGCTATATCCGTGGATTTCCGAATGGGGGAACCCGCTTGAGCAATACTCAAGCATCGTGCATTGAATCAAATAGGTGTACGAGGGGAACGGTCTGAACTGAAACATCTAAGTAGGACCAGGAAAAGACATCAACCGAGATTCCGCAAGTAGTGGCGAGCGAACGCGGAGGAGGCCAAACCGGAGGATTTATTCTCCGGGGTTGCGGACAGACATCATGATCAGAGGAAGCTAGGAGAACGGCATGGGAAGGCCGGCTAGAAAGGGTGAGAGCCCCGTATCCGAAAGCAGGAGCTGACAGTCTGGATCCAGAGTACCGCGGGACACGTGAAACCCCGTGGGAAACCGGGTGGACCACCATCCAAGCCTAAATACTACCTGATGACCGATAGAGGAGCAGTACCGTGAGGGAAAGGTGAAAAGGACCCCGGGAGGGGAGTGAAAGAGAACCTGAAACCTTGTGCTTACAAGCAGTCAGAGCGCGTTAAAGCGTGATGACGTACTTTTTGTAGAACGGTCCGGCGAGTTATAGTAACGAGCAAGCTTAAGGTATTCAGTACCGAAGGCGCAGCGAGAGCGAGTCTGAATAGGGCGTATAAAGTTCGTTGCCATAGACCCGAAACCGGGTGACCTATCCATGAGCAGGCTGAAGTGGAGGTAAAACTCCATGGAGGGCCGAACCGACCCCCGTTGCAATGGTGGCGGATGACTTGTGGATAGCGGAGAAATTCCAATCGAACTCGGAGATAGCTGGTTCTCCCCGAAATAGCTTTAGGGCTAGCGTTATCTTAGTTTACCGGAGGTAAAGCACTGAATGGGCTAGGGGCCGATAAGGTTACTGAACCCTATCAAACTCTGAATGCCGGATAAATGATGGATAGCAGTCAGACAGTGTGAGATAAGTTTCATTGTCAAAAGGGAAACAGCCCAGACCCACAGCTAAGGTCCCAAATGTGCGCTAAGTGGAAAACGATGTGGAGTTGCGAAAACAACCAGGATGTTGGCTTAGAAGCAGCCACTCATTAAAAGAGTGCGTAATAGCTCACTGGTCGAGTGACTCTGCGCGGAAAATATAACGGGGCTAAGCACACAAC